>Ga0315289_10014317_pt1 | contig 11082 bp, 10 predicted proteins | sample YL17G11_40_MG_FD_203452 | JGI IMG/M metagenome (GOLD analysis project Ga0315289, IMG submission 203452) | Sediment microbial communities from Yellowstone Lake, YNP, Wyoming, USA - YL17G11_40 | ecosystem: Environmental > Aquatic > Freshwater > Lake > Sediment | place: USA: Wyoming | collected...
CCGCCGACGCTATCCAGGAGAAATCCTGACGCATTCCTCGCAGCATCATGACCTCCCAAACGTTCTTGTCCTTGTAAACCTCCAACGCAAACTTGATGGCGTTGAGCATTTCCCGGGAATCGTAATTGCGAAACACAAACCCCGTGCCAGTTCCGCGCGCCGGATTGGCGTTCTCTATGGTATCGGCCAGCCCGCCCGTCTCGCGAACTATGGGAATTGTGCCATACTTCAGGCTGTACATTTGATTGAGGCCGCACGGCTCGTATCGAGATGGCATCAAAAACATATCGCTTCCGGCCTCGATCAGGTGCGCCAGCTCATCGTCGAATCCCAGCTTCACAGAAAGCTTCCTGGGATATTTCTTCTGCAGGTCGGTGAACAGATCATGATATTTCTGATCTCCCGTCCCCAGGATTGCCGTCTGTATGTCCAACCCCATGAGCTCGTCTGCGACTTGGGAGATGAGGTCGAATCCTTTCTGGTCCGTAAGGCGGGAGATGATTCCGATAATCGGCACGTCACGCCGCACGTTAGGGAGCTTTGTTCTTCTGCGCAGGGCGACCTTGCACTTGGCCTTTCCCGAAAGCTTGTCGGGGGTGAATTTCGCCGGTATCAATGCGTCCCTGGCCGGATTCCAGATGTCGTCATCGATTCCGTTCAAAACCCCAAAGAGATTGGCTGATCTGTCATGTAATATCCCCTCAAAACCATAACCATACTCGGGTGATGACTGAATTTCCCGGGCATACCGGTCCGAAACGGTATTGAGCAGGTCGGCGTACCACACTCCCGCCTTTAGATAACTCACCATCCCCCAGAATTCAAATCCCTGGCCCGGGGCGAACAACGACCCGGCGAGGCCAAGTTTCAAAAAAGATTCGGGCGGAAAATTACCCTGATAGGCGATATTGTGGATGGATAGAAGCGATGGAATCCCGTGGAATTCGGCGTAGCGGGGATCGACCTTCATGAACGCCGGAATTAGCCCGCTCTGCCAATCGTTGCAGTGAATAATATCGGGCATAAATCCGGTGGCACGGCATGATTCAAGAACTGCCATCGAGAAGAACCCGAAACGCTCGTCGTTATCCTCCCAGTCCTTGCCCGTCTTGGGATTTCGGTACAGCTCGTCGCGGGCGTAAAACCCTTGATGGTCGATGAACCACGAGTCAAACGCTCGCCCCTCGGTGTCGTCCTTGAATAAGGTGAATTTTTCTTCTCGGCCCGCGATTTCCGCCGTCAGATCCGACGAGGCCTTGTCGACAGAGAATTTGCTTCTGTCGATATGAGAATAGAGAGGCATGACCAGCCTGGCGTCGTGGCCCAGCGCCGAAATGGCTTTCGGCAGCGCCCCGGCCACATCTGCCAGCCCTCCGGTCTTGCCAAAGGGAACTGCTTCGGGGGATACAAGCAATACTTTCAACTTCTCCATAAAACTTCCTCGCCCCGATTTCAGGTAATCAATCCTAAACGGTCTTCTTGATTTCCCGAAGGTATTCGGATGCATCCTCCGGAATCGTGGGATTGATATAGAAGCCGGTGCCCCATTCAAAGCCCGCAACCCTGGTCAGCTTCGGCATGATTTCGAGATGCCAATGATAGTCGCTGGGACGATGAATCTCGACCGGCGACGAATGCACCACGTAGTTGAACGATGGGTTGTTCAATGCCAGCGACATCCGCGACAGTATTTCCTGCAGAATGCTCGAAAAAGAAGCCACTTCCTCCTGCCTGATATTCTCGAACGAAGGATTATGCTTGAGAGGCAGTATCCACGTCTCGAACGGAAATCTCGACGCAAACGGGGTTATGCAGACAAAGCCGTCGTTCTGAGTGACGACCCTCACTCGGTCGTGCATCTCCTGTTTGACAATATCGCAAAAAATGCACCGCTCCTTGTATTCGAAGTATCTCCTTGCCCCCTCCATCTCCGCCTGAATCCGTATGGGGACTATGGGAGTGGCGATCAACTGGCTATGCGAATGCTCCAGCGATGCCCCGGCGGCCTCGCCCTGGTTCTTGAATATCATAATCTGCTTGAAGCGCGGATCTCGCTTCAAATCCACTATCCGCTCGCGATATGCCCAAATGACGCTCTGAATTTGCTTCAACTCGAGGTCGACCAGGTCCTTCTGATGATCCGGAGTTTCGATTATCACTTCGTGCGCCCCGATTCCGTTCATCTTGTCGAATATACCCATCCCCTCGCGGTTCAGATCCCCCTCGATGCGCAGGGCCGGAAACTTGTTGGGAATGACGCGCAAAGTCCAGCCGGGGGCGTTTGCCTTGGAGCCGTTGTCGCGGTAGGCCAGGATTTCCGGAGGCGTCGAGGACTCATTGGTCGGGCAAAACGGACATAGCTTGGAGTCTCTCTTGCGTGTTTCCATGGGGAAATCGGATGGCCTTTTCCCGCGTTCCGTGGAAATAATGACCCAGCGTCCTACAATAGGGTCTTTGCGAAGCTCCGGCATTGGACCTCCATGAATTTACAAATTAGTCTGATCTTCCATTTCATGTATCGTCTCAAGTTCGCTTTCTTTAACTACTCTAAGCTCCCTGTTAGTTTCAGAGTCGATCCTCCGGCCGTCGCATGGCGCTGATCTCCCTGAACAGCCGTTCATGAATCTCGCCAAATTCGATTCCCCTTCTTGCCATCGAAGCGGCTGCGGTCCGAATGGCTTTCTCGATTTCGTATTCGGCCAGATTCCCTGGAGTCCCCCACGAAAATGATTTTATGGATCTTTCGGCGTAAAAACCGCCGCCATAAAGGTTGCACGAAAATCCGATGCTGATGCCGGTGTTGAGCAACGTGCCTATGCCGGTCTTGGCGTGGTCGCCGATGAAACAGCCGACCTTTATCTTCCCCGAGTTCACCAGTTGGCCCCCCGCGAAAACCGAAATCGGGGTATAATTGTTCTTCAAGTCCGAGTTGGTCGTCATTGCTCCCAGGTTCACCCATTCACCGAGATAGGCGTGGCCCAGAAACCCGTCGTGATATTTGTTGCAGTAACCCAGCATTATTGTCTCCTCGACCTCTCCCCCCACGCGGCAAGCCGGGCCAAAAGAACACCCATCCCTGATTTTGCCGCCGACCAGGCGACTCCCTTGCCCGACGTAGCACGGCCCCTTGATATATGTGAGCGGTTCAACCACGGCGTCCTTTTCGATAATTACCGGCCCCTCCGTGGCATCGATCACAGCTTGCGGCCCGACGCTCGCTCCGCGAACTACACTCACCATCCTCCTGTTGATGATGCTGGCCCGGGGGTCAATCTTGCCGGTTGACTTCGCCTTGCCATGAAACTCCTTGAACTCCGCGGAAATTCGCTCGCCGTTAATTTCTACCATGTCCCAAAGATATTTTATCGCTCCGGCCTTCGCTCTCTTTTCTTTCAGGTATTTTCTGATCCTCTCGACGCCAGCGCTTTCATGCAGATTCGAAAGTCCATCTGCAAATTCCGACCCCTGGCTGGTATCCAGCCTGAACGCCATAAGCGCCCCATCCGACTCCAGCCCTTCACCGTTAGAGAGCTTCCTCAGCGCCGCGAGAATTTCCTTTGACGGCAAAAAGCGGCCATTGACGAAAATACCCTCCCCCTCCGCAATAGCGTTCGTCTTAATTCCTGTTTCAAGTTCGAGCGATGCCGCTAAGTAAGGACGGCTAAGGAATGAGACGGTCTTGGGCTTAAGCGCTCTGATCCATTTGGCGTAAATCCTTGACGTGCCGCACAGCAGTGCATAAACCGGATGAGAAATGGAAAGCGGCTCAAAATCGGTAAACCTGTCGTCCTCGAAGATTATCAGATTCATCGGCATTAGTCCGGGTTTGGCTCCACATGAACCATGACTTCTATTATGTCCTCGAATTCCTTTAGAATGCGCTGTCGCACCTGTTCGGCAATATTATGTCCCTCGAGGACGCTCAAGTCCTTGTCGACGAAAATCTCAATATCGACTATATGCCTGGCCCCCAGCGTCCGCATGCGGGTCGTCACGATCCCCCTGACGGCATCGATTTCGTTGGCCGTTCTGGCGACCTTTTCCATCGTCGCCCGGTCGGGGGCCCCGCTCATCAGGGTGTGAATATTATCGCGAATCAGATTGACGCCGTTCCGCACGATGAAGAACGATACCCAGAGCCCGCCGATCGGATCGAGAATCGGAAGTCCCAATTGCGCCGCTACGATTCCCACAAGCGCGCCTGACGATGCATAGACGTCGGACTTATGGTCCTGGGCATTAGCCAAAACGGCGGGACTCCTGCTGACTACACCCACCCTCATGGTGTACCTGTATAATATCGACTTCAGCACAATCGTGAATATCGCAACCCCGGTGGCCAAAAAACGAGGGGCAGCATACTTCTTATCGATGATCGTATGCGCGGAATCGTAGCCGATATAAATCCCGGTGGCGAAAATAATCATAGCCACCAGCGATGCCGCTATGACGTCGGCATTACCGTGCCCGTATTGATGTCCCGCATCGGCAGGCCGCTTGGCCACCTGCAGGCCGACATATACCGCAGAATTGGCGAGCAGGTCCAGAGCCGAATTGAAACAATCCGCGATCAGGGCCTTGCTTCCGCCCCAGAATCCTCCCAGGAATTTGAGTATCAGGAGGAGAACGTTGGCGCCAAAAGAGAGCTCTGTCGAGCCCTCCGGCGTCCCCCATTTATGGCTTGCCACTGCCACCCTATGTGAAACTAACCCGGGGAGGTTCAGTCCTCGCCGGCGCCGCCTCAAAATACATGCGCGGCGTAAAGCCGAAAGAGGCCGCAAACGTGCTGGCCGGAAAACTCTCGCATGCGGTGTTGTAGCGACGCACTGTCTCGTTGTAATATTCGCGCGCCGATGCCAATCTATTTTCTATCTCCTGAAGCTGGCTCTGCAACATCGAAAAATTGCCGCTGGCCTTGAGTTCGGGGTAATTCTCGGCAACTGCGAACAGCCGCGCCAGAGCACCTCCCAGTTCCGTCGATGCCTTGGCGGCGTCGCCAGGCGTCCGGGCCTCGAGCACAGCAGCCCTTGCAGAGGCTACATTCTCAAAAACCGCCTTCTCGTGAGCGGCATACCCCTTTACCGTTTCGACCAGGTTGCCGGCCAGGTCGGCCCGCCTTGTAAGCTGCACGTCTATCTGGTGCCAGGCTGCCGCCGCCGAGTTCTTGAGCGACACCAGTCCGTTGTACACAGAAACTACGTAGATGACAATAATCGCGAAAATCAGCACCGGTATGATCATTAAAAGAAGTAGCATGACTATTACTCCTGAGCCAGTTCCCTGCGATACTCTATCAACTTGGATTTCAGCCCGCTATCGGCCAAAGCCAGTATTTCCACAGCCATTATGGCGGCGTTCCTGGCGCCGTGAGAACCAATTGCCATGGTCGCAACCGGCACCCCGGCCGGCATTTGAACGATGGAATACAGCGAATCCACCCCGTTCAACGCCGACCCGGCCAGCGGCACCCCGATTACCGGCAAAATCGTATGCGATGCCACCACGCCCGGTAGATGCGCCGCCATCCCCGCCGCCGCAATGATTACCTTAACCCCATCATTTTCGGCTTGCTTGACCAACGCGATTGTCCCGGTCGGCTGCCTGTGGGCCGAGCTGACCTCTTGCCTGTATTTAACGCCGAATTCTTCTAACAGTTCGCCGCATCCGGATACCGCCTCGATATCCGACTTGCTTCCCAGAATGATCAGTACTTGCTTTTTTTCCATCAGAAATAGCTCGAATCCACTTTGACCGCACGCATGCCGACATCATGACGATATTGCATGCCCTCGAAGTTTATCCCTTCGATAGCATCATAAACTTTGCTTATAGCCCCTTTCAGTGTCGAGTCGAGCGCCGTGACTCCCAGAACCCGGCCGCCGTTGGACACGATCTTATTCTCGACGCGGACCGTGCCGGCGTGGAAAACAATGCAGTCGCTCGAATCGCAGCTCCCCAGGCCCTCTATGACCTTCCCGGTTTCCGTCGATTCCGGATATCCTTTCGACGCCAGCACGACGCAGACGCAGGATTGCTCCTTCCATTTTATCCCGTCGATATTGAGATACCCGTCGGCGATATCGGAGAATACCTCGACCAGGTCGCTTTCGAGCAGCGGCAATACCGCCTGCGTTTCGGGATCGCCGAAGCGGCAGTTGTACTCCAGAACCTTGGGCCCGCGGTCGGTGATGATCAGTCCTGTATAGAGAACGCCTTTGTAGAGCCTGCCCATATCTTCAAGGCCGTGAATAGTCGGCTCCAGTATCTCGTCTGTTATCCGCTTCATCATCTTCTCGGGAATGACATGTGTAGGGGCGTAGGCGCCCATGCCGCCGGTGTTCGGCCCCTTGTCGCCATCATAGATACGCTTGTGGTCCTGCGCCGATACCATCGGGATAATGCGCTCTCCGTCAGTGAGTGCCATGACGGTCACTTCTTCGCCGTCGAGAAACTCTTCGACCACCAATCTTTCTCCGGCCTCTCCGAAAACTTTGTTGATCATGATGTCTTCGACAGTCTTCCTCGCCTCCCGCGGCTCGTTGACGATGACGGTCCCCTTGCCCGCGGCCAGGCCGCTGGCTTTAATCACCACCGGAAAGCTCGCCGACGACACGAAATCTATCGCTTCCGCCGGGCTGGAGAAAATACGGAAACTGGCGGTGGGGATATGACACCTTTGCATGAAGTCTTTGGAAAATGCTTTCGAGCCCTCGATTTCGGACGCCTGCTTGTTCGGCCCGAAGATTCGCAGGCCGCGTTCCTCGAAAATATCGACGATACCAAGCGTCAGCGGCAACTCCGGCCCCACGACTGTCAGGTCGATCTTCTTTGCCTGCGCGAAATCAGCCAGGGCGGCGAGGTTGTTTATTTCAATCGGGGCGGTCTCGGCTATCTTAGCGATACCGGCGTTACCCGGCGCTGAGTATATCTTCTCCACCTGCTTTGACTGCGCTAACTTCCACGCCAGGGCATGCTCACGGCCGCCCTTGCCGACTACCAAAATTTTCATTCTCATAAAGACCTTAGAATGCTCCTCCAGGCGAAAACGTATTTATACTACAAGTTTGGTGGAATTATCAATATGTTTCTGGGGAATTCTCCAGCCGTCAACTGCCCGCAGTTGACGCCTATCATGATCACTTCAGCAAAATCATGCGGACAGTTTCCTGTCTCTCTCCGGCTTCCATCCTTGCAAAATACACCCCCGATAGCACACCTTCGGCATCCCACACTACCTTGTGCTCCCCCACCTTCTGCACTCCCTCAACCACTCTCGCTACCTTCTGGCCGGTGATGCTGTAGATGTCGACAATAACTCGCCCGGCCTGCGCCAACGAGTAGCTTATAGTGGTTGAGGAATTGAAGGGGTTGGGGTAACTGCGGAATGTCGAAAAGGAATTAGGCGTTATCGATTCATCTTGAATGCTGGTGTACTGGAAATCCAGTATTATGAGCGACGATGTATCAGCCACGAAAATATAATTTTCTGATACGAATACTCCCCAAGCATAATCGGGCGTATCGTATGAACAGGCAATTGTCGGCTGCGAGGGATCCCTTATATCCACAACTTGTAGACCCGAAGGACCATCTGCGATGAAGGCATAATCGCCCGAAACAAATATCCCATAGGCCTTTCCTGGTGTATCACATTGACCTAATAAACTAGGATTTGCCGGATTACTGATATCGGCAATTTGCAGGCCCGAATAATCGCAGGCAATATATGCATACATACCCGAGATAAACAGATTCATTGCACCACCTATATTGCCCAAATTGCCTACTAGAACAGGTAATGCTGGGTTACTGACATCTACGATTTGAAAGCCTGTATAATTATTTGCGACATAAGCATAACTACCAGATAGGAAAACTTCATAGGAATTGCCTCCAAGTTGGCAGCGGCCGATTAGTATCGGATCGGCGGGATCAACTATGTCGACAACGCAAAGACCGAAGTATCCGTCGGCAACATACACGGTGTTCATCACTTGGAAGACACCTGTAGAATAGCCTTCCATGTTGTAATCGTAATATGTGCCTACAAGCGCGGGTGAACTCGGATTGCTAATATCGAAAATTCGCAATTCATAAGAGTAGTTCGCCAAGTAGGCATAGTTACCAGACACAAATATATCATATGCGTAGCTTGGCAAATCGTACCCGCCCACCCATTCGGGATTAGCCGCATCGCTTACGTCGAATATTTGTAAACCGGATAGATAATCCGCCACGTAAGCATAATCTCCCGATACAAAAACATTAAGAGCATTTCCTGGTGTTTCGCATGACCCAACGTATTCAATGACCTGCCCCAAAGCCAAGACAGGCGCTAACAAAATTAGAAGCGCCTTCGGTATTATAGCCTTTGCTTTCACATTTTCCCCCGCATTTGACGCTCCCAGGCCGCCTGGAGATGAAACAACAACCCTACAAGGACCAATCTAAGGAACCCCACATCGCCTGTCAACTCTTTTTTCTTATTAATCTGAAAATCCCCATATGTATGCGTGGGTTATGCAAAATTATCATTTGACAAATTCCCATGAATCTGATAAAATCGACAAAAATATGAGCCTTTACGGTTGCGTCAGGTCTTAGGCCACCGAGACTTAACGCAACAGTGCTTCGGCAACCCCCGGCTCGCTCGGGATGACAGGAATAGCGGGGCCTCCCTTTCCCAACGGGCCTAGCCGCATCTTGCAACACCAACCCAATGACATCTTCTGAAGCCATAAAACTCATATTCCGAAAGCCCCCTCCTTTAATCTTCCGATGAAATTCCTCCCAAATAACTATTTGACAAAGCATCCGTTATTTGATAAAATCGGCCCCGTATGATTCCGGAGGGACAAAAAGTTAAGACACTTTGAGATAGGAGAATTAGGAGCATGTCGATGGAAGCATTGGGGATGATAGAGACCAAAGGCCTGGTGGCGCTGATCGAGGCCTCCGATGCCATGGTCAAGGCCGCTAAGGTGACACTGGTCGGATATGAGAAAATAGGAGGGGGATATGTGACCGCGCTGGTCCGCGGCGATGTCGCCGCCTGTAAAGCCGCCACCGATGCTGGCGCCGCGGCCGCTCAAAGGATCGGCGAATTGATCAGCGTCCATGTAATCCCACGGCCGCATTCCAATATCCACGAGATATTCCCGACCAGGCTCCCCGAGGAAGCAAGGTAACAGTATGCAAAGAGCGTTGCCGGGCGGCGTTTGGCGCAAAACGCTCCCGGCGATTGCATTTTGCTGCATTTTCAGGTAACCCCGTGGAGGCGAATTGGAAATTGATCGCGACGACATCGAACGCAGCGTAAACAAGATCATGCAGGAGCTCGGCTATGAGAAAGGCCCCGCCAGGGCGGCCGAAACCAAGCCGTCTGCGAAGAGTTGCCTGTTCTCGACCCTGGATGAGGCCGTCGCCGGCGCCCGCAATGCACAGAATCAGATGCTCGAGCTCGGCCTCGAAGCCCGCAAAGTGGTGGTCGATTCCATGCGCGCCGCCGCCTTGAGATATTCTGATGCCCTTGGCCAGTTCGCAGTCAAAGAAACCGGCCTTGGTAAAATGCCCGATAAGAAACTCAAGATCGATCTCGCTGCCCGCAAGACTCCTGGCCCTGAGGATATCACGACCGAGGCCTGGAGCGGCGACCACGGCCTGACTATCACCGAGGCCGCGCCCTACGGCGTCGTCGGCGTCATCACGCCATCCACCAACCCTGCCGAGACGGTAGTTAACAACGCAATTAGCATCGTCTCGGCCGGAAATGCCGTCATATTCAATGCACACCCGCTTGCAAAAGGCGTCAGCAACCGGGCTGCCGAGGTCTTGAATGATGCCGTCATATCCGCAGGAGGACCGGCCAATCTTGTCTCCGCGATACGAGAGCCAAATAAGGATACCGCTTCCCGACTCATGAAGCATCACGGCATCGATCTCCTCCTCGTCACCGGTGGCGCCGAAGTTGTCCGCCTGGCGATGACATCCGGGGCGCGGGCTATCTGCGCCGGCCCGGGAAATCCCCCTGTGGTTGTCGATGAAACTGCCGATATAAAGAAAGCCGCCGATAACATCGTCTACGGGGCCAGTTTCGATAACAATGTCCTCTGCACGGCCGAAAAAGAGACCTTTGCAGTTGACAAGATTTTCAACGCTCTAAAACACGAATTGGCGGCATCCGGCGGTTATGAGCTCAAAGGAATGGAACTCATAAGACTGATTTCGCAAGTGGTGGTTGACGATCCTCAGAAAAAAGGAGAGCGCCATCCCAAAGTGAATAAGGAATTCGTGGGCAAAGATGCGGTTTCGATTGCCAGAACTGCGGGAATGAACGTCCCCCAGGCGACCAAGCTCCTTTTCTTCGAGGCCGATTGGGATCACCCCCTGGTAATGGCGGAGCAGCTCATGCCGGTGCATCCTCTCGTGCACTGCAAAGATGTCGAGGAGGCGATGGAATTGGCGGTCATCGCAGAGCATAGATTCGAGCACACCTTCGTGATGCATTCGACCAATATCGCCAACCTTTCGAAGATGGCTCAGCTCTGCAACGCCAATATTTTCGTAAAGAACGGGCCGTCGATGGCCGGGCTCGGTATGAACGCCGAAGGGTTTTGCACCATGTCCATCGCCGGCACCACCGGCGAGGGCATGACCCGGGCCAGGACCTTTACTCGGCCGCGGCGCTGCACGCTGGTGGATTATTTCAGGATTATCTGAGGCCTTTGTTTGGGCCTCTTCACTAAAATAGTGGGTGTGTGTCATACCTTGCTATGACCGCCATGATGGACACCCGGTCACGGCGCAGCCGTGACACCCAATGAGTTTAAGGCAATCCCATTTTATTGGAGGGGGATTCCTATTAAGAAGAAGTGTGTTCGAAGGTCTCAGGATGTCGTCCGGCAGCTGCCGGATTTCGTCCTAAGGTATAAAGACCTGATTCAACAGGGAATTCGAAAAAAAGCTTGAACTTCTAATAGATACCGAGGTATAATTAACGATGCTGGTCCGGCCGACAATTGCGCAAAAAATGCACACCAAACTCTTGGAACAAATCGGGAATACTCCCCTGATACCTCTTGA
>Ga0315289_10014319_pt1 | contig 11081 bp, 22 predicted proteins | sample YL17G11_40_MG_FD_203452 | JGI IMG/M metagenome (GOLD analysis project Ga0315289, IMG submission 203452) | Sediment microbial communities from Yellowstone Lake, YNP, Wyoming, USA - YL17G11_40 | ecosystem: Environmental > Aquatic > Freshwater > Lake > Sediment | place: USA: Wyoming | collected...
CTAAAAAGTGGTAATAATAGAAAGGTTTATATACTAGTTCGTCTTTACTAAGTAACAATATACAAAGGAGGTAATAAACATGGAAACTAAAATTGAAACAGGAGTATGCCCTAAATGCGGGGGTGCTGCACTTATCAGGCATATAGGAGATCTACATAGCGGATGGAGTGGGGGTAAATGGGGGGAAGGCAGTTATACTAGGGGAGTGATATCTCATTCTATAATCTGTTCTAACTGTGGTTATGAGGATTCTGATGAAGAAATTAATGATTAATTTTTCTTTTTCTTTTAAATCTTCTTAACCCATGTACCTAAATCATTTAATCTGGATAAATCATAATTAGTAACATCCCCAAAAATTACTAAAGCTGAGGGGAAAAAGGCAGGGTTTAATTTTTGCATAGGTTTCTCTCTCTGATCCTCAAAGGTTATCCTGCCTTTGATAAAAAGGATCGTGCCGTATTCTAAACAAAATGTATGCCATGCTTTAGTATCTGGGCGTGCAGGGATCAGCATAGCAACAATAATATTATTTAAGCTTTCCTCATAACTCTTTTTAATCCATTTATGTAATTCCCTGGAAAAAGGAGGGTTTACAAAAGTATTACCTATAATATTCCAGCTCTGTTTTAAACCATCCTCTACAGGAGTAAAATAGATAGTGCATTTTGCAGTTTTAGGTACACAACAGGGATCTAATACAAACCTAAACACATCATTAAACCGATTAAATAATAATTGAGGAGTAGCCCACTTTTGATCTGATGAGCTAAAAAATCTTAATCTAGTATCTTCTCTCATTACCCCAGTGCCTCAAAGATCTTATCGCAAATCCTACACCTGTAAAACACTGAGTAATCTGTAGCTCTCCCTTCTTCTTTACTTTCACCACCGCAATAAATACATTTCGGTGTGTCCTTAGTAAAATCTGTTATCTGCTGATTCCTGCCTATCTCTGTAGATGGCATCTCTACCCTCTCCCATCCTCCAGCCCATAACCTCTTAAGCCTTCTCCTCTTTGCTGCCTCTGATCTATGCAGTTGTAACTCACTTCTGAATACCATATTTTTTAAACCTGTTATTTTTCCTGGAGAGTATCCTCAAAATAGATCTTATTTCCCAATCTCTTAATTTATAAGCTACATACCTATTATACCCCGCTAACTTTACAAAACAGTACTTAATCTTTCTTGCTGATTTTGTTTGATTCGCATTTACAAACTTCATGTTTTAGCAGCCATACAGCAGAATATCCTAGTAGTAAAACCTGGGGGGTTTTTCCTATTCGGTGAGTTTTGCTATACAGCTCTTGCCATCATGCCTTCTTATCCTCAAACTTTAAAGTGCCAGCCTCCAGCATATAAACCATAGAGACTATATCGCCTTTCTCCTGTTCTGTGAACTCATCAGCTAAATATTTTTTAGCCAGGATCATTCTTTCTCTTTTCTTTTTTACTGCCATAAAATCTTGTTGTTGCATGAGATACTTTGCCATCCTTAACTGGATATCATGCATAATTGTGCCTTCTGATTTCTGCTCCTGGTTTACCCAGGAGAGCTTTTTCTGCATATATTCCTTATTAAACTGCTCACCATAAGGCACAGTATCCATAAATAGGGGATAAGTAACCAGCCCGTAAGGCACGTAAGTGCCCACTGCCCTCTCTTGGAGGTTATACAACAGGGATCTTATTAATCTAGGCTGGCAATTCCTAGCCCTCCCTAATACATGGAATCCATAATCGGAGTTAGTATCATTAAACTCCCTGGGGGTAAGGTAAAACGTGCTTATGTTCTTTACAGCTATAATATTTTGGATATCCTTAAGTTTCATGCGCTTAGCTACAGATCCTATGCCATATACAGCACATTTACTCTCATCAATAACATACACATCCCCAAATTCAGCACTGGGCACTTTCTCCAGGAAATCAAACTCATTCTTGCATATATGATCTACATCCATTTTCTTATTTCTTAAACCGCATAAAAAACAGGCTATTAAAATGGCAAAGCTGCTCTTACCTCCTCTTACTACACCTTTAATGCCTATCCCTATAGGCTCATCTAATTCTGTTTTCCTTATCAGGTAATCGGTAAATTGCGGAGTAAAATCAGTATGCATAGTCCTTAAAAACTTCTTATTCTCCCGCATGGAATTATAAATAAAAGTTTCCTGGAGGGTATCAGTCTCAAAATGCGCCTTTTCCCATGCTTTGCCAGGGATCTGGAGGTAATCTAAGGCTTTAAGATTAGGTGTAGTCATTTTTTTTCCTTTTGTGTGGAGGTGATTTAACTTCTGGATTATTATGGGGGCAAGTCATATATTTTATAGGGAAATCACATAATCGCATCACATATTTACAGTTTTTACATAAGGTCATTTTTGCCTCCCTTTAACTTCTCCCGCCGAGGGCGTCGGTTTCTTTAAACAGTTGTTACAATAATATACGGTTCTTCTTGGTATAATAAAATTAGGAATATCCATTACTTGAATTATTTTCTTTCCACACAATTCAACAACTGAACTTGCACCTATCTTTCTAAAATGCTCTTTACCACAACCATCACTCATTTTGCTTCCCTCCCACCGAGGGCGACGGCTTATGTTCACAATCATTAATAGATTGGCAACACCCACAAAACTTACAATGTCTATGCTTACACCCTAAAAATATACTTGTTTCACCAGTAAAATCGTGGTCACAGTCTTTCATTTGTCTTCTCCCGCCGAGGGCGACGGCTTAACTTCTGTTGTTTTAATATACCAAGTATCTTTTTCTGGCGATTTACCATCCTCTATCATCTGTGGACTTCTGCCAGATTGTAAACCAATATTAATAATCTCTCCGTTCAAATCTAATGCTTTTCTTAATTCTGCCGAGGAGATAATGTATTCTCTATCTATTTGTATAAATGGATTTGATTTAATTATCATTTTTGTTTTCCTCCCGCCGAGGGCGACGGCTTACATTCATTTACAGTAATTTCTTCTTTATCTCCAATTACTTCACAATAACCATTTCCAATAACCTTTAACTTCTTTACCAAGTAATATTTCTTGGTTATTGGAGAAAGTTGTAATATTCCTTTTTTTGAAGTTATTATATCTCCATTTTGCACATGAAATGATGTTGGAATGAATTTGTCACTCATTTTTGCCTCCCTTCACCTTTTAGTAATCCCCATAGTAAGAGGGATATCCAGATCATACTCATAAGCTACCTTTGAAATGATCCGGGTAAGCTCCTTAAGCACAAATTGCAGGTGCATATACAGATCTCCCATAGTATAGGTTTTCCCTTTAATCTCCACTTCCCCAGAAATCCCCTTATCAATATTCTTAAAGAATACAAGCTCCAGCTTAGCAAGATCAAGCCCTACACCCGGCACTTTATTATTAAGCTCCTCCAATTCTTTTATCTGCTTAGCGTTTTTCTCAGGCTCTTTATTAAGCACAGATTCAGCAAGCCTCATCAGATCGGTAAAATTAGGCGTGCCAAAAGTAGTATGGGTTAGCACATCATAAAACCGCATGATCATATTAGTGATAAATTCCATGTAAACCCCCCCTTAATGTAGATATTCCCTTAATTTCCATAAGATATAAAGAATAACCAAAAGTAAAAAAGTAACACCAATACCTACGAAATGAATACATCTCATTATTTAGATCTCCCTCTTACCCTGGTAACTCTTATCCCGATAATGGCAGTACAGCGTTTTCTCCTTATATGCCTGGAGAGATTATGTATCACTACTTTACACTTAGGGCACTGCTGCATTATTATTCCTCCCATTCAATTTCAGAGGTGATCTCCACTTTAAGCCCATGCTGCTGTAATAGCTTTTTAATAGTCTTTTCCAGGGGAGGGAGCAGGTTATTTCTTATGGTATCCTCTACTAACCCCTCTTGCGGGATCTCTGCGCCTTTAGCGTCTAGGAGTATTACCTCAAAAGTGAGTTTATAACTCATTTTCTAAGCAGCTTGATAACTGCCTCACCTTTTACATCCTGCTCTATTATCGGCAGTTTTTGCAGCCTTTTGAGTTTTGCCTCTATCTCATCTAATATCTTAAGGATTTCCTTTTTCTTTTTATCTACATCTACAGTATCTTTTTTCTTTCCGAACATTTTTTAGCCTCCCTTTTTGCTATTGCAGTCTTATACACAAGCTCTTGTAATTTAGCCCAATTCCTCATGTGAGTAAATACTACCCATGCAGCAGGAAATATCAGGATAGTAAGGCAGTACGCCAGCCAGTAGGGGATAGCGATCCCTCCTAACATCCATATAGCCATCATAACCATAGAACACCAATAATAAATATGGCACGCTATAATTATATTTTGCCGATTAAAGAGTTTTAAGCTCATCTAACGCCTCTGGGACTACCCTTTTATAATAATCCATGAAAAACGTACCTGTTGCCAAATTCCAGCCCTGTTTATGGCATACTTTGATAAGCTGAAGTATCTCATACTCAGAAATAGTAAAGGATAAGATTTTATCTAATTGCACAAACCTTTTACCTACCTCTTTATACCTATTCCATTTCCACAATATAATAATACATAAAGAAATGATATTGTTAGGGATTTGTTCAATAGGGGGATTTAAGGGAGTAAACCTATTTTTATCCCTGTTCAAAATTATTTCTTTAATAAAATGATCCTTACCCTTCTTAAATATTGTATAATGCCTCATCCTCATCTACCCCCTGTAAATCCCTGATTTCCCTTTCTAACCTTACCCTCTCCTGGAGAAGATCTGCAATTTTAAGGTTAATTGATTGGATCTTCTTTTTTAGGTTTTCTATGCACAAATCGCTTACATACATGAATGATCACCCGGATAATCCCTACTATTACCATTACAATAAAAGCTAAAATAATGGCATAAGTCGCAAACCAGCTTAAGGGAGAGTTATCTACTGCCATTACTTCTTGCTCTCCCCTTCTACACTGCCAGAGCTATCTCTAATTTTCAAAGTGCCCCTAAGCTCAGGATTCAAGTCAAGAGCCCGCTTAGTAGCCGTTACAAACTGCTCCAGGTTAGTTACCATCTGCTCTCCTATTATCACCTGCTTAATCTGTTCATAAGCGAAACTCTGGGGGTTTAACTGCCCTCTTTTCATATCTGCCAGGATAGGCACAAAGAACAGCCCCATAACATCCAGTTTATCTATACTTTTGCAGCCTAAGAGGGTAACTTCATTATCAGTAAAATGATCTATATTAGCCGGCAGTTTAACCTTAATTGTCTTAGCCTCATTCTCACTTATTGACTGCAAAATTTCTATTTCCTCAGTCTTATTACAGATAAGGAGGGCGATAGCGGGCAGGATGAGCCATTTATGGCAATTTTTCCTGGCAAAACGTATAAACCTGTTGCCTTCTTTTGAATAATAATCTCCCATGTAATACCCTATTACGCGCCTGATCAATTTCTTATCCTCAAAATATTCGCAAACAATAGGCTGGTTTTTAGAAGGCTTAAAATAATGCTTGCCCCGCTTTTTATCCTTATGCTGCCTGCATAACTTAAGCCGTTCTGAGGAGAGCTTAATAAGCGGGTTATCCTTATCTTTCAGGTGTTTAAGCACCCTCCAGATAATAAACAGTATAAGGGCTAGAACAGCAACAAGAATAAGGGCGATCCACCAATAGCTTAAGATTTTGTCCCAGATAGTAGGAGGTACTGCATTAGTTACTGGCGTGCTTGAAATGTTTAATATCTGTACCATTTTTTAATACCCCCTGTAATAGAGGGAGTAAAGCAGAAAGGGTATATAAATCTTTCGCAGGATTATAGAAAATAGCTGGCTATAGGGAAGTGGCATCTTATCCTATAGCCAGGGGGGTATAATAAAAAAAAGGGGGTACATACCGGCTTTTGGTTATCCTAGCTTATTCTAGGTGCTTTGCGATAGAGTGCTTAATCACAAAGATGATGCCTACTATCAAAGCGATAACTGCTCCGATCAGAGCCAGGAACATGATGAACTTTCCTAGTGGGAGCCTTGTCTCCTCTGCAAAGTTGCCAACTCCTATACCCACTTCGGTAAGTGTATCACATAGTCCCAGGCTAGTATTTCCTGTTGGGCATGCTGTCATTTTGTTTGTCTCACCTCCTAGAGATATAATGGATAAAAGAAAGAGTATATATAAGCCTTTTTACAGGCGTGTAATGAGAAAGGAGGAAAAGAGGTGATCCCAAACCCCCTTTCTCATCTCTCTGATCAATTTAAGAGAATTACTGAGAGATCCTTTCAAACTGCCTGACTACTTTCTCTACTGAGCTTTTTATTTTCGGCAAGAGCCCAAATATAGATTTAACTATCCAGGCATACAGCCCGATTAATGCAGCCTGGATAAATAACCAGCCGAAAAAGAAAAGGTAAGTTTTGGCATATTCTCTCCTTACTGGCTCAATAAACCTGAATGTATAGCCCCAGGGCAGGTTAATATCCGGGAAATAGGATATTAAGGCAAGCAGTGAGATGAGTATAAATACAGCTACACCAAATATTTTAAAGGTATTATTGCCTTTAGTTTGCGGTAATGCCTGATCCTCATTCATGCTTATTAGCCTCCTGAGCCAGCCTATTTCTCCTTTCCTGCTCCTCCTCTGATGGATGCTGATCCTGATCCTTCTTTTTCCTTCTGAAAAACCCGAATAGTGCCATTTAATCTAACCTCTTTTTACTTTTTCCCCCATAAGCGATTTTAGCAGCTACTTTCTGCTGCCGTTTCTTGCTAAGTGCGGGGTACTCTGTTTTTGAGATTTTCATAGCGCGCTTAAACGGCATACGCGCTATTTTCCGCTTACTTGCGTAACATGGCATTTTTATCCTCCTCCTCACATTATCCGCATTACCTTACCTTTTTTAGCTTTGCTCTCCCATTCTTTTACTCCCTTTGTATCCTTAGATTTTACTAATTCAAGCAAGCTAGTCTCTTTTCCTACACTTCTTTTCTTGACTTTCACACCATACATACTCATGTTTATCCTCCTCCTCAGAATATAAACCAGCCTATTATATAAAGTATTATGTAGGCAACAGGCAGCCCAATTACACAGTACAGGATAATCTGAGCTGTTACCGCCCCATCCTGGGACGCTTGCCAGGTGATTATTGGGATGATAAATAATAAAGCTAAAAAGAACAGCAGCAGCCCCCATTTATACCAGTACCATACAGCCCTGGTATCCTTTTGTGTCACCATAGCATCTATAGTCTTAGTGCTGTTCATGTAAATATTACTCATAGAAACTTTATAGCTCAAACCGCTATAAAACATATCAGCATACGTATTTATAAAAACCAGGTTTTGGGATACTTTCGGAGAGATTAATTTTACTGCAAGCCTGTAATCTTTAGGCACCTCAACAACAGCTATGCCATTATTCAGCTTGCCATAAAACACTTTAGTAGGATAATGGTATAAATGATCATCACCTCCCAGGCTGAAACTTATGCCTGTAATCTCCTCTACCTTATTGCCCAGTGCTGTACTAACCCAGTTAATCGGCTCAGCTAAGCCAGCCCAGAGATCAGCTTCTTGCCTAGCGTTAGTGTACGGGTAAGCGATCACATACGCTTTTTGATCTGAGTAGTGCCTGGTTTGGTTTGAATCCCTCCACAGGTTTACTGAGAGATTTATAAGCTGCACTACTGACAGGCTTACATCATTAATATTATGGATATTAGAGTTATTCCTAGTAAATATAGTGGTAAGGTTTACATTCCCAGTATGGTTAAAAAGCAGGTAAGCACCATAATGCAAGTTAGAATAGGTAAGATTAAACACCACGCCATCACATAATACCTCAGCATTAGCAAGATCATCAATTACCATATTAGGATAATCCAGGGAGTACACCATAACCGCAACATAAAAAGACTGGTTAGCCCAGATAAATGGATAATTAGGATAATCCACTATCACCGCAACATTACCAGCCATAGGAGGATTAGGATTAAAAATAGTTGTTGTGGTTGTTGTTGTGGTTGTAGTTGTTGTAGTAGTTGGGATTGTTGTAGTTGCGGTTGTGGTTGTTGCGGTTGTTGTTGTGGTAGTATATCCCGCACCGCCCCCATACAGATCTGATAATTCGCTGGTTGTTAATGATCTGCTCCATAGGCTTAGCTCATCTAAGCTCCCCAGTAAATAGTAGGTATTTGTCCTGCGCTTGCCTATAAATAATATGTTTGTGTTATCTATTACTGGGGCATGAGAGGTATATTGGTATGTTGATCTATAGCTCCCATCTACGAAAAAACTATAATCTGTACCACTCCATACAGCACAGATATGATGGTAGCCAGCAGCCAAATTATCTTTAATGTATGTGATCGCACCTGACGCTAGCCTATAATTATATAATGAGATAGTCTCATCAGCACTGCCGATATTACCAATAGCGATACCTACTATCTCAGCGTTAGTCCTGAAATCAAATATATCCTGGATAGGTGAAGTAGATGAGATAGCCGTATGGTTAAGCCAAAAGCAAAGCGTCTTTATAGTTTGCGTACCGAAACCAGAATTAGTAACAAAATCATTAACGCCATCAAAGCCTAGCCCATAGCCGGTTATTCCCTGCCTTTGATATAAAACACCGTTATACGTGCCATTAAACTCATTCGGAGAATAATCTTGGATAGTGCCTGATCCCTCCTCAAAACTATACCAGGTTAATAACCCTGAGGAATTATAAAAGGTAGCTGTAGCTATTCCGCTACATATTAGAGCACATAAAAATATAACCAGGAATAAGCTGTTTTTCATTTTTCATTTTCCTATTTTCTTTTTCATTTTTGAACTTTTTTTAAATCACTTTCAAAAACAGTTTGTTTAGTCCCATCAGAATGTATAACAATATAACTATATTTCCCTTCTTGATCATGAATAGTAACCCTATTACCGTATGTATCTATAGCTTCTTCACCTACTTTGAACTTATCTGTTCTATATAACATACTCCTGCTTCTTAATTTTTCTTCTTCCCTCATCTTCTTTTTAGCTCCGAAAAATCCCATTATTAAAACCTCCTCATTTTCCTATTTTCTTCTTAGCAAACTGGTAAAACCAAAACAGTATATAGATCACCAGCGCGAATACCCCAATTACAGAGCCGATCATTAATACCCAAAACATAATAACCCAGATTTTAAAATTCATTTTCACCAAATCGGTAACAGCTCCGGCTATGTAATCCGCGTTAGTCCTGGCGATACCTGTTAATTGATTTTCTAAAACTTCATTCCTGGCTGATAATTGCAGGTTAGCCTGGGCTGCTGCCTCAGAGAACAGAGTTTTATATGATGGCAGCATAAGATCCCACTGGATAGGGTTAGAGGCTTGCAGGCTTGCATGATCTATGAATGAGGTAGTAAAATCACACCGTAACTGCTGCCCATTATTCATGACTATATGTGAATATATCCAGGTGGAATAATTCCCCGCCAGCCCAATAGGGATAGTCTCATTAATAAAAACTAAAGTGGGGGTGGTAATGTTATTAGGCTGAGTTTGTATGCAGTAGATCCTAAAAGAATCATAGATTGAGGTATTTATAGGGAGTACAATTTTCCAGCGCAGGTAAAAGCTAAAATCCTGCCCTATTATCTCATTAATCAAAGCGTCAGTAAAGAATATAGTAGAGCTTAGGAAATCCTGCCCTGATCCTAAATCAAAGAATACCCTATCAGTAAACTGGGTGCAATTAGTGTTAGTAAGGAATGTAGAGCCGCACACCTGCCCTGTTTGGTTGCTGCCTATCCTGGAAATTCCATAACCTACAAACTCAGCCCTTACAGCTCCGATCATACACAAGAGTATTATAGAGATAAGAATAAACCTTTTAAGATCCATTTTCATTTAAGCACCTCTTTAGCCCTTTGCAAAAGCAGCAGAGCAAACATCAGGATCATAACACAGGCAGCAATTACCAGGAACGGCTTAAAGGCATACTTGAAAAATGCGATAATCCCAAAATAGAGGTTTGGCAGTAATCCAGTAGCTCCCCCTGATTCTGAGGTATCTATTGCCTGGGAGGTATTACTTACATTTACCAAATCAGTAGAGCCGAATACTAATTCTGGATTAAACGGCAGGGTAGTAGTTACCATTACTGTCGTGGTAGTTGTTGTGGTTATTGTTGTTGTTGTAGTATTTGTGCATATACCATCAAGACAGGATGATAAATTATAATCTGCACATTCCACAGCACCACCAGCCTGATAATTACCTAAACAGAATTTTTCTGATAAAAAATTCGTATTAATACATGAATCCGAATCATTATTTTCAGGATAAGCAAGATCATAAGTATAACCAAATACAGAGGGATTAATCCCCCCGTCAGTATCTAAACATGACTGACTTAATGAAATAGATAATTTAGGGCGGTTATCAATATCACCGTTTTCTGATGATTTAATAACAATATTTTTTTCGTATTCGGTGCCGGTTGTTTCATTCCCAGGTTTTAATAGAATACCCATAATACCGGTTAATTGCAATTCTTGGAATACGTCAGTAACATTTAGGATTATAATGCCAGGGTTAGGGGAATACCAATTATTATAAACAGCATTATTAAAATCACCGCCCGCGATCGCCCAGGCGGTACCAGTTTTGTTATTAGTCCAGGTGCTCTCTAATTCATTGAATCCTTTTGTTAATGGATGTATTTTAATGTCCGGCATTATCCTGGTTTCTGAAATAACGTCAAGCGTTAAATTCGCCTCTAAAATGATTAATCCCGCGATAGGTGTCAGATTAAACCATAATATTGCGCGCACGTGCCCGCCGTCGCTACCGTCGCTATCCACAATATTAAAATCGGTATAATTGCCGCGATTTGAATTTGGGAATCGGCTTTCTAAATAATTATCTGGAATGTCATAGGAGTATGTCACATTCCCGCCCTCTTGCCAGGTAAGAATTAATAATGTAGTTGTAGTGGTTGTAGTTGTAGTGGTTGTAGTTGTAGTGGTTGTAGTTGTAGTGGTTGTAGTTGTAGTGGTTGTGGTTTCTTCGGTTGTTGTGGTTGTTGTTGTTGTTGTTGTG
>Ga0315289_10014320_pt1 | contig 11080 bp, 5 predicted proteins | sample YL17G11_40_MG_FD_203452 | JGI IMG/M metagenome (GOLD analysis project Ga0315289, IMG submission 203452) | Sediment microbial communities from Yellowstone Lake, YNP, Wyoming, USA - YL17G11_40 | ecosystem: Environmental > Aquatic > Freshwater > Lake > Sediment | place: USA: Wyoming | collected...
GTCGGAAAAAGCCAAACGCACCGCGGAGGCCACGAAAAAATCCGCGGCCGTAGCAAAGGAAGTCGATGCCCTGGACAAGTCCGTGAGCGGGCTGGCTGTCCAAGTTGAGAAGGCCGACGAGGCCAAGAAGCCAGCCCTGGAGGCGAAGAAAGGCGAAGCCGAGGCAGCGGCGGAGCAGAAGCGCGAGGAGCTGAAGTCCGCCCAGGTGGAGGAGCAGGCGGCGCTGGCGGAGATCGACTCCTGGTACGAGGAGTCGCTGGCCGGAGCCCAGGAACGATTCGACCGCAAGGTGGCCGACCTGGACGCGATCCAGCAGGAGCGGCAGAGGCTGTTCGCGATGATCGACGACCCGGCCCAGGAGCTCACCGAGGAGATGGTGAACGGGAACGTGGACTCCAGCATCACCCGGACGAGGGAGCTCCTGGACGAGCGCACGGCCGCCATCCAAGCCCGCAACGAAAGCTACGACCAGCGGCGCAACGCGAGAATCGAGGCCAACCGGCAGGACATTGCCGCCTACGAAGGCAAGATCGAAGCCGAGGCCGGCCCGCAGCGCGGGGAGATCAATGCCGAGATCGAGGCGCTGCAGGCCCAAAAAACCTCCCTGGAACAGTCCGACCCCAAGGCCAACAAGACGCAGATCGCCGAGCTGGACAAGCAGATCGCCGCCAAGAACAAGGAGCTGCAGGGTCTGCTCGCCGACACATATTTAAAACGTCTGGCTGACCGCATCGCGGCGAAAAACTCGGAGATCAAGCAGATCGAGACGGACATGGCCGCCATGGACCAGGCCACCGGGAAGGAAATCCAGGAGGCCACCGCTCGGGCGGAGAAGGATGTGAAGGCCTTCGAGGAGCTGCGCGCCGAGCTCAACAAGGAGTTAAAGAAGGCCAAGCTCAAGCGGGAGCTGGACGCGTTGACTGCCCGGAAACAGAAGGGCATCGACAAGGCCCAAGCCAATTACAAGGACAAGGAGAAACGCCTGTACCTGCGCCTCCTGGACGCCATGTACGGCAACGAGGAGAAGATTTTCCAGACCCGCCTGGGATCCGCCCGCGACGAGGCCGGCTTGCGCCAGCTGGACTTCGACGGCGAGCAGGAAAAAGCCCGGGAGGTCCTCGATGACGACTGGGCCTTCGAGCAGCGCCTCCTGGCCGGCAAGCTCCGGGAAACCCCGAACGACCAGGCGCTCAAAGAGGAGCAGAAGCAGAAAGATGCCGCCTACAAAAAGTCCCTCGCAGACCTGGACAAGCAGGCCGGCGAGTTCGCGGCGGCCGAAAAGAAGTCCCTGGAGGAAGTGACGATGCAGGTCAAGGAGGAGCGCGCCCGGATGCGCCTGATCTACCTGCAGACTGACAAGCCCTACCTGAACACCTCGGTGAACCTGGGGGTGCGCAACGCGGGCTCGCCGATGACTTTCGTGTCCGAGCCTTACCCCCTGCCGGCCACGTTTAGCACGGCCTTGAGTTATGCGCTGCTCAACGTGCAGAACCACAACCTCAAGCTGGCCAGCCAGCTGAACGTACCGTTCTACGACGCCCTGAACGTGGGTGTGGGCCTAGAGTACGTGTTCGCCAACCTGGCCTACGTCCGCGCGGGATACACCTTCGGCGCGGTGGACCGCACCTTCGCCGCCGGGGCAGGGATCCGGCTGGCCCTGGGCTTCACCGAGTACACGGTGGACTACGCAATACGACCCCTGCCGGACTACGGCCTGCAGCACAGCTTCGGGGTCTCGATCAGCTTCTGAGGCTTTTCCTTTGATCGTTACCGGCCCGCTGCTGCACCGCAGTAGCGGGCCTTTGTTTGGGGGAGCAAGGTGAACGGCCGGCGTCTGCTCTGCAGACTGGTCGCGGCCCTGGTCTGGTGCGCGGCGCTCCAGCCGGCCGCGGCCGAGGACGAGCGCAAAGACCTGATCGAGCTCGACGTAGGCTACGGCTTCGGCTTTCCCCCCGGCTCTGGCTTTTTGGCTGCCGATCCCGCCGAGGGCATCCTCGAAGGCCTGGACCTGGACCACCTGATCCGCCGGGTGCTCATTCAGCGGGCCCTGCAGGAGCGGCTCCTGGCCGAGATCGACTACGACTCCCACCGCAACGAAGGCTTTTCCCTGCTGGGCGGCAACCTCTACTCCCTGCTTTACCGGGGGGAGGAGGGGGAACTGCTCCGCGAGCTCTCCGTCGGGAACAAGTACCTCTCCATCCCCGGGACCCGCTTCGTGCCGATCGACGCGGGTAACCCGCAGACCTTCGCGCTGCGGGCCAGCCTGGGCAAGGGGCGATTCAGCGGGGACGCCCTGCTGCGCTACGGGGTGTCCCAGGAGGGCCGCAAGCGCTTCCGCGGCAGCCGACGCGTGCTGGAAAGCAGGATGCTGGACGTGGAGTACGTGCGTGGGCGTTTCTTCCTGCTGCCGGATGCGAATGTCAACGAGCCCAGCCTTCGTGTCTACCGCACCACCACCGGAGCCCCGGACCGGGTGATCGACGGCAAGCCGTTCGCCCTGCTAGTGCGCCAGGCGGATTATATGCTCGACAACACCGCCGCGCGCCTATCGTTGCAGCGGGCCCTGGCCGCGGGTGAGGAGCTATCGGTGACCTACACCAAGGACGGCGCAAGCGTCGGCGCGCCGTCCCTGGGACTGCAGGCCATCATCGACCCCTCGGGCTTGCGCGCACCTTTCAATACCACGACCTACCCACAGTACTTCGATTCCGGGTTATCCTTTCTGTACCTGAAGAAGAACGGCCTGAACAGTTACTGGGACATGCGCAACGCCTACGCTCTGGAGGACCTGGCCGGCGGTCAGGCTCCCGCGGACCTCCGGGTAAGCCTTTTTTTCACGGACACCGGCGCCGCGAACGAGAACTATTCCGGCCTGCTGGATGACTACATCCTGGACCCCGTGTTTTCCGTGCTGCTGTTCACTTTCCGGGACGCAAGCGGCTTCTACCCGCGGCCCTTTCCCGGCGAGTTCCCTTTCCCCACGGGCAACCCCTTCGCCGACGACAACCCCGTCTACGGAGGACTCGGCTACCCGACGACCGAAAGCTCCGTCAACACCCTGGTGTTCCGCTACACCGTGAGTGCGGACGCCTATTTCCTGGACTTCGACCTGGTGGAAGGCAGCGTTCGGGTGACGGTGGACGGGGTGTCGGCCGGGCCTTCCGCGTTCAGCGTGGACTATGCCTCGGGCATGCTGACCTTCAACCCCGGAGTGCTCGGGCCTTCCAGCGAGGTGGAGGTGACCTACCGGTTCACGCCCGCGGGAGCCAGCCGCAGCGAGCTGTTCGCCGCCGCGAGGGTGGGCTATGACCTCGGCTGGCTGCAGGCCGTCAACCTTACGACCTTCACCCTGCCGGTCAGCGAGCCGCCGGCGCCGCAGGTGGGCGAGGAGCGGCCGAGCGACCTGACCAACAGCACGGATCTCGCCCTGCGCTTAAGGGATCCCGCCAAGCAAGGGCTGCAGGGGGAGTTGAAGGCGGGGGTGGCCCTGTCCCTGGCCACGCCCAACAGCCGGGGGGAGGCCATCGTGGCCGACATGGAGAGCGGACGGCGCTACGCCGTGAGCGTGCGGGAAGAGGGCTGGGTGCCGGGCTCCCGTTCGGGCCTGCTCCCAGCCGTTGCGACTCCGGTGCTGCTGCAGACCCGGGGTGAACTGCGCTACGAGAACTACTGGGAGCGACGGCTGTTCGGCGGGGATCAGCTGCACGACCTCTCCTGGGACAACTCGGGCAACCCGCAGTTCGACTACGCCCGCAAGGCGGGGCCGTACAACAGCGCGGACCATACCGAGGGCGGGGAGGACCGCTCCCTGATCCTCGACTTTTCCTTTCCTGCCGCCACCGCGGAGGGGTATGTCAGCGCTGCAACCGCCCTGCCGGGGGAGAACCTGCAGAATTACTCGCACTTCAACGTGCTGCTGCGCGGGGCTGGGCTTGCCGGCGACACGGTGCGGCTGTACGCCGAGCTTCTGCAGTCGTACCAGGAGGACCTGGACGGCGACGACGCGCTGGACGGGGAATCCTCCAGCTCGCAGGCGGGCTTCCCGATCACGCCCGTGGACGGCATGGCCACGGTCCTCGGCAGCGACCGCCTGGGCGAAGCCAACGGCCGTCTGGACTCCGAGGACCTGGACGGCAGCGGGACGCTGGACCCGCTCGGCCCGTTCGCCCTCGACCAGGAGAAAGGCACCGTGCTGGCCCCGTTCGCCGGGCCCTTCCAGATAACCTCTGTTGCCGTCGGCGACAGCGGCTGGCACCTCGTCAGCCTAGACCTGGGCGAGCTGCTCGCCGACGCCGGGGCGAGGGCGGCTTTCCAGCAGGCCAAGGCGCTGCGGCTGACGGTCAAGCCTGCCTCCTCCCCGACGGCGAGCGGGGTGTCGGGGAAACTGCTGGTCAACGGCGTCTGGTTCTCCGCCGCGGGCCCGGAGAGCACGGACCCCGCCCGTCTTTCCCTGCGCGAGGCGGCCAGCACCTCGTTCTCCGAGAGCTACCCTGAGGTTTACGAGGAGCTTCACGGGAGGGCCTCCTACCGCGAGGACCAGGGCCACGAGGAAAAAAGCCTGGTCGCTTCGTTTACCCCCACGCTGACGACCGGGAGCTCGGCGGCGGTCAGCCAGCGCTTCCGGGCGCCGGCCGACTTCAGCGCCTACCGCGAGTTCCGGCTGTACGTGTACCTGCCGGCAGGGCAGAGCTTCCCGACCGACGCGGGGCTCAGCCTGGAGTTCCTGGCCAGCGCGCAGGAGAAGTACGCGGTGGGCTTCACCCCGGCCGCTTTCGCCGAGGGGTGGAACGAGGTGCGGGTCCGGCTGGACCCACCGTACGAGGTGCGCGTGCGGGACACCCTTGCCGGCACACTGCAGCGCACCGGCACCCTGGACGTCTGGCGTACGGTGACACAGGTCCGGTTTACCATCGCCGCCGCCTCCGGCGACCTGACGGCGCCGTTCGAGTTCTGGCTCGACGAGTGGCACCTGCGGGAGAGCCGCTGGGGCCTGGAGGCAGGTTACTACGGCCAGGGCCGGATCGGCTTCCGCGGCACTCTGCTGTCCGCGGGGAAGGTGCCGATCCTGTCCGACCCGTACCTAAGCGGCGGGTACGAGTGGGCCCAGGGCAGCCTGGCCGACCAGCCCGGCAGGCGGCAGGACCGCTACTCCGGCGGCCTGGAGGCAAGACTCCTGGGGGCGCTGCCGCTCTCCATCCAGCTCGCCGGCGCCGGCTCCCGCCCCGAGCAAAGCTCCGCCGCCGGCTTCCAGGAGGGGACGGAGACCCGTACCTACACCCAGCGCCTGGGGCTGGACACGGGGGTCAGGTACCTGCCCACCCTCGAGCACTCCTATCAGCGAACGGAGGCCTCCGACGGCCGCGTGGCGCTGACCCAGGCGGAGTACGTGTACCGGCGTACGCAGACGGTGAGCGAGTCCCTATCCCTGTCCGCTGATTACCGGTTTCCCAAGGCTCTCTCCCAGTCCTACGCCTATTCTCGCAGCTGGCGATATGAGGGCGAGAGCGCGCAGGCCGACGGAGCGGTCCTGCCGTCGATGACCGGCCAATCCCTGAGCCTTACCCAGCGGCTGGAAGGCCGCGCCAGCCTCGCCCTGGGGGCGGGCACGATGGAGGCCGAAGCGCTGCGGGAAGAACTGCTGGTCACGGATGCTCCTTTGCCTCCCTCCGGGCTGTGGGAATCCTACGCGGACAAGCTGACCTCGTTCTTCTGTCCCGAAGGGGAGGCGCTCCCGGGTGCCTGGCGCAGCGGCCGCTCGGACAAGGCCCGCTTCTCGCTGGACCTGCCGCGCACGCGCTACCTGGGCTCGAACCTGAGCTTGGAGGCCTCCTATGGGGAGCTGAACGCTGACCGGGCCGCCGGCACGCGGGACGCGACCGTGCGGGGCGCGCTCTACCTGGCTTTTCCGTTCAGTCCCGGAGGGCGGGGGCTGCTGGAACTCACTCCCAAGGCCTCCCGGACCGTTAGCGGCACCTACCGCCGGGTCGATGGGGGACTGGACGAGGCGCTGCTGCTCGGCGAGAGCCTGCTGCCCCTCGCGCGGCTGCCTTTCTACTACCTGAACCCCTGGCTGGACCTGGGGCGGCTGCACGAGTATGGGGCGGTCGACTCCCTGAACGGAAGCGCCCAGGTGCTGGGCGGCTCGGCGGCGGGGTTCCAGAGCATGCTCGGCCTGGAGGGCAGGCTGAGGGCGGAGCCGTGGTACCTGCCTTCGCGCGCCGGCGCCCAGGCTTCCGGCGACACCTCCCGCGACGGCACGGTCTACGCCCAGAAGCGCAAGCTGCGTTTCAACCTCGGCAAGGACGTTTTTCCGCAAGGCGGCGCGGGTGGCTGGCTTGGCTTCGACGGGGCGTGGGAAGAGGCCTGGGACTACACGAACAAGGTGCGCTCCCGTACCCTGGAGACGGTCACCATGCTGGAGCTTTCGGGAAAGCTCCCCGGGACGCTGCGGGCGGACCACACCCTACGCTACGTGCGGGAACGGCAGCGGGTCGGGGACGAGCGGCTGTACCTGTTCCCGGGCCAGGCCGGCGGGGAGCTGCCGGCCCCGCTGCGGCAGGACAGCGACATGCTCCGCAGCCTCCTGGACCTGCGCTACCGCTGGGAGCAGCCGGTGTATGCCCGGACCTCCCGCCTGCGCTCCCTGCTGCGGAAAGGCAATGCGGAGGAGCGCATCGTTCACGAGGAGTGGTTGGAGGTCGAAAACCAGGTGCTGCTCACGGACCGGGAGACGACCTCTCTGACCCGGACCGTGCCCCTGCGGATCGCCCTGACCCACCAGAGCCGTTTTACCGTGGACCAGGGTGTGGAGCTGGGATTCTCGATCAAGGCCATGGGCGGGGTGGAGGAGCGCATCGAACAGGGGGCGAGCACCTGGCAACCGGCGCTGGGCATCGAGCTGCGCCTGACCGCGCGGTTGCAGTTCTAACCAGGTCCGATCACTTTCAACTGCGCGAAATAATCCCGGAAAAAGCCCCGGTCGCGGGCGAGGAGGCGATCGGCGTGCAGGCAGGCGTGGGCGGCGATCAGGAAGTCCGCCAGGACGCGCTTTGCCTTGCCGCCCCGCTGCAGGTATCTGGCGAAGTACTCCCCGGCAAGCAGGCTGCTTTCCAGCGAGCTCGGAACGAAATCGATCTCCCAGTCGCGCAGGAACTCAGGAAAATCCCCTTTGCTTCTGAAGGCGGGCAGAATCTCCGCGGCGACGCACTCCCCGATGATCAGCCTGCCCTCAGCGGAAGCCCGCCGCAGAAGTTGCTCGGAAGGCTCGGCGAAGCGGGGGCTACCGGTCAGTACGTCCAGGATCATGGAGCTGTCGACCGCGGTGATCATCCGCGCGACCGCTCCAGGTACTCGTCTACCGAGACTCCGCCCGGAAGCCGGCCCTTCCCGCGCCACTTGTGGAAGGGATCCTGCCGTTCACGCTTCACCGCCACGAGACGTCCGGCAGCGGCGGAAACCTCCAGCACGGTCCCGGGCCGGATCCCCAACTGCTCACGTACTTTCTTGGGGATGGTGATTTGCCCTTTTTCCGACACGGTTGTTTTCATACTTTTAGGATATGAATTCTTACGCAATAAATCAACTGCTGACCTTCCGCGCGCGATCTGCTATAAAAGAGCCCAGACTATGCTGCCCGCCCTGCTGTCCCCTTTGCTGGCCGCGCCCGTGCTCGCCAAGGTCCTGGCCACCCTCGCCCTGATCCTGCTCTTAAACCGCCTGGTGAAGGAGCTGCTGGTCTCGGTGCTGGTCGGCACGCTGCTGCTCGGGCTGTGGTTCGGGCACGGCCTGCCCGCCGTGGGCGGCATCGCCTGGCGGCGCTTCAGCGAGCCGGACAACCTGCTGCTGGTCGTGGTGCTGCTCCTGGTGATCTGGCTGAGCAGCCTGATGGCCGAAGCGGGGGTGATGCGGGACCTGGTGGAGGTGGTGCGCTCCCGCGTGTCCAGGCGCCTGGCCTTCGCCGCGCTGCCCGCGGTGATCGGTTTCCTGCCCATGCCCGGGGGGGCGCTTTTTTCCGCCCCGATGGTGGACAGCGCCGACCCGCAGCGCGCCCTGAGCGGCCTGCTCAAGACCCAGACCAACCACTGGTTTCGCCACATCTGGGAGTACTGGTGGCCCCTGTACCCCGGGGTGATCCTGGCCCTGGAGCTCACCCGGCTGGAGATCTGGCAGTTCGTGCTGGTCCAGCTGCCGGTGACTCTCATCGCCGCCGGCAGCGGAGCGCTGCTGCTCCTGCGGCGCATCCCGCGCAGCGAGCGCGAGGGGGTGGAGACCTCACGGCCGGCAGGCGCCGCGACCCCGTACGCCCGCCGCTCCTTCCTGGGCTTGATGGCGCCGATCCTGGTCGTGGTGGTCGTCTTCGCCCTGCTCCAGGTTCTTTTTCCCGGCCTGCAGCGGGTGAGCCGCTACATCCCCATGGCTGCCGGCCTGTGCCTGGCCCTGGCGGTGCTGCAGCTTCAACGGCGGCAGCCCCTGAGCGCCTGGCTGCGGGCCGTGGTCTCCTGGCGCTCGCTGCAGATCACGCTGCTGGTCGTGGTGGTGCGCATCTACGGGGCGGTGCTCGAGGCGCCGCTCCCGGGCGGGATCCTCCCGGTCGTCCTGCTGCGGCGGGAGCTGGCCCTGTTGGGTATCCCTGATGCCCTGCTCATCGCCTTCCTGCCGTTCATCTGCGGGTTCACCATGGGCAGCACAGTGGGGCTGGTGGGGGCCAGCTTCCCCCTGGCCTTGAGCCTGCTGGGACCCGACCCTGCCCTGGGCCGGCTGCTGGCCACGACCGTGCTGGCCTACGGTTTCGGCTTCATGGGGGAGCTGCTCTCGCCAGTGCACGTCTGCCTGGTGGTCTCTGCGGAGTACTTCCGAACCCGCCTTCTCCACGGCCTGACCAGCCTGATCCCGCCCGCGCTCCTGGTGCTGGCGGGGGTGACTCTCTGGCAGTTTGCGATCCGCTGGCTGCTGCCGGGATGATGCGCGCAGCGGTGCTGTTGTGCCCGCGTAAGCTTTTCAACTATACTCCAGCAAAATCGCCATAGGCTTGGTCGGGGAGGTTCGAATGAAGGAGATCCGTAGCATCGGCTGGATCGGCACCGGGGTGATGGGCCGGTCCATGTGCCTGAACGTGATGAACAAGAGCGGCCTCAAGGCCCGCGTGTACAACCGCACCCGGGAGAAGGCCCGGGACCTGCTGGAGGCCGGGGCGGTCTGGTGCGACAGCCCGCAGGAGGTGGCCCGGGGCAGCGACTGCATCTTCACGATCGTGGGCTATCCGGCGGACGTGGAGGAGGTCATCCTGGGGGAGCGCGGGGCCCTGTCTGGGGCCTCCGCCGGCTCCGTGATCGTGGAGATGACCACCTCCGAGCCCACCCTGGCGCAGCGCATCCACGCCGAGGCGAAAAAGAAGGGCGTGGAAGCCTTGGACGCCCCGGTTTCCGGCGGGGACGTGGGCGCGCGCAACGCCAAGCTGGCGATCATGGTCGGGGGGGAGCGGCCGGTCTACGAGAGCGTGCTGCCCCTGCTGCGGCACATGGGCGAGAACATCGCCTTCTTCGGCGGTCCCGGCGCCGGGCAGCACACCAAGATGGTCAACCAGATCCACATCGCCACCACCATGATCGGGGTGGTGGAGTGCCTGCTGTATGCCCACCGCGCGGGGCTGGACCTGCTGGAGGTGATCGAGGTGATCGGCAAGGGCGCGGCGGGCTCCTGGAGCCTCAACAACTACGGCCCGCGCATCGCCAAGGGCAACTTCGATCCAGGCTTCTTCATCAAGCACTTCGTCAAGGACATGGACATCGCGCTGAAGGAGGCCCGGCGCATGAGGCTCGCCCTGCCCGGCCTGGCCCTGGCCCACCAGTTTTACGTGGCGGCCATGGCCGTGGGGCAGGAGAACCTGGGCACCCACAGCCTGTACAAGCTGTTCGAGCGCTTGAACACCCCGTGAGCGGACGACCTGACCAGGCCAGGCGGGGAAGCGCTCGGGGAGCGCCTCGCCAGCGTCCTGGGCGGACTGTGGGCCCTTGCCGGCGGCGCGTTTTCTCATTAAATTAGGCGTGGCACTCAGCAAATACGTCCCGCCAATGTACCCGCCAGGAGAGGGAATCGGGCTGGCGCCGTGCAGATTGCGAGGGGACCCAAACACTACAAGGAGGAATGGAACCGATGGCAAAGCAGCTGCTGTTCGAGGAGAACGCGCGCAGGGCCCTGATGGACGGCGCGGAGAAGGTGGCCAACGCGGTGCGCGTGACGCTGGGGCCCAAGGGCCGCAACGTGGTGCTGGGCAAGAAGTACGGCGCCCCGACCGTCACTAACGACGGGGTGACCATCGCCAAGGAGATCGACCTCAAGGACCCCTTCGAGAACATGGGCGCCCAGTTGATCAAGGAGGTGGCCAAGAAGACCAATGACGTGGCCGGCGACGGCACGACCACGGCCACCGTGCTGGCTTTCTCCATGATCCGCGAGGGCCTCAAGGCCGTGGCCGCCGAGATCGACCCGATGGGCATCAAGCGCGGCATCGCCAAGGCAGTGGAGATCGCCGTGGCCAACATCAAGGCCAACGCCAAGAAGATCACCGAGAAGGAGGAGATGCAGGCCATCGCCGCCATCTCGGCCAAAGGCGACCTGCCGATCGGGCAGCTCATCGCCGACGCCATGGAGAAGGTGGGCAAGGACGGGGTGGTCACGGTCGAGGAGTCCAAATCCATGGAGACCAACCTGGAGATGGTGGAGGGCATGGAGTTCGACCGCGGCTACGTCTCCCCCTACTTCGTCACCAACCGCGAGAGCCAGACCGTGGTGCTGGAGGACGCCTACATCCTGCTGCACGATAAAAAGATCGCAGCCATGAAGGACTTCATGCCGCTGCTGGAGAAGGTGGCGAAGACCGGCAAGCCCCTGCTGATCATCGCCGAGGAGGTGGAGGGCGACGCCCTGGCCACCCTGGTGGTCAACCACCTGCGTGGTACCTTCAAGGCCTGCGCGGTCAAGGCCCCCGGCTACGGGGACCGGCGCAAGGCCATGCTGGAGGACATCGCCGTGCTGACCGGCGGGCAGGTCATCGCCGAGGAGCTGGGCTCCAAGCTGGAGT
>Ga0315289_10014321_pt1 | contig 11080 bp, 13 predicted proteins | sample YL17G11_40_MG_FD_203452 | JGI IMG/M metagenome (GOLD analysis project Ga0315289, IMG submission 203452) | Sediment microbial communities from Yellowstone Lake, YNP, Wyoming, USA - YL17G11_40 | ecosystem: Environmental > Aquatic > Freshwater > Lake > Sediment | place: USA: Wyoming | collected...
CCTTGAATTCGCTGGGATATCTTTATGTGGAAAATGATATTAATCTGGACGAGGCAGTTTCTTTAATAAATCAGGCCTTGGAGATCGACCCGGAAAACGGCGCCTATATCGACAGCCTGGGTTGGGCATATTATAAAAAAGGAATGTTGCCCCAGGCTCTGGACAAACTTAAAAAAGCAGCAGAATTACTCCAGGACCCGGTAATCCTCGACCATCTCGGCGAAGTTTATTCTAAGATGAATCTCAAAGACCTGGCAAAAGAAAGCTGGCAGAAATCCCTAAAGTTAGACGCAAATCAAACCAAGGTCAAAGAGAAATTAGAAAAATTAAAATAATTATTTGATTACAGCGATTTTATAACGATTACAGCGATTATTTAGGAAAAGTTTATCTGTGTAAAAAATTTTCAAAATGAGTTACACCAAAGAAGATATAAAGACCTTAGAGGCAAAGGCAAAAGAGATCCGTCGGTTAATCATTCAGATGTTGGCTAAGGCAGGTTCAGGACACCCGGGCGGCTCTTTATCAGCTACAGACTTAATTACCTGTCTGTTTTCTAAGATCTTGCGCCATAACCCCAAAGACCCTCAGTGGCCCGAACGCGATAGATTCCATATGTCTAAAGGCCATTGCTGCCCGCTCTGGTATGCCCTGTTAGCTGAAAGCGGATATTTTCCTCAGGAGATGCTCTGGACCTTAAGAAAGTTAGGCAGCTGTCTGCAGGGGCATCCGGATAGACGCACCCCAGGAGTTGAAGTGGCCAGCGGTTCTTTAGGACAGGGGCTTTCTGTGGCTCTGGGCATGTGTCTGGCAGCCAAGATCGATAAAAAGGACTACCGGGTTTATTGTCTTTTAGGTGACGGCGAGGTTCAAGAAGGAAATATCTGGGAGGCGGCTATGGCCGCGGCCCACTTTAAATGCGATAATCTCTGTGCCATACTAGATTATAACGGTTTTCAGATTGACGGTAAGATTCAGGATATTATGGATATAGAGCCAATAGTAGAAAAATGGAAGGCATTCGGTTGGTATACAATTGAAATAGACGGCCATAATATATCGGCAATACTAAACGCCTACGAAGAGGCCAAGACCATTAAAGATAAACCCAGTATTATCATTGCCCATACAGTAAAAGGCAAAGGAGTTTCTTTTATGGAGCATGTCGTTGACTTCCATGGCCGCGCCCCGACCCCTGAAGAGACCCAGAGGGCATTGAAAGAGTTAGAGTAAATGCAAAAATCAAAAGATTTAAGGGTAAGTAAGGGATAGAAAGGGTTAGGATGGGGTAGAAGGGGTTTTTGAAATTTTACCCTTTCTTACCCCTACTATCCCTTACTACATCCTACTAACCCTTAAATGTTTATTTTGTATTTAAATTTAAAGAGATGGAATTACTATACCAAAGAGATATCTACGGTAAGACCCTCGTGGAATTAGGTCGAGAGAATAAAGAAATTGTGGTCTTGGATGCGGATTTATCTGGTTCTACTCGCACAAACCTCTTTGCAAAAGAATTTCCCGACAGATTCTTTAATTTTGGCGTGGCCGAGCAGAATATGATGGCTACTGCCGCGGGTCTGGCCAGCTGCGGAAAGATTGTTTTTTGTTCTACCTTTGCCGTCTTCGCCACTGGCAGGGCCTGGGACCAGATCAGAAATTCTATCTGTTTTAATAATTTTAATATTAAGATAGTGGCCTCACATGCAGGTATTACCGTTGGGCCGGATGGCTCCAGCCACCATGCCATCGAGGACATTGCGCTGATGCGCGTTATACCTAATATGACCATTATCGTACCCTGCGACGCTCCGGAAACAAAGGATGCGATAATTGCGGCCTATAGACATCCTGGTCCTGTCTATGTGCGTTTAGGCAGGCCAAAGGTTCCTACGATCGAAGGCAAGCATGCTTTTAAGTTAGGAAAGGCTGATATTATAGAAGAGGGCAAAGACATCACTTTGATTGCATGCGGGATTATGGTAAGGGCGGCGCTGGAGGCCTCGGTTATTTTAAAGAAAGAAGGACTGTCCTGCCGAGTAATAGATATGCACACGATAAAACCCCTTGATACATCGGTGATTATCCAGGCTGCAGAAGAGACCCACGGGATTGTGGTCTGTGAAGAACACATGGTAATAGGGGGGCTGGCTTCTGCGGTTGATGACGTGGTTTTAGAAAATGCCCCTTGCCGCGTCGAGAGAATTGGTATAAAGAATAGGTTTGGTCAGTCTGGGGAGAATGAGGAATTATTAAAGGAATACAATCTCACCGCCAGCGATATCGTAAATCAAGCCAGGAAATTATTGAATAAGAAATGAAGAAGTTAGTGCTGAACTCTCCTGCCAAGTTAAATCTTTATCTAAATGTCTTAGGTAAAAGGTCTGATGGTTTCCATGAGATCGAGACTATCTTTGAGCGGATCAGTCTCTCGGACCAGATCAGTCTAAGATTGAATTCTACTGGTGTTATCCGGATTAAATGTTTAGCCCAGGATGTGCCAACAGGCCCAAAGAATCTGGCATATCAGGCAGCCAGTCTCCTAAAAAAAGATTTTTCCCTTAAAGACGGCGTTGAGATCTCCATCAAGAAAAATATTCCCGTGGGAAGCGGACTGGGAGGGGCTTCCAGTAATGCCGCAGCCACGCTACTGGGTTTGAATCGGCTATGGCACTTAAACCTAAGCCCAAGACAGCTAACTTCATATGCTCGAAGATTAGGTTCGGACGTGCCATTTTTTTTATCAGGATATAGGTTTGCTTTAGGTAGGGGCCGGGGAGACGAGCTCAAGGCCTTAAAAGGCCTGGGTAGACTTTGGCATCTGGTTGTGTTTCCCAATAAACAGGTCTCTACCAAATCCATCTATCAAGGCCTAAACTCAGGATTGATGGTTCGACATAGCTCTGCCTCGACAAGCTCGGCATTCGTCCTGAGCAAGCGAAGCGAGTCGAAGGACTCAGGGTTCGTCCTGCCTCCCTCGGGACCGAGTCCCTCTCGGAATGGTTCCTCGGGACGAGGTCGCACCGAAGTGCTTGCAACCAAGGTGCTCGGCACTGAGGTGAGCGGAGTCGAAGGGTTGACAAATACTAATAATAATGTTAAAATGTTAATTTGCGCCTTAAAAAAGAAAGATTTTAACCAGGTTTCTGGCTATATCTATAATAGCCTGGAAGCAGTAACCCAAGAACAATATCCGGTGGTGGCCAAGATAAAGCATCATTTGCAGGCCCAAGGTTTGGATATTGTGGGAATGTCTGGCAGCGGTTCAGCGGTTTTTGCCATAGTAAGAACAAGAAAGGAGGCAGAAAGGTTTGAGTCAATTATTAGTCAGGGAACGGATTGGCGGACATTCGTAGTGAGTACATTGTAAATCAAATGAAGACACGACCCCGAAGTTTCGGGGTTGTCTGTCTGAATTTGACCCTTGACATTATCTTTAGCATATACGAACAGAAAATGTCAAGGGTTTAATTCGCGCAAATAACTTATGTTCACTAACGTTCCATAAGTTATGCGCTCATTAAAGGAGGCTAGCCATGGAGATAACAGAAGTAAGGATTTTCTTGAAGGAAAGTCCGGATAAGAAATTAAAATCATATGCAACAGTGACTTTTGATAATGCCTTTGTGGTAAGGAATATCAAAGTTATTCAGGGCAATAGCGGACTGTTTATTGCCATGCCATCACGCAGACTAAAAACACCTTGTCCAAAGTGCGGGTTCCGTAATGAATTGCATAGCAAATTCTGCAATCAATGTGGTGCGCAACTGCCACAAAGTTCCCGACCGATTTCTGCCGAGACATCAACAGCACAGTCAGAACATAAGGATATCTGCCATCCTATTACTCAGACTTTCAGGGAGTATCTGCAGAAGCAGGTTCTAGAGGCTTACGATAAAGAAAAGTCCAAGGCACCTGTATCTAGTGATTTAGGAAGTTTCCGGGAGCCGGGCTTTTAAAATATTGTCCTGTTAAATAAATAAAATTATGTAGAAGTTTATACTTTGGGATGTCGTCCAATGGTAGGACACGAGAATTTGGGTCTCGCTATTCTGGTTCGAGTCCAGACGTCCCAGCCAATTCCGCGGAAGGCGGGATTGATCCCGAAGATGCGACGAAAAGGAGTATCTGAAGGACCAATGTTGACAATCAGTCTAATCCTTCGACTAACTCAGGATTGCGTCCTGAGCCGTTCGACAAGCTCACGATGCTTCAATAGTGCTGAGCGAAGTCGAAGCATTTATTGAAGGACGCAAAATGTCTGCAAAAACGCAAAGAAAAAATAAATAATAGAAAATTTTTGCGCCTTTGCGGGATTTTCCCGCACTAACAATTTGAAAACCCAACGGGATCCCGCTACGGCGGGAAGCGATTTTGCGGTGTTAAGTGTGATTCTTCACCATAAATAATAATGCAAGATTTAGAGGTTATTGTTTTAGCGGCTGGCAAAAGTACTAGGGTAAAATCCCAAATCCCTAAGGTTTTACATAAGATTTTTGGTAAACCCGTATTAGGCTATATCCTGGGTCTTTTAAGTGCCATTAAAATTAAAAGGATTGCGCTGGTTGTCGGATATAGGCAAGACTTAGTTAAAGAATTTATTAAGGCCTATAAAAATAAATTAGATATACGACTATGCAGGCAGAAGAGGTTACTCGGTACTGCAGATGCTATAAAGCCTACTAGAAATCTTTTTAAGAAGGCCAAGGCTGATGTGCTTATTCTTTACGGAGACCATCCGCTCATCAAGAGACAGACTCTGTTAGACCTCACCAAGGCCCACCGGAATAATTTTGCCGACTGTACATTATTAACCGCGATGATGGATAATCCTAAAGACTACGGCCGCATTATTAGGGATAGGCAAGGCAAGGTTACCAAGATAGTTGAGGAGAAAGACTGTCTAGATCAACAAAAGCTTATAAAAGAAATAAATACAGGCATATATTGTTTTAAGAAAGATGTCTTATTTTCGAATATAGATAAAATAAAAATTAATAAACTAAAAAAGGAATATTACCTTACGGACATCATAGAACTCTTGCGTAACAGTGGCTATAAGATAGAGGCAGTTAGGTTAGAGGATAGTTCCGAGAGTTATGGTATTAATACCAGAGAAGACCTGGCAAAGGTTATCGATGTAATGCGCCATAGGATTTTGCGCGATTTTATGAACGAGGGCGTAACAATCCTGGACCCGAATACAACTTATATATATCCTGGGGTAAAAATAGGTCAGGATACGGTTATCTATCCCTATACGTTTATTGAATCAGGCGTGGTGATCGGCAAGAGATGCTCCGTCGGGCCTTTCTGCCATATCAGGCCCAAAACTATTTTAGAGAACGATACCTCGATAGGAAATTTTACGGAATTAAACCGCTCCAGGATTGGCAGCTTCACAAGGGTGAGGCACTTTAGTTATCTGGGCGATGCCAGGATAGGGGAAAAAGTAAATATCGGCGCAGGTACGGTAACTGCAAACTACGACGGCCGTAATAAGAATATTACGAAGATAGGTAGTGGTGCATTTATTGGCTCGGATACGATCTTGGTTGCTCCAGTAAAGATTGGTAAGAATGCTATCACAGGGGCAGGCAGTGTTGTAACCCGAGGCAAAGATGTTCCAGATTCTGCGATTGTAGTTGGCGTTCCAGCCAAGATCTTGAAAAGGAAAAAGAAAATCTAAAATTAAATTTCTTGAACGCAGATTTACGCAAATCTAACGCAGATATACGCAGATTTTATTTTTCAGACAATCTGCGACCATCTGCGTGCTATCTGCGGGAATCTGCGTTAAATAATTGTTAACATAATCTAAAAAAGTAGGTGGACGATGAAAGATAAATTATTGGTATTTTCAGGAAATGCCCACCCGAAATTAGCAAAGGATATCTGTAAATATTTGGATGTATCTGTGGGCGATGCGCTGGTTGGTCGTTTTAGCGAAGGCGAGGTCCGCGTCAAAATCAATGAGAATGTGCGCGGTAAAGATGTATTCATAATTCAGCCGACCTGTCCTCCGGTTAACGATAATCTGATGGAGCTGTTAATTCTTATTGATGCCCTTCGGCGCGCATCCAGCCAGAGAATTACTGCCGTTGTTCCCTATTTTGGTTATGCCCGACAGGACCGCAAGGATCAGCCCCGCGTCCCGATAAGTGCAAAGTTGGTGGCAAATTTAATTACTAAGGCAGGCGCAGACAGGGTACTGACGATGGACCTGCATGCCGGTCAAATCCAGGGTTTCTTTGATATACCCCTGGATCATCTCTTTGCCGTAAATATTTTTGTGGATTATTTTAAAAAACTTAAATTGAATAATTTGGTCATTGCCACCCCAGATGTAGGCGGGATAAAGATGGCCAGGGCATACGCTAAAAGATTAGGCGCGCAGTTAGCCATTGTGGATAAACGCCGCATCAGTGCTGACCAGGCAGAGGTAATGAATGTGCTGGGCGAGGTTAAGAACGCTCAGGTAGTAATCGTGGACGACCTTATTGCTACGGGTGGCTCTGTTGTTGAGGCAACGGAGGCACTGTATAAACACGGGGCCAAAGAGGTATATGTAGCAATAACCCATGGGGTATTGTCCGGCAATGCCTTGGAATTGATAGATAAATCCCCCTTAAAACAGTTATTAATAACTGATACTATACCGATGAGTAATTCCAAAAAACATCCCAAGATAAAGGTTTTATCCGTTTCAGAGTTATTGGCTGAGGCGATAAAAAGAATTCATAACGAGGAGTCAGTAAGTTCACTGTTTGATTAGTGAAGACACAACTTATGGAGTCAATAGGACGACATAAGTTGTTCAGCTGAACTTATCCCCCACCACTTTTTGACAAGTGCGTGAGGTTAAGTCGAAAAGGTTGACTTTATTATTAACACTTAGTATCAATTCCCCACTGTTTACAAAAAGTGGTGGGGGATTAAATTCGCGCTTATAACTTACGTCGCTAAAGTTAATCAATAGCTCCGTAAGTTATGCGCTCACTTAAAATGGAAGAGATAAGATTAGAGGCGCAAAAAAGGGAAAAATCCGGTAAAAGCGACACGAAGAACTTACGTCATCAAGGTTTTATCCCGGCGGTAGTCTATGGCCAAGACAAAGAATCGCAGACTATTAAATTAAACCACAAAGACTTTATGCGTTTCTTGCATTCCCATAGCGCAGAAAACGTGATTATAAATCTTAGTGTTCTAGAGGGCTCCAAGAAACAGAAAGAAAGGCCTGTGCTGATAAAGGAGATTCAGTTTGACCCGCTCACGGAAGACGTGATACATGTAGATTTTTATCAGGTTTCTTTAACTAAGGAGATCAAGGTAAAGATTCCCATTGTTTCGAAAGGCGAGGCCATCGGCGTAAAGCAAGACGGCGGCATGCTGGACCATGTACTTTGGGAATTAGATATAGAGTGTCTGCCTACAGATATGCCGAAGGATATAGAGGTAGATGTGTCCGGTCTAAAAATAGGCGATGCCATACACATAAAGGATTTAAAGATTCCGCCCAGGGTAAAGGTTTTGGCAGAACCCGATGCGGTGGTATTGACAGTTGCACCACCTGCCAAGGCTGAGGTACCTGTTGCAGAAGAGCTCAAGGCCGAAGAAGAAAAATTAGAGCCGGAGGTAATAAAGGAAAAGAAAGAGGCTGAAGTAGGCGCAGAGGGAAAACCTTCAGCAAAGACTGAAGGCCCAGCAAAGACAGAAAAGAAGTCGGAGAAAGAAAAGTCTTAAAAAGAATTCATGCATCTTATCGTAGGCTTGGGTAATCCTGGGAGAATTTATAAATATAGCCGGCATAATCTAGGCACGAGGATTATTGATGCGTTAGCAAAAGATAAAGATATCCCTTTAAGGATAGATACTAATTTAAAGAGCGTTATCGGCAGGGGTGAGATTTTTGGCAAGGATGTTTTAATCGCTAAACCTTTAAGGTTTATGAATCTTTCGGGAGAGGTAGTCAAAATGATAGTATCAAAGAAAAGGGTTTTAGCGAATAATCTTTTGGTAGTTTATGATGATATAGATTTAGGTTTTGCAGCCTTACGCCTTAAACCTAAAGGGGGCTGTGCAGGCCATAAGGGGATGACGTCTATCATAGACAACTTAGGCACTCGGGATTTTGCCCGCCTAAAGATAGGCATTGGCAGGCCCACCCATAAAGAAGAAATTAGTGATTATGTTTTATCTAGGTTTACAAAAGAAGAAGAAAGGGCTCTTAAGCCGACTTTAGATGACGCACTTAATTGTTGTTTGACATGGATAAAAGATGGTGTTGAGAAAGCAATGGAGAAATTTAATATTTCCCGTTAGAAATGGAATTTCTAAACGGGGTAAAAAGGGGAATAGTAAAACATGAATAAATACGAAGCGATATTTATTGTAAAACCCGAATTAAAAGAAGAAGAGCAAAATATTTTATTTAAACAGATTCAAGAATTGATTACAAAAAATGGCGGCACGATTAATTCTGCGGAAGTCTGGTCTAGTAAAAGAAAGCTGGGCTATAGAATCAAAGGTTGTAATGAAGGGACATATTATCTAGTTCTTCTTAGTATTGCACCAAGCGCTATTGTTACTCTAAAACAGAGCTATCTTCTTAATGAAAATATTTTAAGACTCTTGGTTTTAAGAAAGGAAAAATAAGTGAGGCCACAACTTATGGAGTAATAGCGAACATAAGTTGTTTGGCCGAACTTACCCCCCACCACTTTTTGTGAGTGGTAGGGAATTAATATTAAGTTTTAAAAATAAAGGTAACTTTTCGACTTAACCTCACGCACTTTTTCAAAAAGTGGTGGGGGATTAAATTCGCGCAAAATAACTTACGTCGCTTATGTTAATCAATAGCTCCGTAAGTTATGCGCTCATTTAAGAAAGGGAAAAATAATGGCAAATTTTAATAAGGTTTTTTTGATTGGCAATTTGACTAAAGACCCGGAATTGCGCTATACTCCTCAAGGAACAGCGGTATCTAACTTAAGAATAGCGGTGAACCGGCGTTTTAAAGATAAGGCTGGGGAGCAAAAGAGTGACGTTTGTTTTGTCACGGTTGTAGTCTGGGATAAGCAGGCTGAGGTGTGCAATCAATATTTACAAAAAGGGCGCCCCATACTTGTGGAAGGCAGGCTGCAATCTCGTTCTTGGGAGGATAATGAGGGCAAGAAACGCAATGTCTTAGAGGTCAGGGCAGAACGAATACAATTCTTAGGTGTTCCCGGCGAATCAAGACCAAAGGACCAAGTCCCCCAGGAAGAGTCTATCAGCGAAGATAAAATTCCTGATTCCAAAGAGCAGGAAATTCCCTGGCAGGAAGAAAATAACTCTTGAGTTTACTAAATAAGTGAGGCCATAACTTATGGAGCTCTTAGAGCGACATAAGTTATTTGGCCGAACTTACCCCCCACCACTTTTTGAAAAAGTGCTCGGGGTTAAGTCAAAAAGCAAAAAAGTAAATTCGTTATTAAAAATAATATTAAATCCAAATCAATCATAAAAAGTGGTGGGGGGTTAAATTCGCAGACGGCCTTCGGCCTATAATTTATGTCGGGTGTATACCCTCCATAAATTATCTGCTCATTTAAGGAGAAAGCATGCGTATAATTAAGAAAAAAAAAGAGAAGGCTTTTGGCAGAGAAGCGCTCAGAAAGAGATTTTGTAGATTCTGTAAAGACAAGGTTGTTGTGCCCGATTATAAAGATTTAAAGAACCTGGAGAAATTTATTTCTGAAAGAGGTAAGATTTTGTCGAGCAGGCTTTCGGGCAATTGTGCCAGACACCAGAGGATATTAGCACAATCGATAAAGCAGGCAAGATTTCTTGCTATACTTTCATACACAGGAAAATAAAATGGAATTGATACTACGCCAAGACATAGCGCATCTAGGTAAAGCCGGAGATAAAGTAATGGTTAAGGATGGGTATGCCCGTAATTACCTTATACCTCGTGGTCTGGCCTGGGTCTTGACAGAGGTAAATTTGAAGAGGCTAGAGGCAGAGAGAAATCTAAGGGCCGCCAAAGAAGAAAAAGAGAAAAAAGAGACGTTTGAGTTGGTTAAGAAATTAACCAATGCAGCCTGCACGATAACCGTAGAGACTAATGAGCAAGATAAACTTTATGGCAGTATTACGGCTCAAGAGATCAGTCATACCTTAGAGCAAGAAGGCATTGTATTAGATAAGAAAAAAATTATTCTAGCAGAGCCCCTGAAAGAACTGGGAATTTACGATATCCCGGTTGATTTAGGTTTCGATATTAAAACCAAGATAAAGGTCTGGGTAGTGAAGAAGTGAGAACCAGTACTATATTGTCAAATTGTTAAACTGCTAAACTGCTAACTTGTTGATCTGTAGCAGGTTACACGTATCACGTAACACGTATCATGTAGCAGGTAACAAGTATCATGTAAAAATAGGGAGATAGATGCAGAGTTTTTTACGTGCTACGTGCTACCTGATACTTGTTACGTATAACATTTAACAATTTGACAGTTTTCCCGCCCATCGATTTAATTACGTGGCGGGATCCCGTCCCTTTTTATAAAACTGTTGAGGCGGGAAGCAATATAACAATTAAAGGACATGCCGGATATATCTGTAGAAAAAATCCCTCCTCAAAATATAGATGCGGAGATGGCACTCTTAGGCTCTATGCTTATTGATGAGGATGCCATACACAATGCTGTCGAATTAGTGGATGAATCTTGTTTTTACAAAGATATCCATAAAAAGATATTTTCCTCTATTGTAAATTTATATAGTAACAATAAGGCAGTGGATCTGATTACCTTAAGCGATGAATTAAGGAGCGCAAATCTGCTGGATGAAGTTGGCGGCGTGGCGTATATGACGGCCTTAACCAATACCGTCCCTACAGCTGCAAATGTCAATCACTATGCGCAGATTGTCAAGGACAAGAACCTATTGAGGCAATTGATTAATAGCGCTACCAAGATTGTTGCTGATAGTTATGAGACACAGGATAACATTGATGAGGTCCTTGACCGCGCCGAGAAATTGATCTTCGAGATATCCGATTATCGCATCCAGGGCACGACTACTTCTATAAAGG
>Ga0315289_10014323_pt1 | contig 11079 bp, 7 predicted proteins | sample YL17G11_40_MG_FD_203452 | JGI IMG/M metagenome (GOLD analysis project Ga0315289, IMG submission 203452) | Sediment microbial communities from Yellowstone Lake, YNP, Wyoming, USA - YL17G11_40 | ecosystem: Environmental > Aquatic > Freshwater > Lake > Sediment | place: USA: Wyoming | collected...
TCACTTTCCTTTCTCCTCGCATTCTCGGGCACTCTCGTGACTCTTGAATCAGGACCGAGGTACGAGCGCAGCCACGCCGCTGCTTCGCTCCAAGGCGAGCGTAATCGCAGAGTACTCCATTGGTGCAGACACTCGCATCGCGATCGCCTCCTCGTGGGTTCTCTCTACCGCGCTTTCTTGGATTCCATGTAGAGCGCGGGGAGATGGTCGGCGCGCACCGCGACATAGTCCGGCCCGAGCACTTTTTCAACTTCGAGGAGCACCCGCATGTCCACAAACCAGTTCGCCAGCGATAGGTGCAGGAATGCAGGGCGTTCTGCGGGTGTGAACTGCCGGATCTGCCGGGCAATGGCGGCGGCAGCACGCCGGATGTCCTCGGGCGTGGCAAGCGGGAAGCCTCCGCCGAGGATTGCACGAAAGACCGGCACGCCGTTGACTTCACTGGTCGCGTTCTTCGCCGTCGTATCCTTGAATCGGTGATAGTTGCGGTAGATGGCCTTGAGGCCCGGCAATTCCGCGAAGCGGGCCAGGGTCTCCGGCGGCATGAGATCGAACGCCTCGAACGTGGTCAGGAGCGAAAGGTCCATTCGTTTGAAGTAGCGCCGCGAGAGTTCCATGTATTGCTTCCAGGCGGCTTCCTGTTCGGCCTTCGGGAGTTTCTCCAGGTAGCAGGCTTCGCGAATGTAACCGATGCCGGTCAGGGCGTTGACAAAGACATCGCCGGGTGTCGAGTGCTTGTAGAAGTAGTCGATGATGTTCGGGATCAAGTCGGAGGCCGTCGGCCCGGTTTGCCAGCCCACCGGCACCTTGCCATGATCGGGCTGATCCCATAGATCGCGATAGACCTGCCTCCAGAAATTGGGCCCGTCTCCATCGGTGCGCGTGTACGCGTAGTAGACCTTGTCGGCCAGTGGCGGCGGCGGTGGGGCCGGCTTCTGGCGAAATGCGGCAGTCGTGCCGGAATGTACCGACAGGTTGCCCACGCCCCGGCCATACCCGTCAAATGCGGTGCAGACCTCAAACTTGGCGTACTGACTGGCCAAGTCCGTACCGGAATACGGACCGTTCTCGCCGCAGCCCTCTTCACCGCCCAACCCGTGGTCCCACCAGCCCATACAGGGGATGTTGGGCGGCAAGTCCCGAAACAAGTCGCGGGCAAACTGCGCTTCCTCGGCCGGCGAAGCGGCCTTGCTGCGCTTGGTATCGTCGGGATGTGAAATCCAGATCATCGGCACTTTGAACTCCACGAAATAGTCGCGGAGTTCGAACTGCCCTGGATCGTAGTTGGCGCAGACCCGCCGGGACATTTTCGCCCGGTAGGTCGAGTAGAACCACCGGTAGGCTTCGATGCTCTTCTGCCATCTTCCGCCCAGGTCCATCGCCACGTTCACATGCTCGAAGTGCTTGCGTATGCCGGACGCGACGGGAAGCCATCCTTCAACGCTCGCCAGCATCGTGGCAACGTTAATGCTGGCGGGCAGGTCCGGATCGGTAACCACCAGGCCGCGCACGAGCGGAAGGAACTTCTCATAGAGTTCCTTGGGCTCGATCCAACGGATCTCTTTCACGTCGCCCCGCTCGCGCAGCCAGTCAAGCCACAATTCGTCCATATGGTCATAAACGAGGAAGACGCGCGGCTGCTCGCGGTTCACAAGACCCTGGAGACACGACAGCGTCAGCCGCTCGTCAGGTTCCTTGTTCAGTCTCTCGATCTTCAACGCCCAGATCGTGCTGGCAGGAGGAGCTGATTTCGGGAACACCGTCTCTTGATCGACGGGCGTCGGGGAACTGTCGAGCGCCGCTTGCAGCATGCCCGGAAACATCGGCGCGCCCAGCACCCCGATTCCCAGGCTTACACTCTCCTTCAGAAACTCTCGGCGGCTGCGAGTCATGACAGACCTCCTCTTGGGGTCGATGATACTCCCTGTAACCTCCTCGTCAGCGCACATTCCAGCGCGCATCAGTGCCGTGGATGATCCACGGCGCGACGACGGAGAGGGCAACCGATGATGTCACCAGAAGCGAGAACACGGTGAGGGCAATCCGGGCCATGGCCTGTAACCCCTGAACCCACATGTGCCAGATGACTTCCTGCTGACTGCCGCCGTCAGCAATGTCCGTGATTCTAACTCGCTTGGGAGTTTCGACAAGCCGGTTCCCCATGCCCCAGACACCTGCTGTGCCACCGGAGGGCTGCGAGTCCGGCGTCCGCACCTTCGGGCATCCCGAAGGTCGCAGGCCGCGACTGGATAGGCGAATTTTTCACTTGCACATTCGTGCCACTGTAGCCGAAATGTAGCCAAATCGTGCTCATCATGGTCACCCTGGTCAACATGGTGATCAGGAGAAAGGACTGCTAGACCGTTGTGGTAGCGTAAGTTACGTGTTTTCAAGACCTTACGGAAAATGGGCTCGTCGGGCTCATAACCCGAAGGTCGCAGGTTCAAATCCTGCCCCCGCTACCATGTACATCTACAACCATCCTTATGGATGGTCGTTCTATTTATATCGTCATTCGTCGAAGTCCGTCGGTCTCTCCGAGCACTGCGTCCGCCTTATTCTACAAACACTTGTGTCCGTTGTCTGCCCCGCTTTGCGCGCATCGGCCAGAAAAAAGATGAACGCCAGGCGTCGACGCTCTCATCGCCTCGCTACGATTGAGCGTGCCGCCGTCCGGGCCGGCGCTGCCCGCCCACGCGGCCGCGCAGCACGCGAGCAAGGGAATCAGGCCTGTGGCAACCCGTGAGGTCCGATTCATCGAGGATGACCTCCGATTCCGGCAGCGGTACCCTACTGCCTCTTGACGCGCTTGTCGAAGAACTCCTTGACCACCGTCTGATCGGCCTGGTGTACTCCGGCGTGGTCGGCGCCCTTCACGGTGTAGAACGTCGCGTCCACCCCGACCTTCTTGAGCGCGTTGAAGAGCAGCTCTCCCTGGGAATAGGGCACGGTCGTGTCCTTGTCGCCATGTGCGATGAAGAACGGCGGGCTGTCCTTGGTGATGTAGGTGAGGGGCGAGGCACTCCTGGCCAGCTCCGCCTTGTCCGTCCTGGGATCGCCACCCAAGAGCTTGAACGCGGGGCCGTTGGGACCGGTATTGTGGCGCTCCGGCCAGTCGGGCGCGAGAAAATCGACGGCCGGGCACATCGCGCAGACGGCCTGGACCCGGCTCGAGAATTCGGGCCAACCCCCCTCCCCTTCCAGTGCCTTGACGCCGGCGGTCAGTCCGACCAGGGACGCCAGGTGGCCGCCTGAAGACTCGCCCCAGACGCCGAAGCGGTCGGGGTCCAGGTGGTAGTCCGTGGCCTTGGCCCGCAGAAAGCGAACCGCGCACTTGGCGTCTTCGAGCGGCGCGGGGAAGACCCCTTCGCTCGTGGTCCGCACCTGGATCGTTACGCCAAAGTAGCCTTGCTGGGCCGTGGAGATGAGCCGGCCGATTGCCATGTCCTTGTTATCCCTGCCCCAGGCGCTGCCGTTGATATAGACGAGGACCGGCATCGGCTCCTTCGGGGCCGCCTTGGGACGGAGGATGTGCATCGCCAGTTTCACGGTTCCGCCTTTGCCGAACTCGACGTTCCGCAGCATCTCAACGTCACTGGGAATCCCGGACGGCTGCTGGGCTTTCGACAGGCCGACCGCGAGCGCGAGCAGCACGGCGCCTGAGATCATCCACCGCCAACAGGAACGCGTCATGGTTGAGCTCCCTCGGTTGCTCTTAATTCGTGTCATCAGGGATCCGTCCTCTTCGCCGACGGCGCCGCAGGCGGCGTGCCGAGCGTCTCCTTGATGAATTCCCTGGCCCGGGTCATCGCCTTGTCGACCGCGGGCCGGTCGCCCCCCGTGAGGCCATGGCCGGCCCCCGGGATCGCAAACATCTCGTGCCGCACGTTATGCTTCTTCAACTGTTCGGCCATGTCGAGCGACTCCTGGCAGGGAACGTCCGTGTCCGCCGTGCCGTGGAGCATCACGATCGGGGGATACCGGGACGTGATGTTCCGCACCGGACAATAGGCGTCGAGCTTGGCCTTCTCGGTCGCCGGATCGAACCCCGTCACTTCCTTCGTCCACAGGCCGTTCTGGCGAAGGTAAAGATAGAACCGGGAGCGGTTGAACGGCCCGGGGGTCGACTCGGTCACGACCTCCGGCGTCATCCCGCTATAGGCCTCTTCCTTGGAGATCAGGGCCTGCTTGCGATAGTGCTCCGATGGCGTTGTATACCACGGACCGTCGACGTCACCATAACCATAGTAGGCCACCAACCCTTTGGCGCGCGGCTCCAGGAGTCCGGCCATCATGGTCAGATATCCGCCGGCCGACCCGCCGGCCACGACGACCCTGCCAGCATCCGCGTGAAACAGGCCCGGCCCTTTTTCGCTGACCCATTTCATGAAGTCGCGCAAATCCTCGATGATCTCGGGCAGCTTGACCTGCGGCGCCAGCCGGTAGTCCGCCGAGACGATGCAATAGCCCTCGGCCCGACACAGGTCCATCAGGTCCGCCGGCACCCCTTTCTTGGCACCCATCACGAGCGCTCCGCCGTGCAGCCATACGAGAACCGGTCGTGGCTGGGGGTCGTCCGGGCGGTAGACGTCCGCCTCGATCTTCAAGTCTCCGACCGTCTTATAGGTGTAGGTCTTCATGACCAGCAGGCTCTTGGCCGCTGCGGGCCCAGCGGCTGCACCGGGGGCATGCGGGGTAAGTTTCCCGTCGCCGGGCCGCGCGGGTTCCAGCGACCAGGTGATGGTGTTCCGTTCCGGCTTAAGACTGGCCAGAGGACCCGCAGCGCGGTCCTGGCGATTGAGCCCGTGCATGTCCGCATCCACGGCGATGGCCTTGCCGTCGCGGTCCTCGATGGTCTGCTTGACAGTGGGCAGCACCCCCACCAGGGCGGCGTCGACGCGGGGGCCGCGCAGATCGAGCGCCGCCTTGCCGACGGCGAACGTGAACGTGACGCCCAGCGGGGTCTCCTCGCGGCGGAAGCCTGTCTTCAGCGGGTCCACGAGGCTGTGGGCATCGCCGAAGACGCTCTTGCCGGCGCCTTCCAGGAAGAGGTTGCCGTCCGAGGCGTACCCGGCAGCCTCCTTCACCTTCTCGAGCCCCCGTTGGATGAAGATGTTGTTGTACCACTTGTCATCCTGCGGGATGCCGACCTTGCGCTCGACGACCGTCCGCGTGTGCGGCCGGTAGTACTGCGACTTCCGCCCGGTGTCCGAGACCATCTCGAACGCGCAGTCGACGAAGAGGTTATGGGCGAAGGTCGTCCCCTCGGAGTTGCTGCGGACGCCCCGGCCAACGATCACGTTGTTGTCCACCAGGATCGGCCCATGGTCCATCTCCAGGAAGACGGCAGCCTCCTTCGTGTCGTAGATGAGGTTGCCCGTGATGCGGGTGCCCTGGTTGCCCCAGTCCATCCAGATGCCGAACGCGCCGTGCGACTGGTAATCGACGCGCCGGATCAGGTTTCCGGCAATGACCGTGTCAACGGACTCATGGAACTTGATGGCGGCGGTTTCCCATCCGCCGAACTCCTTGCGGTAGTTGGTGTCCTCGACGAGGTTCCCGGTGACGAGGCACCGCGTCGCGCCCTTCTGTCCGGCGATGCCCGCCTGGCCGCAACGCCGGATCACGTTGTGGCGGATGACGTGATCGCCGAAGGCGTCGATATCGTCGTACTTCACGCCCGGGGCGTGCCCGAGCACGATCCCCACGCAGCGGGCGTTGGTGACCCGGCAGTTCTGGATGATCCAGTGCTTGCCCATCCGCGGGCCGATGGCCCCCATCTGGACCTGGAGCCCCGGCGGCTGCCAGTTCTCCGCCGAGTGCATCAGGTGGAACCCATCGACGGTGATGTACTGGAGACCGCTCACGAGCGGCATGAAGACGCTCTCGCGGACGTTGATCTCGGCCAGTTCCCGGTTGGGGTCCGCCCGGCCGAAGTTGGCCCGGATGACGGTCGTCTGCTGCTCCACCTGACAATGCCACGTGCCTTCCTTCTGCTTGACCGCCTCGGGCGTCTGCTGCTCGCGCAGCGCCTCGCCGTTCAGGTACACGTCGCCGCGGTGGTGCCACTGCCCGTATTCGAGCCAGCCACCCGAGAGCGTCAGCGCGTAGGGGTTGTAGTCGCCGAAGAAGGTGCTGGGCAGCTCCGCCTTCCAGACACCGTCGGCCTCCTGCACCCATGACGTGATGCGCTCGGACCCCTTGATCAGGACCTCTTCGCCCGCCGCCGCGCGGTAGGTGAGGCGGTTCTGCTCGCCGGTGCCACCGCGGGCGGGCTTCACCCATTCGCGGTACGTGCCGGCGTGGACCGTCACCGTGTCTCCGGGCTGGGCAACGGCCGCCGCCTTCCCCAGGGTGAGGTAGGGATGGGCCTGGTCGCCGGCGGCGGCATCGTCCCCCGTCTTGGCGACGTGAATCTCCCGCGCGGGAGCAGTGGCCGTGCTCACCAACGCGGCTGCGCAGACGGCCAGAGAGACCAGCCAGAGCGGTGCAGGCATAGTGGCTTCCTTCCATGCTGCGAGGGGACCGTCGCGACCCGCCGTATCGGCCATCGCAGGCGTTCCATTCTTCCTCGTCCCAGTTCACGTACTGAGGCGGGCTCCCCGTCCGGTCCCTTCCGCGCACGGAGCTTCTTAATGAGGCCCGGCGAGAGCCGCGCCGTCTTCACCTCTTCGGGGACGGCGCCCAGCTTCCCACGCTCCGTGGTCCGCTGGGCCTGAAACTCGGCCCCGAGCCTGACAGGATAGCTACCGTCTTCCGAACAGCCGACACGGTTCGCTTCAGTTGGCGAACGTCTCGGGCAAGAGGAAGTTACGTGGCTCACATCTCCTTCTTGGCGAGTCGCGTGATCTCGGACTTGAGCGTCTGTTCCATCTTGCCCATTGGGCACCTCCTTGATATCAGTGATGCTCCGAGAGGCCAACCCATCGTATCCAGGCAAAGTGGCCGCGCCAAGACGCCCTGCCGACCTTCGCTGAAGACGCACTGCACCGAAGAAAAGAAGACGGGCCGTGCCTACTCATGACCCAAGGTCGCAGGTTCAGAGCGCGGGCAGGATTCGATACTGATTCTCCAAGTTGCTGGGAGTGGGAGGAGGTCGAACCGGCCGCGGAGGCAGGGATTGATGGCTGATCGCGGGGACGGCTTCCACGCCAGCCACGGGAAGTGAACACCGTTCAAGCGGCCACGCGCCGGCCCGCGGGCCGGTGCCTTGTCACCGGGACGCCGCCGCTTCGACGCCGGTCAGTTTGAGTGTGTAGGCGTGGGCGCAGGGCATCCGGTCGACGGACACCTGCGGGACCTCGACCGCCACGCCGCCGTCGGCGGGCGCCCACGTCAGGAGCTTCTCGAGCCCCAGCATCGTCACGACGGTCTCGCCGGACGGGCGGATGTCTTGGAGAACCACCCGCCCGGCGGGCCACCACGGCAAGATCGCATAGACGGCGTCGCCCTTGGCGGTGAAGAACGCCTCGACGACCGCGCGGCCGCTCGCGGGCCTCCCGGCGATGGCGTCGATATCGTAGTTGACGCGCCACTCGCAGCCATAGTCGATCCGGGGGCGCTCGCCGGCGCTCCACTGGCAGGGCCGGGTCCAGGGACGGGTGCCGAAGATCGCCTCGCCGTTGACCTTCAGCCAGTCGCCGATCTGGAGGAGCCGCTCCTCCTCGATCACCCGCAGCCTCCCGTCCGGCGTCGGCCCGACGTTCAGGAGCAGGTTCCCGCCGCGGCTGACGGTGTCCACAAGGGTCAGCACCAACTCGCGGGCCGAATAGAAGTTCTCAAGGCCCAGTTGCCGGTTGTAGACCCAGTCGTACCAGAGCGGTCGGCCTTCGGCGTCGTAGGCCCGGGGCCGGGTCAGGGTCCGGTTCTCCTCCCACGGGTGGCCGCCGTCCTTCATCCCCGGCGTGAACTCGGTGGTGTAGAAGCCGCCGTGCTTGTGACGGCAGCCCTGGCCCCAGCGGTCGTTGACGACAATCTCCGGCGCGCCAGACTCGTTGAACAGCCACGCGAGGAAGTCGCGGCTCTGCCAGAGGCCTTCGGGGGCGTCCCATTCGCCGTCGGCCCAGAGGACATCGGGCCGGTATCGAGTGATCATGTCGCGCAATTGCGGCTGCATGTGGTCCCTGACGAACCGCGGCCGGTCCGCGAGCCAGATAGGGTTGTACCACTCGAAGAGCGAATAGTAGAGCCCCATCCTGAGGCCGCGCCGGCGAACCGACTCGGTCAGCCTGCCCACGAGGTCCTGCCTGGGCCCAACGTCCATCGCGTTCCACGGGCGACCCCAGCTCCGGGTGGCCTCGGCGCTCGGCCAGAGGCAAAAGCCGTCGTGGTGCTTGGCCGTGAGGACGACGTACCGGGCCCGGGAGCGGGCGAAGACGGCGGCCCATCGGTCCGGGTCGAACGCCTCGGCCCGGAACATCGGGGCGAAGTCCTGGAACTTGAAATCCGGCCCGTAGGTGCGAGCGTGGAACGGCCACAGGCCCACGTACTCCTCGGCGATGTCGTTCTTCGGCGGGCGCGGCCCGGCCGATTCCATCTCCCGGCTCTTCAGAAGGTTGGGCCAGTAGAACGAGGAGTGGTTTCCCCAGCCCGGCACCGACGCCAGCGTCCAGTGAACGTAAACGCCGAACTTGGCGTCGAGCCACCACTGGGCCACGGGCCGCCGGTCCAGCGACTCCCATGTCGGCTGGTACGTCGTGCGTTTCGCGGCCGGCTCGTCGGCCTTTAGCGCGGCCGCGAGGCGCTTCATCTGCGCGAAACCAAACTCCTTGATCAGCCCCGTCCTGGGGTCGAAGGGCCAATCGAGCGTGCACACGCCGCCCTGGCCGTTGCACGTGCTGATCCAGTCGATCAGTTCCCGGTCGCTGAACTGATTGGCGTCTCCCTGGCCGTGGTAGACGTTTCCGCAGTAGATCTTGCCGTGCCACAGGATGCCCCCCGGGCCGGTCGATTCCTCGGCGTCAGACGTCCCAGGTCCTGCTTGCTCCACGTGTCGCCGGCCGTGAAGTCGTCGACTCCGTTTCGGATACACGCTTGCTCGTTGCCGCCGTAGCTGAACGCGATGACCGCCCTCGGATTGGCCGCGCGGACGACGTCTCGGATGGTCGACCAATCGTTCGGCGCCTCGCTGTAAGAGTTGAGCGCTATGCCGTCGAACCACCACCCGGCGACCTTGTCCTTGTAGCGGTCGGCATATTCCTTGAGGACCGCGATCCTTCGCGTGCGGGCCTCGGCCGAGGGCGGCGACTCTTCATTCCACTGTCCGCGCGGGGCGGCGTCGCCGAGGCCGGCGGAGACCCTCGGTTCCTTCATGTAGCCGTTCAGGCCAGCGAAGTAGCAGACGAGCTTCACGCCCTTGGCGCTCAGCGCGTCGGCAAGGTCCATGATCAGGTCTCGGCGCGAGCACTTTTCGCCGGGGGCGTATCCGGTGTACTTCTCGAACGCCTTGTTGGGCGCGCACGGCCACGCGAAGTAGTGATCGTCGATGCAGAAGAGGACCCAGCCGACGCGGCCCTCGGCCGCCTGGCGGGCAAAGCCCTGCACGTCGAAACTGTCGACGAACCGGTTCCACTCCTGGGCCGTCATCTGCGAGGGTTCCGGAAATTGAGGCTTCGTGGCGACCGAGCGGCCCAGAAGAATCCGGTACTGATAGTGCATGAAGATCCCGTACTTGGCCTTGGCCATCCAACTTGTGTCGCCGTCGCCCGCCTGGGCCCACGTCGCCCAGAGAACGATGGCCACACAGACCAGCGTTCGATTCAGGAGCATGCTAGCCATGAGTTCAACGTTCCTTTCCGCGATCGCTTCCTGGGTTGCGAGATCACGCCGGCCAGGTGCATGTTACCTGAACGTGCCCGCCGCAGCAATGGAAGCCTCTGCGGCTGCTCTAACCTCCTGCGAAGGAGCGCGCGAGGAGGGGTTTGCGACCTGGGCAAAATGAGGGCGGGTAAGACAGAAGTTGTGTAGAATCGCCCTCCGGATCGGTGACGGCAACCACCGCGATAGGAGACCAGGAATGGCGTCGAGGGTATTGTGTCCTTGGGTTGTGTGGCTCGTGCCGCGGTGTGCCGCGTTCGGGCAGGAGGAGGCAAGGAAGGCGGCGGCCGTGGCCACGGTTGAAGGACGCGTGCTCGACCTGCCCGTGGTGTTCCCGGACGGCTCCATTCGGTTTCACCTTGCGGTTGGCGCGCCGGCGGGGGACCGCGGCATCATCCCAGTGCCGGCCGGGGGCATTCGGGCAGCCACGGCCATCTTTGAAGATAACTTCAGCGCAGGCAGAAAGCCCCAGTGGCGAGACGTGCTTGGCACAACCGTTGCCCAGGGCGGCCGGCTTGCTGCCGGCAGCCCGCGAAACGACGTGATCCTTCCCGACCTCAGAGAACAGGCCGTCCAGGTCAGCGTGGATGCCGAAGCGGCGGCGCAGATGCGGATCATGGTTCGGTACCAGGACCAGAAGAACTTCGTCGTGGCGTTCTATACTCCCGGGCCGAAGATCCTCGGTTTCCATGAAGCGGCGGATGGCGACCTCGGCCCGTGGCTCGCGCCGGTCTTCACCGCCGCTCTCACCGGGAAGGCCATCGGCATTGTCTCCCCGACGTTCTCCCGGCATCTCCCGACGAAGGCCTTGCACTGCGCTCGGCAGCAAGGTATGGTCCTGGGCAGTGGCGTGGCGTGTAACTGAATTGTCCATGACTTGGCGCCCGTCATGCACAGCATGCGCAACATGCGGATTTGGGCTGATCCTTGCAGCAGAAGGACTTACGCGTAAGTCGGGTCTAGAGCGCAAGTTACAATCAGGGCAGTTCTTACGCTCATAACCCGAAGGTCGCAGGTTCAAATCCTGCCCCCGCTACCAGGAAAGTCACGCACGAACAGGCCCTTACGTCTGTTCGTGCTTTGTTATGTTGTATTTATTCATTGATCTTCCTTCTATGAACCCGACGACCTCATCGGTCGGCATCGGCCCGTCGCGTGCAGAACCCGAAGGTCGCTGGCGCCAATTCAGCCCGAGGCCGCTGGACCTTTCCCTTCACCGAACGCTCATTCCTGTGCCGCAGGCGCTGACGTTTCCCCCTGGCC
>Ga0315289_10014324_pt1 | contig 11078 bp, 5 predicted proteins | sample YL17G11_40_MG_FD_203452 | JGI IMG/M metagenome (GOLD analysis project Ga0315289, IMG submission 203452) | Sediment microbial communities from Yellowstone Lake, YNP, Wyoming, USA - YL17G11_40 | ecosystem: Environmental > Aquatic > Freshwater > Lake > Sediment | place: USA: Wyoming | collected...
CGATTGACAAGCCCCGGCGCGCCGGGGGTGGCACCCCTGGAGGTTGCCACTTTTTTGTGGCGCACCCGCCACTTCCCCGGGCGCGGGGGACCCTAGCGCGCCGGGGTCGCCCCTTTCAGGCTTTCTTCGAGTTCCGCGACGCGCCGCTCGGCGGCTGCACGCTCCTCCTTCGACAGCCGCCGCGAGCCCGCACTGTAGTGAAAGATTCCCTCTACTACAGGGCCCGCCGGCACAAGGGCGTCGAGTTGGAGGGCGCGGCGGTACTCGGCCAAAGCGGCCGCGTCTTCCCCGAGCCGGTCCGTCACGTCCGCCAGCCGCAGACGCGTCGGCGGGTCCGTCGGCGCCAGTTCCGCCGCACGCGCCAGGTACTCCCTGGCGGCCTGGAGCGCCCCCGCATCCTCGAACGCTCCGGAGACGGCGAGCCGGCAGGCGGCCAAACGGACGTACGCCTCCCCGAGCCTCGGGTGCCGCGCCAGCGCTTCGCCGTAGGCGCGGATGGCTTTGTCGGTCGCCATCGCCTGTTCGGGTCCCTCGGCCTCGGCGGCGCGGTCCTGCCACAGGCGGCCACGAAGGTACGCCGGCTCCCAGGCGAGCGGGTTCGCCTGCCCGGCCTTGCGAAGCGTCTCGTCCATGTCGAGATCGCCTTCGGCCTGGGTGGCGGCGGCGAGAAGCGCCCGCTCGCGCGCGACCGGCAGAAGGAGGCACTTGACGTAGGCAAAGGCGCCTGCCATCACCGCCAGCATCAGGATGAACGCCGGCCCCAGGGGGATGCGGAAGGAGCGGTGCGGCTCGGTCCCGGCGCGCCGGGAGAGGCCGGCGGCCACCACGACGAGCAGCGCCCAGGAGGCCGGCACCGACAGCAGCGCCGGTTCCACCTGCGCCAGGATCAGCCACGCCGCTGCACCCGCGACGCACGCGGCTCCAAGCAGCCGAAGCGGCCGGCCGGAAACCTTCAGCCGCGACGGGTTCTCGCCGGCGGCGAGGCCGGCCACAAGCGCCATCACGCCCAAGGCGACGGCCCCGGCTCGCCATCCGAGCGGCGAGAGCGCGATGACAGCCGGCGCCGCGACGAGGACCGTCGGACCCAGGAGCCCGAGCAGCGGCCGGTCCTCGCCGGCCGGCGCCGCTTCGCCGCGCCCCCGGCGGAACCACGCGCGGACCGCCAGCGCGACGAGCCCGACCGAAGCCGCTACGCCCGCCAAGCCCAACTGGCTCCAGGCTGAGAGCCACAGGTTGGCCGGGTCCGTGACGGCGTCGGGCGCCGAGGCCGCCTTGTGCTCGAGGTAGTGGTGGCCGAAGTTTTCGAGGCCGACGCCGGTCGCCCAGTGACCGCGGATGACGGCAAGCGCGGCCCGCCAGGACTCCGCCAGATCGCCGGGCGCCCACCCGGGCCACGAGAGGACCAGGGCCGTCAGGGTCGCCACGGCGGCGACGGCGGGCACAAAGGCCATGCGCGACCGTGCCTCCAGCAGTTTCTCCGCGGCGAAACCTGCGCCGACCGAGGTCGCCAGGACCAGCACGGCCGCCAGAACCGCCGGGTGCTGGGCGGCCGGTCCTGGGGAGCCCGGGTGGATGGCGAGCGCCCCCGGAACGAGGGCGGAGGCGAGGACGACGGCGAGGAGGAACCGCCGGTCGGCATCGGTGCGGACGGCCTGGAGGAGGGCGAAGAAGGCGGCCCCGAGGCCGGTCATCTCGGCCGCACGTACCAGGGCCGACGACTTGTCCGACGCCGAGGCCGTCGAGACCGCGGCCCCGAGCAGCCACAGGACGACCGGCGCCGCCATCCAGCCGTGCGCCAGGCAGACGCGGTTCTCGGCCACCCAGGAGGCGATCACCAGGATCGGCATCAGCCAGAACGCCAGGCCGACGACGAGGACCGTGGCGGGATCCGAAAGGCCCGGTGCGCCGAGGAACGAGGCCGAGGCGCGAAACTCCGGCAGGATGAGGAGCAAGGCCGCGGCAAGGACGAGGACGGCCCCGCGAAGGAAGGCGGCCAGCCGTTCGTCGGCGAGCGAGACGGTCGTCATGGGGCGTTTTTCCCGGCCGGGCGCTTTCCGTGCGGCCGGTTCTCCAGGAGGCGGCCGCGGACTCGCGTGAAAAACTCGTGGTAGTCGCTCGTGCGGTAGTCCGGATAGGTCCACTCCAGGGGGACCCACTTGTCGCGTCGCCACAGGAGCGTCACTTCGCCGTAGATGCCGCCCTCCAGGTAGATGCGGTGGGCGTTGTCCTTCGTGGTCGCCAGCACCAGGCGCGACGGCGCGATGTAGCCGGGGTCGAGGTTCGCGGGCCTGAGGACCGGCCATTCGCGCGAGGCGGCGATGTCCTGCTCGATTTGGTTGGCGAGGCGCTTGATGCAGGCGAGGCGGTCCGGGGGGATGAGTTCGGCGAAAGAGAGAAAACCGCGAAGTAGCGGCTGGCCCATCTCGTCGCGGTAATACTCGGTGAACTCGTGGACCCAGAGGTCGCTCCTCAGGTCCACGGAGCCGAGGACCTGGACGAGACGGGCCTCGGCCTCGGCCAGCGCGCCCGGATAGGCCGATAGCATGCCGACGAAGAGTTTGACGGGTTCGGCGTGGCGGATTTCGCCCATGGCAAGAATGATGATACGACGCGCGGCGCGGACGTGCCAACGCAAATCCCACACGGCGCAGGCCCGCGCGGCGGGTCGGAGTTCACCCTGAGCGCAGCCGAACGGGTACCCGCCGCGATAAGCACGTTTTGCGCGGTGGGTGCGGAGACCCACCGCGCAAAACTTATCTGAAACCGCTTAGATCTCCATCGCCTCGAAGCACCGGAGGAAGGTTTCGTAGGCCGACGTGTCGTAAAGGACGAAGCGCACCTCCTGGAGGCTCGTCTCGCCCGCCAAATGCGCGGCCGTCTCTTCCAGCATCACCTCGGCGCACCGCCGCATCGGGAAACCCGCGATGCCCGTGCCGACGGCCGGGAAAGCGATGGTGCGGATCCCCAGTCGCTTCGCGCGAAGGAGGCTGGCGCGCGTCGAGGCGCGGAGGTTCGGTTCAGTGGTGGCTTCGCCCAGGCGCATGCTGGCCGCGTGGATGACGTAGCGGGCCTTGAGGTTCCCGCCGCCCGTGACGGCCGCCTCGCCCAGCGGGATGGGGCCGATACGGTCGCACTCTTCCTGGATGGCCGGTCCGCCCTTTCGGCGAATGGCGCCCGCGACGCCGCCGCCCAGTTGAAGGTCGTTGTTGGCGGCGTTGACGATTGTCTCCGCGTCCTGGGCCGTGAGGTCGCCCTGGAGAATCCTGATTCGGTCTTTCGCGCCCATCCCTGGCCTCCATGGGAGGGTTTGGCGGCGGCGCGGCGCATCGTACCGCGCGCTCGGTCGGCGTCAAGGGCGCCGCGCTGAGCCCGCCGCGGAAGCGGCGGGTGATTCTACCCGAGGCGGGTCGCTTGGCGCGGCACCCGCGCCGCCCCGTGCTTCCGCCTTCGCCCTGTGGGCTACGGCGGACAAGCCCGCACGGGGCTCACTCGCTCCTTCGCGAGGGCGCCGCGGAGTGTTGCTGCGGCCGCGCAGAGCGGGTATGATGCCCCTTCCTCATTCCTGGAGGCGAGCCGGATGAAGCGGACGCTGGTCCTGGACGTCGCCGGCCTTGGGGCCGACCTGGTCGCCGAGATGCCGGCGCTCGAGCGCCTCGCCGGGCGCGGCGCTCTGGTGCCGCTCGAACCCGTTCTGCCCGCCACCACGTGCCCGATGCAGGCGACGCTCACGACGGGCGAACCGCCCGCGCGCCACGGCATCGTCGCCAACGGCCTCTATTTCCACGACACCGCCGAGGTCCGGTTCTGGGAACAGTCCGCCCGGCTGGTCCTCACGCCGCGGGTGTGGGATGTGCCATTGCGGATTGCGGATTGCGGATTGCGGATTGAAAAAAAGAAGAAAGTCTCGCATCCGCTTAATCCGAAATCCGAAATTTTACCCGCCGTAGCCTTGGCGGAGGCGGGCCGAAATCCGAAATTGAAGGTCGCCATGCTCTTCTGGCAGCATAGCCTGTATGGGTCGGCCGACCTGGTGTTGACGCCGAAGCCCGTCCACGGTCCCCGCGGCGAACTTGTCCAGGACTGCTGGTCGAGGCCGGCGGACCTTTACGGGCGGCTCACGGAGGGAACTTCGGCGCTCGAGCCCGGCCGGACGCGCGGGCCGTTCGACTTGATGCACTACTGGGGCCCGATGGCGGGCCTCGGGTCGAGCCGATGGATTGCCGACGCCGCGCTCGAGGTCTGGCGCACCGATCGGCCGGACCTCGCCCTCGTCTATTTGCCGCACCTCGATTACACCGGCCACCGCGCCGGGCCGGCGTCCGACGCGCATCGCGCGGCCGCGAGGGAACTCGACGCGCTCCTCAAGCCGCTCCTTGCCGCGGCCGAGGAGGACGGCGCCCGCGCGATCGTCCTGAGCGAATATTCCTTCGTGCCGGTCCGGCGGGCCGTCGCGCCGAACCGCGCGCTGCGCGAGGCCGGGTTCCTGGCGGTGCGCGAGGTGGCCGGCGCCGAGTACCTCCACGCGGGCGACTCGCGGGCCTTCGCCATGGTCGATAACCAGGTCGCCCACGTTTATTTTCCGGCGTCGGCGGACCTGGAGCGCGACGTGCGGAAGGTCCGCGCGATTCTGGAAGGCCTGGACGGCGTCGGTGCGGTGCTCGACCGTGCGGCGCTGGGCGCCGTCGGCCTGGACCACGTGCGGAGCGGCGAACTGGTGGTCCTCGCCGAGCCCGACGCCCACTTCACCTACTATTGGTGGCTCGACGACGCCAAATCGCCGCCCTTCGCCCGCACCGTGGACATCCATGCGAAGCCGGGGTTCGATGCGGCCGAACTCTTCGTGGACCCGGCGACGAAGGCGATTCCGCTCTCGGCCGAGCGGGTTCGCGGCTCGCACGGCCTCGTGCCGGACGGCGGCGCGGGATGGGCCGTCTTCTGCACCTCCGAACCGGCGAAGGAACTGGTCGGCCGCCGCTCCATCCGGGCCGTCGAGGTGGCGCACCTCCTCCTGCCGGACGTCTTCCCCGCTGTGGGACGTGCCACGGCCGATCGTGGCTGACCGGGTGCTTCCGCACCCGGCTCGAAAAGGGAAGTGCCTTTCGAGCCGGCGGCGGAAGTCTGCGCCTTTCGAGCCGGCGGCGGAAGCCGCCGGGCATGTTCCCTACCGTGGCACGTGCCAGGGCAGGGAACGTGACCGCGACCTTCCGGTCGCGGCTCGTATGGTACGCGGCTCGAACGGCCGATTGTTTTGCCGTTCCCCTCTTCCTTCGGCGGCCCACGGGCGATAGGATGGAATCCCGGGGATGGACCCGGAAGGGTCTTGAGGGATGAACGAGGTCGAGAAGCCAATCCCGGCGCGCCGGGCGTCGCCTCGGCGAAGCCGGGCTTTGCCCGGGCGGAGCCGGGACCGGCGGCCGTGGCGGACGATCCTCCTTGTCGCCGGCGCGCTCGTCGCGCTCCTGGCAGCCGGGGTGATTCTTTTGCCGATGCTGCTCCCCGCGAGCGCCATTTGCCGGCAGGTGGAGGCCGCGCTTTCGGAACGGCTGGGCGGCCGGCCCGTCACGGTCGAGTCGGCCGGTTTCCGCTGGGGCGAAGGCCTGCGCGTGACGGGCCTCGCGGTCGGCCGGCGTCCCGGCGAGCCGGGACCCGATGCGCTCTTCGCGCGGGCGGACCGGCTCCTGGTGCGCTTCAGCCCGCTCGATGCCGCCCGGGCCGCCGCGGGCGGCGACGTGCCCCTCGAGACCCTCCGCGTCGAAGGCCTCGAGATATGGCTCGTCCTGGAGCGCGACGGACGCTGGAACACGAGCGACCTGGCCGATCCCGGCGCGCCGGGACTGCGCGCCCGCTCCATCCAGGTCACCGACGGAACGATCCACGTCGAGAACCGGGCCCTCGGGCGCAGCGTCACGCTGGCCGGCGTGCGAGGCAGCATCGGCGAACTCGCGACGACCGGCCAGGGCTACGTGACGATGGCGGCCCAGGTGCCGGCGCCCGACGGGTCCGACGCCGGACGCCTCTCCGTCACCGCGAGCACCAATACGGCCGACTTCAGCCGCTCCGACGCGCTGGCCGGCAGCCTGAAGGTCGAATGGCAGGACGTCGTCTGGTCGGAGGCGCTCGGCATGGCGCTGGCCGACCCGCGTCTGCGCGGGCTCATGAGCCGGACGACCGGCCGACTGTCGGCCTCGTTCGGCGGCGGGGCGTGGCAGGTGGAAGGCGCGGTCGAAGGGAACGACCTGGCCCTCGCGCCGCTCGGCGTCGAGGCCACCGTGCCCCACGCCATCCTCGGGTTCCAGGTCCGCCGGGCCGCCGCCGACCCGCTTCGACGCGAGGCGAGGGCGCCCCTGAAGGTGGACCTGGTGAAGTTCTCCGCGCCGGGGGTGAACCTGCACCTGGAGGCGGGAACGCTCCGGGTGGACGGCTCGGCCCTTCGCGAAGTGGACCTGAAGGCGCGGACGATGCTCACGTGGGGTCCCCTGGCCCGGAGTCTGGCGCCGCTCGGCCGATGGGCCGAACGGTTCGAGCGCCTGGACGGCAACGCCGACCTGGTCCTCGCGCTCAAGAGCACGGCGGAGGGTCTTCGGCTCGCGGGGTCGCTCGACCTGAAGGACACGCGGGCGGTCCGGCCGGGCGTCGTGTGCAAGCAGATGGACCGCGTCCTCGTGCTGGAGTGGGAGGCCGATGGGCGCAGCGATTTGAGGGGTTGGAGTGTCCGGCGTGTCATGGTGGAGAGCGAGGCGGGGCGCCTCACCGCCGCCGGCCGACTGCCTCTGCCCGATTGGGGCGCGGAGGGAGGCTGGCAGGTCGGCGGGGCGACGTTCGAGGCCGAGGCGCGCGTCACCGACGCGGGGGCGCTGGTGGCCCTGGCGCCGGTGGTTCGCCGGGCGCTCGGGAACATCGAGATGACCGGGCCCCTCGAGGCGCACGTCGCGCTGGCGCCCGAATCCCGGCACGCCGGGACGGCGCCCGCTCGCCCAGTCGAGTCGCCCGTGGCGACCTGCCGGGCCGCGTTCCGCCTGGACCTGACGAAAACGGAGATGCGCGGCCCCGGCCTCACGAAACCGGCGGGCATGGAAGCGAGGCTCGACGGCTCGGCCCTCGTGGCGGGCGACGGTCGGTGGGTGGACCTCCAGAAGGTCAGCGTGCACCTCGACAAGGCGTCGCTCGATTGGGTCGGGACGGCCGAGTTCCGACCCGCCGGCGAGGGCGAAGGCCTCGTCGTCGGCCGGCTGAGCGGCCGGCTCGGCGTCGAGGCCGTCGAGGCCGCCGGCGCGGTGCTCCTGCCCGGGCGGTTCCGGCCGGAGGCGCCGCCCATCCGCGGCAAGGCGGCGCTGGCGGTCCAGGCCGACCTCGCGGGCGGCGCGGTCGAAGGCACGATCGAGGCCGACCTGGCCGGGATCGCCATCAACGCCGGCCAGTACTTCCTGAAGCCCGCCGGGCGACCCGCCGGCGCGACGCTGACGGGCAAGTGGACCCCCGGGCCGCCGGTCGCCACAGGCGACTCGACGGGGCGAGCGGTCGGCACGGTTCCGGTCGCCGCAGGCGACTCGACGTGGCGAGCCGGTCCGAGCCGCCTCGAGGGCGAGGCGGTCCTGCGCCTCCCCGGGACGGTCGTCCGGCTGACGGGCCAGAGCCAACTGCGCGTCGCCGCGGCCGAGCCGTTGCCGGCCGGTCGCCTCGGGCGACTCGACGTGGCGAGCGGCCCCGCCGCGCCACCCGCGCGGTCTCTCGTCGTCGAGGCGGGTCCGGTCGCGCGGCTCGACGTGTCGGCGGACTTCGACGACCTGGCCCGGGCGATGGAACTCGTGCCGGCCTTGAACCGGCGGTTCGCCGGCCGGTTGGCGGGCGGCGGGCACGCGACCTTGCGACTCATCACCGTGCCGAAGAACCTGAATCTCAAGGCCGGCGCCGACCTGACGGAGGCGTCGGTGGACCTGAAAGGCGTCCTGGCGAAGCCGAGGCAGATGCCTCTGGAAGTTTGGTTGTCGGCGGACGTCGTGCCCGGCCAGGACGCGGCGGGCGCAGCGGTCTTCCTGTGCGAGACGGAAGCGGAGGGCCGGCTGGGCGAGTCGGCGACGCGGGCGACGGGTCGGCTGGAGTTCCTCGCGCCGCCGGCCCTCGGCGCGCTGGAGAGCGTCGGGCAGACCGAAGCGCTCCTTCGCTCCGCCGCCGTCCAGGTCGCCGCCACGTGGGAACACGACGCGGCCCTGCGGGAGGCGGTCCCCTTCCTCGCGCCGCTCTACGACTGGTGCAACCTGGAGGGAGCGATCGCCCTGGCGGCGACGATCTCCGGAACGCCGGCCCGCGGCACGGTCCACGTGGACGCCAGCGCCACCGATTGCCGCATCCTTCAGTCCCGGCGCGCCGGGATCGTCAAGCCGGCGGGAGTCCCCGCGACGGTCTCCCTCGACGTGCGCTACGGCCAGGTGCCGGGCGAGATCCTTCTGGACACCCTGGCGGTGCGCCTGGCCGACGGGAAGATCGACGCCGCCGGACGCGTGCTGTTCGATCCCGGCGCGCGGTTCGACCATATTCACCGCCCTGAGCAAGTCGAAGGGCCGGGACTGTGGGCGTTTCCGATGCCGACGGCCTGGTCGCTCCGCGTGAAGGGGGGCGTCCCGGACGTCCGTTCGCTGGCGTCCCTGTTTCCGGCGCGCGTGGCGGCGCTGAAGGCGACCGGCGGCATGACGCTGGACGTGGAGGCGTCGGCGGATGCGTTCGGCTTCTCGCTGGAGCGGTGCGAGGTCGCGTTCCGCCAGACGGGCCTGGACTGGCTCGGGAAGCGGCTGCTCCTGGACGGCCCGATTTCGTACGACGGCCGCCGGCTGGCCACCGACGGGCTGCGCCTGGCGGCGGGGCGGTCCGACGTTACGCTGGTCGCGTACGTGTCGGACCCGGGGCGGGCGCCGCGGGGGTCGCTGTTCATCCGCGGCAAGACGGTGGCGCTGGAGGAGGTGCAGGCGCTGGTGGAGGAGACGAGCCGGCGGCTGGCGTCGTGGGCCGCCCCGCCGGGGCAGGCGGAGGCGGCGGTGCGGACCCGGATGGACGACCTGTCGGCCCGTCTGGCGCGTCGGCTGCGCGGCCTGCTGGGCCGGGCGGACGTCTCCGGCGACATCGCGCTCGGCGAGGTCACGCTCGCCGTCGCCGACCTGGGGGCAAGTTACACGCTCGTCGGCTTCGAGGCGGAGTGCGCCCTCAGCCGGCGCCGATTCGACGTCCCGCGCTTCGCGTGCACCCTGAACGACGGGACCGTGTCGGGGAAACTGGCGATCGACTTTGCGGCCGAACCGCCCGTCCTCTCCGTCGCCTACGCCGCCCAGGAGTTGAAAATGGGCGACAACCTCAAGCCGTTCATCGACCGCACCTTCCCCGGGTTGGAAGTGCACGGCCTCTTTACGCACACCGAGGCGATGACGCAGGAGTTGGCGAAAGGATCGGCGCCCGTCGGACGAGGCGAGACGGTCCTGACGGACGGCCTGTTGAGAGGGCCCGCCGCCCCGGACTACATCACCAACCTCCTGCCGGGCCTGAGGCTGACGACCTACCATTTCAAGCGGATGAGCAACGTCTTCGAGCATATGCCGAACGGCGACACCGAAAACCGCATGATCTTCGACGGCCAGCAGTACGACATTTTCATGTTCGGCGTGACGCATGCCGACGGGACCATCAAGTACACGCTCGGCGTGGACCTCTCGGTGAGCCTCGGCTCGAAGGTCTGGAGCCGCACCCTCGACCAGGGGAAGATCCCTCTGATGCACTATACGGGGCGGATCGTGGGGACCCAGTACGTCCCGCCGGGGCCGGAGATTTCCTACGTCCTGCCGCACGAACTCGCCTACGACCTGTTTATCCGGCGAAACCTTTTGTTCCAATTGCTCGCGCACCTCGGCGAAAAGCCGCCCGACCTGGGGAACCCCCCGCCGCCCCCCGGCCGCAGCCCGACAAACCCGGGACCGTGAATGGCCGCTCACGACATCCGAACGTTCATCGCGAGGCTCGAGGCGGCGGGACAACTCGTGCGCGTCCGGGCCGAGGTTTCGGCGGACCTGGAGATCGCCGAGATCGCGAGCCGACTCGCGGCGCGCGGCGGCCCGGCCGCCCTCTTCCAGAACGTCGCGGGACACACGATGCCGGTCCTCGTCGGCGCGTTCGCGTCGATGGAGCGGATGGCCTGGGCCCTCGGGGCGGGGAGCATCGAAGAGGTCGCCCGGCGCGTCGCTCGCCTGGCGGCCACGGTTCCCCTGGCGGGCCCTGGGCCTCGCCGAAGGGCGGGCGGCGCGGGGCTGGCCGCCAAAGTGAAGGCCCTCCCGAAACTCCTGGAACTGGCGCGTCTGCGGCCGAAGACCGTCCGCTCCGGCCCGTGCCAGGAGGTCGTCCGCACCGACGACGCCGACCTCGGGCGCCTGCCCGTCCTGCGCTCGTGGCCCGGCGACGGCGGACCCTTCATCACCCTTCCGCAGGTGGTCACGGCCGACCCGGACGGAAAGAATCGAAATGTCGGCATGTACCGGATGCAGGTGTTCGGGCCGCGCCGGCTCGGCATGCACTGGCACCGCGACCACGACGGGGCCCGCAACTACCGGGCGTGGGCCGAGCAAGGCCGGGCGATGCCCGTCGCCGTCGCGCTCGGCGGCGACCCGGTTCTCACCTACGCCGCCACCGCTCCGCTGCCGTACGGCGTGGACGAACTCGTGTTCGCGGCCTTTCTGCGCGGCGAGGCGGTCCGCGTCGTGCCCTGCAAGACCGTCCCCCTCCTGGTCCCCGCCGACGCCGAAATCGTCATCGAAGGAACCGTGGACCCCGAGGAGCGAGCCCGCGAGGGCCCCTTCGGCGACCACACCGGTTATTACACGCCGGCCGACGAGTATCCCGTGATGCGCGTGACGGCCATCACGCACCGCGCGGACGCCGTCTATCCGGCGACCGTCGTCGGGCGCTTCCCGAAGGAGGATTGTTACCTGGCGAAGGCGACCGAACGAATCTTCCTCCCGGTCATCCGCACCCTAGTGCCGGAAGTGGTGGACATCAACCTGCCGCTCTTCGGCGTCTTTCACAACTGGGCGTTCGTCTCGATC
>Ga0315289_10014325_pt1 | contig 11077 bp, 11 predicted proteins | sample YL17G11_40_MG_FD_203452 | JGI IMG/M metagenome (GOLD analysis project Ga0315289, IMG submission 203452) | Sediment microbial communities from Yellowstone Lake, YNP, Wyoming, USA - YL17G11_40 | ecosystem: Environmental > Aquatic > Freshwater > Lake > Sediment | place: USA: Wyoming | collected...
TAGCAGGAGCCACTTATTTTGGATTAAAGGGAAAATTAATATGAACAAAAAGTTAATTGTAATCTTGGGGCCTACCGCATCCGGAAAAACAGAAATGGCAATAAGGCTTTCAAAGAAATTTAAAGGCGAGATAGTTTCTGCTGATTCCAGACAAGTTTACAAAGAAATGAATATCGGTACCGCCAAGCCAGAAAAAAAATTTGGAATTCCTCATCATCTAATTGATGTCGTCAAGCCAGACCAAGAGTTTAATGCGGCAGTCTATAAAAAATTAGCCACAAAGACCATAAAGGATATTCAAAAAAGAGGAAAAATCCCGTTTTTGGTAGGAGGAACAGGACTTTATATCTGGGCAATAGTTGATAATCTAAAATTTTCTGGAATTCCCGCTCAAAAAGAATTGAGAAAGGATTTAGAAAAAAAATCTGTAAAAGAGCTTTTTAGATTTTATAAAAAACTTGACCCAAAAGGAGCAAAATTTATCGATAAAAACAATAAAAGAAGGCTAATTAGGGCAATTGAAGTCTGTAAGGTCACTGGAAAAAGTTTTTGGCAAGAAAGAAAAAGCGGAAAACCTATTTTTGATGTACTTGAGATTGGAATCAGAATTGAAAAAGAAGTACTTGAAAAAAGAATCGAAAAAAGGATAAATCAAATGATAGGAATGGGTTTGGAAAGGGAAACGAAAACGCTTTTTAAAAAATATAAAAATGTTCCCACGCTCCAAACTATTGGCTATCAGGAATGGTTTGAATTCTTTGAGAAAAAAATTGACAAAGAAACTGTAAAAAAAGAAATTCTAAAACACACTCTTTCGTATGCAAAACGCCAGATGACCTGGTTTAGACGGGATAAAAGAATTATATGGCTAAAAGATTATAAAAGAATTGTAAAACTGATAAAAGATTTTTTAAAAAGCGAAAAAATAAAAAGCTCTAAAAACAATCAGAGCTCGTAAGGTTTTTTGGTTTATAAAAGAAACTTTTTAAGCAATTTCCTGGCAATCTCAGGGTTTGCCTTGCCTTTTGAGGCAGCCATTACCTTTCCTATCAAAAACTGAAGAACTTCTTCCTTTCCGGCTTTGTAGTCTGAAACTGGCTTTGGATTCTCTGAAATTACTTTTTTTGCAATTTTTTCGATTTCGGAATCGTCTGTTATTTGAACCAATCCCCTGCTTTCAATAATATGAGAGGGATCGGCTCCCGTGACAAACATTTCTTTTAAAATATCTTTTGCGGTTTTGCTTGTAATTTTTCCTTTAAAAATTGCCATCACAAAATCAGAAAAATTTTGAGGCGTAATCTTAAATTCTTTATCTGAAATTGAAACATTTTCCAAAAGCGCCATTAAATCTGTAATAATATAATTTAGGGTTAATTTTATTAGTTTTTCTAAGTCTTTATGAGGAAGACGCGGTGGGAGTTCTGAAATTGTCTTCTCAAAAAATTCTGAAATATCTTTGTTTTGGATTAAAATCTCTGTTTCTTTTTCTAAAAGATGATATTGCCCTTCAAGTCTTTGTCTCTTTTTCTCGGGAAGTTCTGGAATTTCAGCTTTTATTTTATTTAAAAATTCTAGTTTTAAGGACAAGGGCGGCAAATCTGGCTCTGGAAAATATCTATAGTCAAGCGCTGTTTCTTTTTCTCTTTGGAGCACTGTTTTTCCTCCTTTTTCATCCCAGCCCCTTGTTTCCTGAAGAATTTCCTTTCCGGATTCTAATGACTCTTGCTGCCTTTTAATCTCATATACAGTTGCTTTTTCTGCGGACCTAAAAGAGTTTATATTTTTTAATTCTGCTTTTGTGCCCAATTTTCCTTCTTCTTTTGAAACAGAAATATTCACTTCTACTCGCATTTGGCCTTTTTCCATATCTGCATTGGAGACTCCAAGATGCCTCAAAATTAACTGGAGTTCCTGAGCGAATACTCTTACTTCTTTTCCGGAACTCAAATCCGGTTCTGTGACTAACTCCATTAGGGGTAAGCCGGCCCTGTTACAGTCAATCAAAGAATAATTTTTAAAATGCAAAAGTTTGCAAGTATCTTCTTCCAGATGAACTTCTTTAATTCTGATTGATTTTCCTTTTATTTCCAAAAATCCCGATTTACAAAATGGTGTAAAATGCTGGGATATCTGATATCCTTTTGGCAAATCCGGATAAAAATAGTTTTTCCTATCAAACCGAGAATTTTCTGAAATTTGGCAATTTAGAGCAAGACCTGTCTTAATCACTTTTTCCAGAGCATCTTTATTAATCACGGGAAGAGTCCCGGGATGCCCCAGACATACAGGACAGATATTTAAATTTGGAGTTTTTTCTTCAGAATTATTTTTGCAAGCACAAAACATCTTGGATTTGGTATTCAGTTCAACATGAATTTCTAGACCGATTGCAGGTTGATATTTCATAAGATTATTTTTTATAATCTTTTACAATTTCTGGCCCGGAACTCGTTCCCACAATGTCGGCTCCGGCTTTTTGCATCTTTTTTAAATCTTGTACTGTTTTAATATTCCCAGATGCCTTGATTAAAAGTCCTGGAGCAGCTTTCCTCATTATTTTCAAATGCCTTGCTTTTTCTTCTAATTCTCGATTTTCTAGAGGGTCTTTGGAGGTTGCAGTCTTTACACAAATTGCACCTGCTTTTTTAACAATCTCTGATACTTTTTGTATTTCTTCATCTGTTAGATATCCTGAACCAATAATTACTTTTGTGGGCAGGATTTTGCAGATTTCTTTTAAATCCTTTAAAACCTTATCGTACTTTTCGTATTTTACATCAACAATATTAACCACAACATCCAATTCATCTGCTCCATTCTTTTTTGCAGCATTACAGAGGTCAGACCTCTGTAAATGGGAGCTCTGGCCCATTGGCGGGTCAATTAAAACCACAACCTTGATTCCGGAACCTTTCAATTCTTTTGCTGTCAATTTTACCCATTCTGGATTTATACATACTCCCCTGAATCCAAATTGTCTTGCTTCTCTGCAGGTCTTTTTTATATCTGAAGCTTTGACTTCTGGCCTTATATTGGTCTGATCAATAATTTTTGCTATTTTCATAATATTATTTATATTTCATAAAAAATTATCAGGGGGCCCATCGAAGATGGGAATCATTAGTTTGCTATATTCATAATATTTTTGTTTTAATAATTTCTTTAATTTCTTGTGAAATTTCATTTATAGGCCTTTCTCCATCTAAAACATAAATATTTTCAAACTTTTTAGACAACATTTCAAAATTTTTCCAGACCTTTTCAAAAACCTCTTGCTCTTCAAATAATGTTATTTCGAATCTAGTTTTTTGAATTCTCTCTACGCAGACTTTAGGAGAAACTTTCAAAAAGAATGTAAGGTCTGGTATTAAAAAGTTCTTTTGTAAATTCAAAAGCCAATCAAAATCAGTAATTTCTACAGAACCAAAGGCTAGAGTGGAAAATAAATACCTATCGCAAACTACAATCACTCCTTTTTCTAGCAATGGAATAATTTCTTTTTCCAAATGAAATGCCCTATCAGCAGAAAACAATAACTGCAAACATTCCGGAGAAGATTTCCACGCGTGGCTTAGTTGGGCATTAATCAATCCTCCAATTAAATTTTTTGTTGGCTCTTTTGTCAAATAAGCACCTAGATATCCCAGTTTTAAATTCTTTGTTTTCTCATTTAAAAAATCTACTAATAAAGAAGCTTGGGTACTTAAACCAGAACCGTCTAACCCATCAAATATAATAAATTTCCCTGGATAAGGATTTTCCTTCATTTTTCTATAATAGCACACAAAATAAGCATATTAAAAGGATAAGGCCAACCGTAGAACGGTTGGCCTTTGCTTAGTTGGGAATGCCCATAGGCATGAGAACGTGGAGAAAGTTCTTGTCCCCCACAGGTTTAATTAAGACTGCGCCTGTGGGAGAAGTGGTCGAAAATTCCACTCTCTCAGCCTCTATCGCAGAGAGAGCCTGGGAGAGATACCTGCCATTAAAGGCAATCTCCACCCCTTCTCCCTCTACTCGGGCTTCAAGCCTGGCTCCAATCGAACCTGCCACTTCGGTCATTGCAGATACTCCTATAGAGCCAAAGCCCTCCTCGCCGGCTGGGGCTATGCGCAAGTGAACAATGTTAGCTTGTTTGCGAACTACCCCACTGCACTCATAACGGGCCGCATTCCGAGCCAGAACCTGGATTGTCTCCATCGCCTTGAGAAAATTGGCGGTAGACACGACTGCAACAGTTCGCTGCTCCTGCCGCGGGATACAGTTTCGATAGTCAATAAATGTACCCTCGATAAGCCGGGAAACAAACAGGATTTCGCCAAAGCGAAAGAAAACCTGGGACAGTTTTTCGTCGACAAAAACTGAAACCCTACCTTTCGCTTTTGAGACTAACCTGCCCAGCTCTTTCAGGACCCACGCAGGAACAATGATGCTTTTGGGTTCCTGTATTCTTTCGGAAAACTCAAGAGAGCTCGCCGAAAGCCGAAACCCATCGCTTGCCACCATTTTCAGTTCGTTTCCCGAAAATTCGAGCAGCACCCCTGAAAGAATGACGTCTTTCTGCCTGGTTGAAGCGGCGAAGACTGTTTGCATGATTAGCCGGCTCATTTCCGCAGCATCGAGCTCTACGGCTGACCTTTCAGGGACCTCGGGCATAATAGGAAAGTCTTCTGCCGTGATTCCTATGATGCTAGTTCTAGTTCCGGCACATCTGATGGCGAGAATGGCAGAAGGTCCTGTTTCCATCTGGACATACTCCCCCAAAAGGGCGGAAGCAACCTGCCTTAAGCCCCTTCTAGGCGCAGTGATGGCACCAGCCTCCTCAACTTGGGCTACTAGCCCGTACCTGATTGTAATGCTCAGGTCTGTGGCCCAAAGTTCCAAGCCAGTCTTCCCGGCCACCAGCTTCACATTGTCGAGAACCGGAATGTTGAATGGGCAAGTACGTAGTATCTTGCCTATTGTTTCCAACCCCGCGCGCAAGTTCCTTTGTGAACAAACGAGTTTCACGGAACACCTCCTCCCTGAGAATAGAATGAACTGATAACAATTAAGGGAACCTCCTGGTCCCCTCCTTGTTCTTTTTTGATTATAAAACTTTAAATTATATTGTCAAATAAAAAGGATAAGGCCAACCGATTTACGGTTGGCCTTTTGGGTAGAATTCGCTACAGGAACGGATGATGGAGACTACAGCGGGCCTCGTATGTCTCCTCACCCTTTCCCTCCTCGCCCCTCCCTCCGGCGACAACGATAAGCTGACCGCCAGGGCCTACAGGTTGGCCATCGACCAGTCTGAGAGACCAATCAGCCACGTCCCCACAGACTGTGCAGATAGCTCTCAGCCTTATGAGGTCATCTGCAAAGGCCATAAGGTCGGCGGTAGGATGGAAGGGATGCCCCAGAAAGGTTGTGTTCAAGCCCGCAACATGAACATTGACTCCCCGCAACAGAAGTTCCTTGACAACGAAGACAAGAGACCAGTCTCTGACGCGATTCCTGGTCACTCTCTGCTGGAAGAACTGCACTTCGTCAATGAGAACTTCTTGAGCCCCTTCCCTTATTGCCATGCGAAGTATCTCAAACGGGCTTCTCACTTGGATAGCGGGTGCCCGTGCCCCACTCAGAGATACGATCTCTGTTGCTGAACGCCGCGTATCAATGTGGGGCATGAATGCTAACACATTCCGCTTGGCAATCGCCGAAAGGGATTTCGCATCTTCGGCAAGGAATGCGGTCTTCCTGCCGAACATGGGACCGTAATATACGGTCAATCTTCCTCTTTGCATTTGACCCTCTCCTTTCATTCTCCTTCTCTTGTCTCTTGCTAGATGGTTTTTGTTAACCGAACATCTTCTTGCTAGAAGAACAAAAAGGGAACCCTCCTGTTCCTGTTTTGATTATAAGACTTTGAGATTTATTGTCAAACAAAAAAGAGCCTGTTTGCTCTTTTTCCAATCTTTTATCAACGAGTCCGGGTCTCGTAAAAAATCTTGTAGAAAAATTACTTTTTAGGGAATATTAAGGGTTGGTCTTGGATATATTTAAGATTGTATTTTAAGGCTATCTCAGCTTTTTGTAATTCTGCTCCCAAATCAAAAGCGTGAGAGAGAAGTGATAGAGCATTGGCTGCTAACAATTTTTGATATAAAGATATGGCTGCCTTTTCTGCTATACCGTCTTGACGAAATTCTTCTAAAAATACTCCTTGGGGCGAAAAAAGTTTTGCTACAATCTCTTTTCCTTCAGTACTAATCACAAAATAACCCCTCGGGTCCAAAGAATATTTTTCTATTCTTTTAGGCAGATATTGTTCAATTAACTCTTGTGCCATTTGCCACTCGTTATCATAAATATGAGCACAGTTTGAAAAAATTGTTAAACTCCCAATCTTTTTTGATAGTTCTTTAGCTATATGAGCTTGAAGCCTACGAAGCCCAAAAGCATTTAAAACCCAACCAGAAAAAATAGCATGACTTCTAAAATAAGCTGTTAAATTTAACTTATTCCCAAGCGTAGTTGCTTGTACTAGGCACATACAAGGAGAACGCGGAGCCTTGTGATCTCTTGTCATATCAAAAGTGATAGCTAGTGCTGCCCTATCATTTGGATATTTTTTCAAAAATGGGATAATAACATCATTCACTTGATTTATTCCTTTATAATTCCAAAGTCTTTCTCCATAGGTGTAAATTTCATCTCCTCTATCTCCACTCATTATATTTTCTTGATATTTCTTAATATCTTCTTTATTTGTTTGGAAATATGGAAAAATCTTGGGGCTGAATGGATCCTCGTCTGTAATTGTGGCAGCGATATTAAAAAGTTCACTTACCTTATTCCCATACCAGCTTTCAGAAACTTCACCAAATCTTAAAATTAAATTTAAAATCCTCAGCCAAACAGGTCCAATATGTTTACCCTGTATTTTGAAAACAGATTCTTCATGGGGAAGGGCTAAGGTCTTTTTTCCCTTAGATTCGGGAAATATCTGAGGTTTTGCAAATGGTTTTCCAAAAGCAAGACAAGTTTTTATCTCTTTGATAATTTTCTCGGGCTCACTAATTCCTATTAAATTTTTTACTTGGACATTCTTACGAACAAGATTTAAAGTATCTTTTGGGATTTCTTTATGAAGAAAGGCAAACTCATTATTTAGAATTTTGTAATTTTCATCAAATCCTTTCTGAAAGAAATCAATAAGGGCTTTTCCGCTTCCTGAAATTTCTTTGCCACAAACAATTAAATAATGAATAGAGGGGTTAGCCAGAATGTTCCTTATTATATAATTTATACCATCCCTGGAATAAAGCTGGCCTGCAATACAAAAAAGATTAGAGTCAATCTTGTCAACAATATTTTTTACTGGAGTCCAAAGAGTAATTATTGCCACTTCGCTCTGTGGATTTCCGCATACCAAGTTCTCTGAAAAATACATTGGCCAATTTTTATTTTTCTCCATATTTTTCTATCCAATACTTAATTTTGGGAATAACATTTTTAACAAAATATTGAGGGAGTTTTAATTTCTTTTTGATAATCTCTTGAGGACTTATCCAGAGATACTCTTTTACATCATATTCTCTTTCTATAGGGCCAAAGGACCGTCTTAGTTTTATTTTCTGCCCCCTTGGAAATTCAGCGATGTAGGTTGCTATTACCAAAGAGATTTTCTCTTTTTTATAAGGGTTATCGCCTTCTGGATAAGAAATTGTGAGGTCAACTAACTCTGGTTCTTTTTTAACCTTAAGCCCCACTTCTTCAATTGTCTCTCTGAAAGCGCAATCCAAAAACTGCTCTTTTTCCCGATAACAAATCTCTCCTCCGGGAGGAAGCCAGGAATTAGACTTTCTTTCTTTTACTAAAAGTATTTCTCCTTTTTTATTTACAAAAATTAATGCTGAAATAAAATAAGCGTTTTGGGGAAGAAACTTCAATTTTTCTTTTTTAGATTTCATTTATATATTGTTTAAGGGTTTATTTTTATAATTTCTATGCCTTGTCCCAACATTATTTTTTCGCCATCAAATACCGAGGATCCCGACTGAAAAATTATTTTTTTTATTCCAGAATTAGCAATTATTTTTGCACAAACTGGACACGGAAAATGCGTAACATACAATTCTGCCCCCTCAAGAGAAAACCCTTCTTTCGCCGCCTGGGCAACAATGGACATCTCTGCATGAATCGCGCTGCATTTTTCTGGCTCCTTTCCTGGAGCAAGCCCATCTCGAATACATCCAATCTTATAACACTCGTCATCATGGGGCAGCATCTTATTGTAAGCTCTGAAAATAATTTTGCCATCTTTCACCGCGATTGCCCCTATTTGTCTCCACCAACACTTAGATTTTTGAGATTCTCTAAATGCCTCTTTTAAAAACTTTCGATAGACGCCTAAATCCTCACGCGGGATATCTTGGGTCTTCTTTTGGGCTTCATAAACTTTTTGCGATGGCCATTTTAGACGAATATCATACAATTTTACATTTTTTTTAAATGGCGTGCCTATTAAATATTTTAAATAGAAATCTTCACTTTTTTCGCCTTGAAGAATGAAAATTTTATCGGGGTTTAATTTATTTAGGGCTGAAAGAAAATTATTTTCTTCTAAAATAAAATATCTCTCTACTGAGAGATAAGAATTGATTATTTTTTGAGCGTCTCCCAAGAAAATCTTCCTAATGTCTGGTTCAAAAAGCGTTAGTTTTTTTATTAATCTAGGTCCCAAAATCCCAATAAAGAAAATAGAATTTCCCTTTTCTTTTGTCGTCTCTTTAAAAAAATTTATATATCCTCGATGAAACACTGGAAATTCTCCAATGATTAAAATCTTTTTTTTCATCTTAAGATTAACTATGTTTTAGATGAGAGAGAATGTGCTCGAGTCGTTTTTTAAAGGTTTTTTCAATAATTTTACTTGTCGAGGTCCCCTTTGCTTCATATTGCAGAATCACTAACTTACCGCAGTTTTTTCGAATTTGCTTTAATTGCCAAGGAGAATATGCTTCTCTTGTGGCCACAAAAATATCTGACCGGATTACTTTAATTAACTCTAGCTGCCAAACTCCATTACAATCTACATCATCAATAAGAGTAATATAATCAACAAAGCCCTGATAACTTAACATTTCCATTCTTTCTTTTTGGGGAATTATTGGCCTTAAGGGATTTTTTTTATAAAGCCTTACACCCTTGTCGCTATCTACGCCCACAACCAAAATATCGCCTTGTCTTTTGACCTTTTCTAAATATCTTAAATGTCCGATGTGCAGCATATCCCATGTGCCAACCGTACAAACAATTTTCTTGCCCAAGGTCTTATGAGCTTCAAGTATCCTAGCCAATTCTTTGTAATCTTTTTTTATTTTATTACGACACTTAGAATTTTTCATAATTTCGGGCTAATCAATTAAATTTTAACAGACTTAATTTTGAACTCGCCACCCTTATTTGCTATTCTTTCTTCTCTGGTAACCCTGAAAAGCTTAAATAATAAAGAAAAGATGATTGCAAGACCGGGCGCAAAAATGATAGCTGAGATCAATTGGTTTTTCAAAAAAGGAAGGCCGGCAAGATAGCATTGGATTAATCCCGAAAAATTCATCGGGTACATTCCAAAAGTAAGCCACCAACCAAAATTAGTCCACAAATAAAAAAATAATACAGAGAAAATCCCTGCTCCTGTAATTTTTATGAGAAAATTCTTTGAATCCTTTTTAATGAAATTCCCAAAAATTGTAATTAGAATAAATGCAGACCAAGTAAAAAAATAAATTATTGTATTTCCAAAATAAAGGTCTGACAAAAACATTATTAAAACAGGAATAAGCATTGCAATCGTTCCCCCAAAAAATGAGCCAGAAAGCAGAGAAATAGTTGTCATTACCTCAAAATTAGGAATCTTAACTTTCTCGTTTAAAAAGATTCTTAGAAATGTCCCAAAAACGACAATAGTAACTATTAAGAAAAATTTCTTAGAATTCTTAAAATCCATAAATTAGAAATAATCGTTAATGGTAATAGAACTATTTTTCAATAGTAATTCCCATTGCTTTTGCCGTTCCCTCGATAATCTTTGCTGCTTTTTCAATGTCTTTTGTGTTCAAGTCCGGCATTTTTCTTTTTGCAATTTCTCTTAATTGGTCTTTTGTAATCTTTCCCACTTTAGTCTTATGAGGCTCTCCTGAGCCTTTTTCAATTCCCGCTGCCTTTTTCAAAAGCTCTGAAACTGGGGGTTGGCTAACCTCAATCTTAAAACTTCTATCTTCAAAGATTTTTACTTTTACAGGAATCGTCCATCCAGCCTGATCTTTGGTAAGCTCATTAAATTTTTGGCAGAAATCCATAAGATTTATGCCTTGGGGAGCCAAGGCAGGACCAACAGGAGGCGCAGGAGTAGCTTGTCCTGCGGAAATCTGGAGTTTTACTGTTTTAATTTCTTTTGCCATTTTTTATTGCTAAATTTTCTTTATTTGTAATGCATCCAACTTTACTGGGGTATCTCTACCAAACGTCGCGGCACGACTCGCTTTGCTCGTCTAACACCGCTCCTTAAAACCCTTCGGTTTTAATCTTTCCGCTACGGGAAAACACCCAGTTTTCCCGACCCCTTTCTGATGTTTGGCAGAAATGATTTATATTTTCTTTATTTGTAAAGCATCTAATTTAACCGGTGTATCTCTGCCAAACATATCAATCAATACTTTTACTTTGCCTCGTTTTTCGTCAACCTCAGAGACCTTTCCATCAAAATCTTTGAAAGGACCGTCTACAATTTTTACTGAATCTCCGGGCTGAAAATCAACTTTATATTCAGGTTCTTTTACTCCCATTAGCTTTGTTAAAACCTCAATTTCTGCAGGAGATACCGGAATTGGAGTTGTCCCTGCTCCTACAAATCCAGTAACATTTGGGGTATTCCTCACTATATACCAAGAATCATCTGTGACAACCATTTCTACCAAAACATACCCTGGATAAATTTTTTCTTCAATTACTTTTCGCTTTCCTTTTACAATTTTTATTTTTTTCTCTTTAGGAACGATTATATTGAACACTTTATCTTCCATAC
>Ga0315289_10014326_pt1 | contig 11077 bp, 13 predicted proteins | sample YL17G11_40_MG_FD_203452 | JGI IMG/M metagenome (GOLD analysis project Ga0315289, IMG submission 203452) | Sediment microbial communities from Yellowstone Lake, YNP, Wyoming, USA - YL17G11_40 | ecosystem: Environmental > Aquatic > Freshwater > Lake > Sediment | place: USA: Wyoming | collected...
TAATTTTAATCGCGCTATAGTAAGAAGGGCCATGAAGACCGTGTAAAAGACAGTAAATGGTTGTATAAGAAAGTCCTGTGTCTTTGGCTAATCTTACTGCCGGATCGAAAGCATAGCGATCAGTATGAGCCAGAATGGCCTCGAGCCGGTTGTAAATCTTTTTAACTTTTATTTGGTTTTCCATGCGCCGAGTATATGATAAGTTAAACCAGTTGACAAGGAGAAAGTAAAGGGTTAAGTATCTCTGATATGAGGTTATTAAGCAAGCTCCCGATTTGTACTGTAAGATGGACTGTAACATTTTGTAAAAATGAGACACTTAGCTCAAAAGGGCCTACCAGTGTCTCATTTGTCTCATTTTCAGAGTAAAACTTTCCAAAATGAGACACAGACCCCATTTTGTGTCTCATTCTTGTCCTTCGACTTCGCTCAGGACAATCCTGAGTTTATCGAAGGATTGAATTTTCCCATAAAACCGGCTATTCTATGATTATCGGACTTAGTTTTAGAGGAATTTATGGAAACTCATATTGCTATTTTCAGACAGAAAAAAATTCGGAAAACCGTTCATAAAAACGAATGGTGGTTTGTTATTACCGATGTTATCGAAGCATTAACAGATTCAGCCAATTCGAAACAATATTTGAAAAATATGCTCAATAGGGATCCCGAATTGGCTAAAGGGTGGGTTCAAATTGAACACCCCCTTTTAATCAAAACAGCAGGCGGGAAACAGAAAGTTCGTTGTGCAAATACGGAAGGAATATTTCGTATCATCCAATCAATTCCCTCTCCCAAGGCCGAACCGTTCAAAAGATGGTTGGCCAGAGTCGGTTATGAAAGGATCCAAGAAATCGACGACCCAGAGCTCGGGACAAAGAGAACAAGAATGCTTTACAAAGCCAAAGGCTATTCTGACAGCTGGATTGAAAGGAGGATGCGTGGTATTGAGATTAGAGAAACCCTAACCGATGAATGGAAAAACAGAGGAATACTTGAAGAAAAGAATTATGCTATTTTAACCGCTGAAATTTCAAAAGCAACTTTTGATATGACGCCAAGCGAATATAAAAGATATAAGGGGCTTAAAAGAGAAAACTTGCGAGATCATATGGATGATTTGGAACTGATATTCTCAATGCTGGGCGAGGCATCGACAACGGAAATCGCTCGCAATAAAGATGTCCAAGGTTTCCCGGCTAATCGTAAAGCCGCTAAAGATGGCGGCGCAATCGCTGGCAACGCCAGAAAAGAATTAGAAAAAAAGAGTGGCAAAAATGTGGCAACTAAGGAGAATTTTCTTAAGAAACCGCAAATTATTAATAAGTTAAAGAAACCTTAAGGATATTAAAATCGAGGAAAACTATGAATAAAAAAGATGAGATGTATTATGATGCCATGGATCTTCTAAATGAGGATGAGGTAGAAGAAGCAATAGAAATTTTACAAGAAATACTTAAAATGGATATGGATTTTGTACCGGCATATGTTGGTTTGGCGGCAGGTTTTCGAGAATTGGGGAATTTTAAGAAGGAAAGAGAATGCGCTAATTTAGGTTTTGAGATTACCAAAAAAATGTTTCCTGTTTGGCCAAAGAGAATAGAATGGGGAATAATGGATAATCGTGCTTATATGCGTTCAATTTGCGATAAGGCCACTATCTCCCAGATAAGCGGCGATCGAAAAACATCTGAAGAATTATATCGACTTTTGCTAAAGATGAACCCCAATGATAATCAAGGCATACGTTATTTAATTGCAGGAATGTTTGCGAGCTTGGGCCCCAAGGATATAGATGATATGTTTGACGAAGGTAACGCTAAACAGGATTGGAGTAAGCTTAGAAAAATGGTGATAGATCAAAATAAAAAGCACAATTTCTGGAAAGAACCAAAGTATTAAAGGCCTGCCCTGAGCGAGCGAAGCGAGTCGAAGGGTTCTAGACCGCACTGCCCCGGTCCTATAAGACCTATAAGACTAATTAGACCAATAAGACTTATATGTCTTATAAGACAAATAAGGAGTCTTTTGCCAATCTAGTACTGACTTTATTAGCCCAGGAAAACTATCTTTTAGATCAAATGCTTCGGTCGCTGGAGGCGAAATTTGTGCACGATGGCGGCTACAGCGAAAATTTGACAAGACAAAGATTGGCTTATAAGAAAAGTCATTGAAAAGTTGTAAACCTGTTAATGTACACCTCGTAGGTGTACATCGGGCAATGGCTCAATGGCCTGAGCCATTAAAAGAGGTTCCAAACCCGAAGTCGCAGAATGCGACCTTAACCAAGGAAAAATACGATATTTATCACAAATTGATATTTTAAAAAAATTGTGATATTATTAAAGTGTTAATTTTCTTATATTTTAAGGCAAGCATTTTAATGTTAGGCCGAACGATTAAGAAATTAGGTCGGCTTAGATAAAAATTAAAAAAGTGAAAGGAAAAAAATGGCAAAAAAATTGTTTGTTGGTGGTCTTTCCTATGACACATCGGAAGATGCTCTTAGAGAAACTTTCTCAAAAATTGGGGAAGTTGTGTCCGCAATTATCATCAAAGATAAAATGAGCGGACGCTCCAAAGGATTCGGTTTTGTCGAAATGACAAACGATGAAGAAGCGCAAAAAGCAATCGAGACACTAAACGGTACCGAGTTAGAAGGAAAAAAATTGACTGTCAACGTTGCCCGTCCGCTGGAAGAACGCCCCCGAAGAGATTTTGACCGCGGTAGTCGTTAAAGGTAAGACAATAAACCAGCTATAATAAAACAAAGGAGGGATTTATGGATCCCAAACCAAGCTCCGGTGGTAAAAACACCCTTATCATCATCTTGGTTATTGTTTTTGCTATCATTGTTTTGGGCGTAGGCGGCTATTTTGGCTGGAAGTATTTTGCCAGTAAGTATTCGATCGGCGTCAAAACATCGCCAACGCCCAGCCCCTCGCCAAGCAAAACTCTCTCACCCTCGCCCACCGCCACTGCTACGGCCACCCCGACAAGCACCCCGACTTTGAGCACGAGCAAGGCAATTTCCGGCGATTATGTCATTGCTGACTCTGATACGCGGGTAATTAACGAAGCCGAGCTGCTTGGTTTGATTCCCTGGCAACTGAAAGTCGCCCGTAACGAAATTTACGCCCGTCACGGTCGGCCCTTTGTTCACAAAGATCTCCAGTGCTATTTTGCCACCAAAAGCTGGTATCATGGCAATCCCAATTATTCGGACTCACTCCTGACCGCCATTGACAATAAGAATGTCGCCACCATCAAGGCCTACGAAGAAAAAATTAATAGTCCTCTTTTAAATCAAGACACCGGTTGCTAAAATTGTTGTTAAATTGACATTAGTTTAATTGTCTCTTGATTTTTAATTTCCTTTCGTATAAGTTGAAGCTGGTTTGGGCACAGCCAAAATATCCGAGGAGGTCGAAACGAAGTGGCAAAGGTTGCAACTAAAGATGAACTGGGGCTTTCCTGTCGGGAAGCTCAACTGCTTCTCTCAGTGATGCCAGTTAGAGAGAAATTCACAAAGATGAGGCCGGTAGAAAGAGCCGCTTTCAAGCATTATCTCCACTGCCATCTGTGCAGAGGTCTGGGGTTGGCGAAGATCCTTGATAGGGAACTATCCTGTCAAGAGGCCCTTCTGGTCTGGGCGAAAAATCCCGGCGCGCTTTGGCTCCATCTTCAATCGGTCGAAATCCTCATTGAGGAATGTGCCGTCGAACATGTCTGGGGCAAATTCAGGGTAGAGGAAACGGAAGGAATCCGTGGTTATGACCAGTCTGCCGCCTGCCAGCAGAGCCCCTGCCGAGCACTCTGGAGTTACTGGCAGAATGTTCCGATGAGTAGTATGGCCGGTGATGGCGCTGATGGCGTCATTGGCGAGCTTCCTTTTCTTCTTAGAATCTTTCAAGAAAACGACTTTTCGCTCGAGCCCCTATTCAAGATCCAGAAGGAACGAATGGCCGAACTCCTGGAGAATCTTAAGAAAGGCAAAATAACCATTTCGCCTGGTCATTACCACTCGATGCCGGAGTTAGTTGGAGAAGTTCAGGCGAATGTCGAGGCGCTTCAGCAACTTGCTCTCGATTTGGCGAATCCTCCCCTCGTGTTGTAAGCCACCAACGCAGAAACCATCCCTGCCCCAGAGTCGAAACAAAAGTCCTCTGGGGTTTTGTCTATAACCTTCCTACCAACCATTTTGATACACCTACGAGGTGTATCATTTTCGGTTAAATATGATAAAATGAAAATATGAGGAATAAAAATAAAATTGAAAAACATTGTCTTGCCAATGACGCTGTCTATCATATTGTAAGTCGAAGTATCGCCCATTACGTGATTTTCAATACTGACAAAGACTACTTAAGGATGGTAAGGTTGCTTCATTTCTACCAGGTCCGAAACCCTGTGACAAAATTCTCAATGTTTTTCCGATTAAAAGGTGCTCAAGCGTTTGGATTTGATCAATATCTCAATATGGTTAATCAAGATCAAGAGAAGATGATAGAAATTATCGCTTATTGTTTGATGCCAAATCATATTCATCTCGTCTTGAAACAACTTAAAAACAAGGGTGTCTCAACTTTTATAAGCAATATTTTAAATAGTTATACCCGCTATTTTAATATCCTTCATAAAAGAAAGGGCCCCTTGTGGGAAAGTAGGTTTAAGCACATTTTGGTTGAAAAGGATGAACAATTACAGCATCTAAGTCGGTATATTCATTTAAATCCGACATCAGCGAAATTGGTTAAAAACCCCGAGCAGTGGAAATATTCTTCGTATTTGGAGTATCTCAAGCCAAATCAGGATGTGAGGTTAACTCATTATGAAGATTTATTGGAAATTAACCCAAAAAGCTATAAAAATTTTGTTAACGATCGAAAAGATTATCAGCGAAGATTATCAGAAATAAAGAAGATAGTTGACCTTTAACCATTTTGATACACCTACGAGGTGTATCATTTGGTTAGTTTCGAGAATGAAAAAGTTGTTTTTGGTTCGCTTTCTGATATATTGAGGCTACTATGGACGACGTTGAAGCAATCAAAAGAAGAATCGATATTGTTGATTTAATATCTTCATATCTGACGCTCAAAAAAGCCGGCTCAAATTACAAGGCGCTTTGCCCATTTCATCAGGAAAAGACGCCCTCTTTTATGGTTTCCCCGGAAAAACAGATCTGGCATTGTTTCGGCTGTTCGGAGGGGGGTGACATTTACACCTTTGTGATGAAAATGGAGAATCTGGAGTTTCGGGAGGCGCTGGAGATGCTCGCCCAAAGGGCCGGGGTAACCTTACAAAAAAGAAAATCTTTCGACTCCGCTCCTCAAGACAGGCCCGATCGAAAAAGTCGCCTTTTTGCCTTAAATAAGCTTACGGCGCGGACCTTTCACAAAATTTTAATTTCCCATCCGTCAGGGCAGGCGGCGCGAGAGTATCTTAAAAAACGGCAACTTACCCAAACGACAATTAAAGAATTTATGATCGGTTATGCCCCCTCTTCCCGGGCGATGGCCGGCTTTTTGAAAAAGCAGGGTTTTTCCGAAGAAGAAATGAGTAAAGCCGGCAGCCCGGAACGGTTTTTTCGAAGAATTATTTTTCCCATTAGCGACATTATGGGCAATGTGATTGCTTTTACCGGAAGGATAATTGATCCTAAACAAGAGCCAAAGTACCTCAACACCCCAGAAACGATTATTTTTCACAAAAGTCGGGTCCTTTACAATCTGGTTAAAGCCCGCGGGGAGATTAAACGCCAAAAAGCCGCGGTCGTAGTTGAGGGGCAAATGGATGTTATTTCCTCTTGGCAGGCCGGGGTGCGTAATGTCGTCGCCACTTCGGGAACCGCCTTAACATCCGACCATTTGCAAATTCTTCTTCGTTACAGCCCCAATATTATTTTTGCTTTTGATGCTGATACTGCCGGTCTTCAGACGGCCAAAAAAGCTTATGAAATGGCGATCGAAGAGGGGATGAATGTCAAAATGGTAAGTCTCGGCGAGTTTAAAGATCCGGGGGAGATGATTGCTCAAAACCCCGGACTTTGGCAAGAAGCTGTTGCCAAAGCTTCCTCGGTGATTGATTGGTATTTCAATTTAGCTTTTGGCAGACGGCTAACAGCTTCCAGCAAAGAATTAACTTCCCAGGAAAAAAAGGAAATTGCCAAAGAGATTTTGCCGATTATTCATAAAATCCCCGATACGATTGAACAGGCCCATTATATCGGGCTCTTGGCCAAGCGACTTTCTGTGCCTGAAGGGGTGGTTTTTGATGCTTTAAAAAAAGTTGGTCTTAAAACGCCGGTCAAACCCAGCCCCGTCCCCAAAGCCCAAAAGAAAATTTCCGCTGCCGAGCTCCTTTTGGGCATTCTTCTTCAGCGACCGGACAAAATAAAAATCGTCGAAGAAAAAATTAAAGAGACTGATTTTTTAAAGCCAGAGCTCAAGGCAATTTACAAGGAACTGGCGAAGTTATATAATAGTAATCAGTCAGGACTAAATTCGCTTAATAAGCGGCAGATATTCCAAGATAAATTGAAAAAAACCTTAAATCGTCAATTACAGGTCCAAATTGACGAATTGCTTTTATTGGTTGAAGAACAAGTGGGTGAGGAGGAATTGGAAGCTGATTTACAAGGAGCGCTCAAAATTTTAAAGGACAATCAAAGAGAAGCGTTGAAAGAATACTTCGCCCGCGAGATTCAGAAAGCGGAAAATGACAAAGATAGAAGCCGGCTTAAAAAATTAATTAAGGAATTTCAAGATGCCATATCGAAATAAGCTCAAAGCCAAAGGCTGGTCCGCCTTGACTCGGCGAGATAGGTCTGCCTTTGGCGGAAAAACAAAGGAAAAGGTAAAAAATAAAAAGCCAGAGATTGAAGTTAAGTTTCCCAAAGAACTGGAAAAACTTTTGGACAAAGGTCGCCAAAGCGGTTTTGTTACCTATCAAGAAATCCTCCAGACCTTTGAAACTCCGGAAAAGAAAATACCCTTACTGGATGCTTTATATGACGAATTTTTCTTGCAAGGGATCGACATCCGCGAAGGCCGGAAACTCTTGGAAATTGAAGCCGAAGCGAGCCAAAAAGTCGGCGAGCTCAAAGACATTTCCGATGATTCCGTCCGGATGTATTTAAGAGAAATAGGCCGAATATCCCTGCTTACTGCCCAAGACGAAATTAGACTGGCCAAAAGAATTGAAGCCGGCGACGAAACCGCCAAGAAGAAACTGGCGGAAGCTAACCTTCGATTGGTGGTTTCGATTGCCAAAAAATATATTGGTCGGGGGCTTTCCCTTTTGGATTTGATTCAGGAAGGCAATACCGGGCTGCTTCGGGCGGTGGTCAAATTTGATTATCACCGAGGATATAAATTTTCCACCTATGCCACCTGGTGGATCAGGCAGGCGATTACCCGGGCAATTGCCGATCAGGCGAGGACGATTCGGATCCCGGTCCATATGGTGGAAACAATTAATAAACTGATTCGGACCCAAAGACAACTGGTTCAAGATTTGGGAAGGGAGCCCCTGCCGGAAGAAATTGCCGCGGAAATGGGGATACCGCTCGAAAAAGTGGAGCATATCATTAAAATTTCCCAAGAAACGGTCTCTTTGGAAACCCCGGTTGGCGAAGAAGAAGACTCCCGGCTCGGTGATTTTATCGAAGATAAAGAATCTCTTTCCCCGGAAGAAAACGCCATTTATCAACTGATGAAAGGTCATGTCGGTGAATCGCTGGTGTTTCTGGCTCCCCGCGAACAAAAGATCTTAAAAATGCGTTTTGGTCTGGAGGACGGCCGGACCCATACCCTGGAGGAAGTCGGCAAGGAATTTGGCGTGACGAGAGAAAGAATTCGTCAAATTGAGGCCAAGGCCCTTCAGAAACTTCGAAAACATGAACAAGCCCAAAAATTAAAGGACTATTTAAGGTGAGTTTGAGAAAAACTCAAAAAAGACATCTTCTCTTGAGGTTGACGATTATTCTTTTGAGCCTGACTCTGCTTGGAATTTGGCAGATTAAAGCTGGGGAATCTAAAAAATTGCCAGTTGCCCCGACTGCCACCCCGGCCTTTCAAGATTTTCATTTGCTCATCCCTAAAATTCAAGTTGAGGCGCCAATAATTGCTGACGTTGACGGGGCGGACAAAGAGGCCTATTTTAAAGCTTTGGAGGGAGGGGTGGCCCATTTTAAAGGCACGGCCAAGCCCGGCGAAGGCTCAAATATTTTTATTTTTGGCCATTCGTCATTTTATCTTTGGTCGCCGGGAAATTACAAAGAAATCTTCCGTCACCTGGAAGATCTCGCTGTCAATGATGAAATAATTTTATGGTATCAGCAAAAAGAATATCAATATCAGGTCACGGAAATGAAGGTGGTTGAGCCCGAAGAAGTCGAATTTATCAACCCGACCAAAGAAGAACAGCTAACTTTAATGACCTGCGTCCCGCCCGGGACGACTCTCAAGCGCCTGATTGTCATTGGCAAACCAAAGATGTAAAATAGACCTGTATTCCCCGGTAGCTCAATGGTAGAGCGACTGCCTGTTAAGCAGTGGGTTGGCCGTTCGAATCGGCCCCGGGGAGCCATTCGACTCGCCCCTCATAAAATCGGGGCTCGCTCATGGCTTTCAGCCAGAGCACAAATATCAATATATAATTTTGATTTAACTGACCAAACCGCATACCGGGTATGCGGAAAAATGGTTTTAGAATGGCTTCGCCATCTCGTGGCAAGCCAATTTGCCGTGAGGGTTTTTTAGTGATAAGATAGATTTGAACAAAGATTTTGTCGAATTTTTGGGATTTTAAAAAGGAGACATTATGCGAAAACCATCCTCTTTGGTCCTAACGGGTATTGGCCTGACGATTTTGGCCGGACTGGTTATTTACTTCGCCGCTCGACCGGTCTTGGCCGCGTTGCCCGGGGCCGATGATGATGTCGATATCCATATTAGAACCGAGATTAGCGCCGATCACGGTCTCAATTGGTATAATTTTTCCGGTACCGAAGACCCGGACAATCAACCGGGTAATCAAACCGTGACCGTGAATCCGGGGGATACGCTCGACTTTCGGGTGAAAGTCTGGAATGATGGTACCAGCGATGCGGAGAATGTCCTAGTTGAAGGGGAGGTGACGAATGCCGCCCTCTATGTTACCGGTTTGACGCTGACCAACATTAATCCCAACGGTGGCTTGAATACCTTTGATAACGGTTTTACTTTTGACTGCGGCGGGGTGGGGACAATCAATGAAGTAGCTTTTGGCACTAATGGCACTAACGACTATGAAGGGGTTGAAGGCACTATTCAGTTAAGCAATAATTTTCCCGCAGGGCAGACAATTTTGGTCGGCGAAGTCACGATTAATAATTACACCGCCCAAGGGATTGGTTATAATCCTTTAAGGATTATTCGCCGGGCTTTGGCGGATGGGGCTCAGCGGGTCTCGGGGGTGCGGATTGCCGTTAATGTCGCCGGCGGTTCACACAAAGCCACGCCAACGCCGACTCCTACCCCAACCCCGACACCTTCGGCGACCAGTAGTGAAACCACTGTTTTACCCCAGACGGGCGGTTCAATATAAAGGAGTCTAATGAAAAATTTCTTCCTGGCAATTATTATCATTGTTGTTTTGGCCGCTCTTGGTTTTGGGGGCTGGTTCTTCTTTATTAAAAAAAGTTCCGAAGGCGGAGGCTGCACTAATGATTCTCGTTGCACCCAGGGCCTGAAATGTTTAAATAACCAATGCTCGTCGGGAAAGGTTGGTTCGTCTTGCAAAACCTATAATGATTGTCAGACGGGTCTGATTTGTCAAAAGAGCCTCTGTGCCGTCAAACCTGACTATTCCAAGTATTTTGGGATGGTCAGCATTTCCAAAATGAAGCCGGGGATGCCACCGGGGCCAAACAATGTCCCGGAACCGACAACAACTTTCAAAACCACCGATGCGATTGAGGTGGATATTGGCGGCGTTAAATCAACCACTGTCGGCGATTTTTATTTTGAACTACTAAATTCGACGACTGGGGAGACCGCTTTAACCAACCAAACCCAAAGACTTGAAGGACATGATCGGGGGACCGGGACAAGTTTGGATGTCGTCAAACCGGGCGATTATGACTTTAATTTGTATTTCAACAATGAATTAGTCTATACCACCCCGATTACTATTAGTAAGTAGATTACGAGACCTAAAATTAAAAGTCCAATAATAAGATAAAAAACAACCGGACTAAGGGGAAAGTTTATTTTAGACGACCTTTTTATTTCCGAAGCGACAAGGTCGTCTTTTTGACTGCCATTACCCAATAGCCGAGCGGCAAAGGATTGATAGGCCTCGGCCCGACCCTTCCATTCGCCCAACTCCTCGCGGGTTTGAGCATGCTTTTGGATCTCTTCAATCCATTTCTCCTCATAATTTAGCCCATGAGGAGGCGATTTGGTTTGAGGCTTTGGTTTCTCCTCGAACCTTTTTGAAAATTTGCCTCCGCCAAAGGCGGATCCGCCTCTGGCGGAAAATTTTTGCTCTATTTGCGAGCGGCTAATAAAATTTTTGCCGTCTTTTTCGTGACGCGTCAGAACGCCATTTTCGAGATAGCGTTGGATGGTTCGCAAATTTTTGCCGACAAGTGTCGCGGCCTCTGGCAAAGTGATGAGCTCGTCTGACATTTGTCGCCTCCTAAGTACTATTATTATATATTGTCGTGACACTTGTCAAGGAGTCTGTCTTGCCATAAATAAGAAGTTATCCACAGGGGATTGCCGAATAAGGACGGAAAAAGGGAATTATAAGGGAAAGTATAAACGGGCTTGACAGCACAATGTTATATTGTGTTAAATAAAGGCAGATAAAATTAAATTGAGTCGAAAAGACTCAATTAAGACATTTTGTATAATATCAAGATGATTTTAGTAATATAAAGTCGTTTTGATAGACATTTTGTTATAAAAATAAGGAAGAAATAAGGGTAGAATAAGGAATTTATAAGGAAGACGTGGCTATAAGAATTTACACAATTGAAGAGATTGCGGAGATACTGAAGGTTCATCGGACGTATGTCGCGTCACTT
>Ga0315289_10014327_pt1 | contig 11076 bp, 12 predicted proteins | sample YL17G11_40_MG_FD_203452 | JGI IMG/M metagenome (GOLD analysis project Ga0315289, IMG submission 203452) | Sediment microbial communities from Yellowstone Lake, YNP, Wyoming, USA - YL17G11_40 | ecosystem: Environmental > Aquatic > Freshwater > Lake > Sediment | place: USA: Wyoming | collected...
TCAATAGCCGCAATAAGCGGCGGCGGAAGAGCATGTTGGGGCAAAAAGCCCTTTCGCACCGGCCAAAAGACGATAGATTTCCGCTCCTCGTAATCGCAAATAACTAAATATTCATCGCCCGGGTGACTTCTCATATTCCCGACAAGGGTCAAGTGATGGTCCGATACTTCGGCCTCTATGCGAACGCCCATCGGGGGAAGGTCAAGAAGGCGAGCCAAAGTCCGACGGCGTTCCGGATCGTTGAGGAGGAACTCCGGCGCCTTCCTTCAAAAGGCTGGGCGGCCATGATCCGGAAGGTCTATGAGGTGGACCCGATGATCTGCTCGAAATGCGGGGGCCGGATGAAGGTCGTCGCCTTCCTCACGGAGGTTGCCGTCGTGGATCGGATTATTGATCATCTGGAGTTGACGTTTGTGGCCGATAGGCCTCCGCCTTCGCGTGTTCTTGAGCAGGTCGCCCTGCCGGCGGCCGAGGAGAGCGGGGAATATTTCTAGGATTTGATGATCAGGAGGGCGCGGGAGTCTATCATCCAAAAATACTTTTCGGGCTCGATTTTCGCATTTTTCGGTGTCATTGACATCGCCGAGCGGCCGGAAGTATATTATCCATGTGTCCATGTGGTCAAATTGGGAGATTCATCGGTCGGAGCAGGAATTCGTGGCGTCGCGGAAAAAGGAAATACTTATCCTTTTATACCTAGTCAATGAGATTTGCCCTTCCAGCCCATCTTAACTGTTGACTTCCCATTCCTTTAGAGATAGTCTTTTTAAAAACAAGAAAAAGGGAGGAGGGAAAGATGTTAATAAAAGGGCGGATATTCCGCTTCTATGTCCTGGCATTCTTTTTATTCGCCTTGAATATGCCTGGAGAATCCCAAGAGGTGCAGAAAGAGTATTGCATGCCAAGGTTATCTCCGCTTTATGCCGCCCCGCCCATCCGGTTTCGCGATAATCGGATCATATCAATCGTGTTTAGAACCACTCCTGAGGTCCTTCAAGAGCTCGTCCCAAAGCCTTTGCTGCCCAACCCGAATAATCTCATGTTTATTTACATCGGGGCCCTCAACATCGAGAATCCGGCCATCGGCACGTACGATTATCTTGAGGCAGGTATTTGTGTCCCGGTTATTTTCTCCAACACGCCCGGAGACTATCCCGTTTGCCTGTACCTCAATAAAGCCCTCCCTATTGTTGTAGGAAGAGAGATCTGGGGATGGCCGAAAAAAGACGCGGAGATCACGTTCACCGAAAGAGGGGGAGAAATCAGCGGCCGAGTGGAGCGGTTCGGAAAGATTCTTCTGAGTCTGAGCGGAAGGCTGGAGAAAAAGGTCGACCCCATTCCTAATCGGCCGGAATTCCCCTGGTTTTTACTGAAGATCATCCCTTCAGCGAGAAAGAATGCGCCGCCGGACGTATGGCAATTAATATCGTCCCTGAATATCGATACGAAGACAAAGGAGCTTTGGAACTGCACGGCGACATTTGAGTTAGGAACCGGTCCTCTGGATACTCTGGGAAACATCGAGATCGCTGAGATTGTAGGCGCACAGTTTAGCGTTGGTGATTTTGCCATGGACTACGGCGAAGTTCTTCATGATTACCTTGTAAAAAAATAAATGTGACAACCATCCAATTCATTATTTGGCCAATTCGACAATCAGACTATTTTCGATAGGTTTCTTGAACATTTCGTTTTCGGTTCTCCTGCTATGGCGGGAGTCTATCGTCCTCGACATCCGGAGCGGACGGTCCTTTACCGGGTACTCTTCCATCATTTCGAGCGGTTCCTGGCCGAATATGAAGACCGTTTCGAGCGGGAGTATGGGTTTTTCAGACCGATCGTTAAGGGGGTGGTCGAGAAGTATCTTGACTGCGGCAATCCGAAATGCGGGTTCGCCCGCATCAGATGTCCCGACTGCGCCGAGGAGCGGCTCGTTATGTTCTCTTGCCGGACAAGGGGATTCTGCCCATCGTGCCATGCCAAGCGGGTTGAGGAATGGGGGGAATGGATGCGGGAGACGCTTCTCTTGGATGTGCCGCATCGCCAGATCGTCTTCACCATCCCCAAGAGGCTGCGGGTCTTCTTCAAGTTCGATCGCCGTCTCCTCGGCGATCTCTGCCGCTGCGCCCTCCGGTCCCTGAGCCGTTACTTCGAGGTTGTGACCGGGAGCGCGCTTACGCCCGGGGTCATCGCCGCCATCCAGACCTTTGGGGACCGGATCAATCTACACATGCACCTCCATTTTCTGGTGACCGAGGGCGGGACCGACGAGGCGGGCGTCTTCCATAAGATCCCGCGGATCGACGACTCGCGGCTCGCCGAGATCTTCGCCAGGGAGGTTTTGGAATTTCTTGTCCGCAAGGAGCTGCTGAGCCAGGAATGGGCCGAGCTCATTCTCTCCTGGCCTCACTCCGGCTTCAACGTCCACAGCCTGGTCCGGGCCAAGACGAAGATCGAGGCCGAGCGGGTGGGGAAGTACATGCTCCGGCCGGTGCTCGCCTTGGATCGGCTGACATTTCTGGAACCCGAGGGCAAAGTTGGTTACCGATATGGCGAGAAGGGTGCCGAGCAGGAGACGATGGATTATCCGGAGTTTATCGCCCGAGTGACTTTTCATATTCCCGACAATAGCCAAGTGGCGGCGATTGACATCGCCGCGCGGCCGGCGATATACTTCCGGTATGGTTAGGAGGGGGGATTCATAGGCTGGAGTGGGAATTCGCCATGTGCCAGAAAATGAGAAGAAGAGACTTCTTAGAACGAGCAGCCAGAACAGCAGGAATAATATCTATAGGCTCAATACCAATAATCAACTCTGCATGCAAAAAAGACTCCCCGACTGGGCCGGAGCCTCCCGTTCCCGTGACGCTGCAATTTGATGTCTACAATCACACGCTAGGGTACAGAACAAGCTTCACCAGGAACACAACCAGCGGGCAGAGCGTAATCATCAGTGTAGGCGATCTTGGCGTGCTTGGAGTTGACCCGCAAAGAGTAGCAGTAAGAAAAGATAACTTTGGAAGCCTGGTAGATTACAGCGGCACAGGGCAATGCGCTTTCACAGCGCCAAAACAAAACACAAGCTATGACATAATTCTCTTCAATGCTTCAAACAATGCTCCTTACCAATGGATGGATGACTTCAATTCCCACCTTTACAAAGACAAACGCGACTATATTGTTTATAGGAAAGACTTTGACAGCCAGACAGGCCCTGAGGATGTTTGGGCAAATGTTTTTGACCAGCTCAACTCAGCACTAGACGTGGGCTTTGTGAGATGGGGAAGCATTAGTAGGCAGACGAGCGGCGACTTTAGCTATGGATTCGGCAACTCAAATGGTAATGCTGGCTGGCATGAAGGAAGATGGATTACAATTAATAATTTAGAAGGTAATGTGCTTGTCATGACTATGGTTGGCTTGGAAGAGGCTTTTGAAAACATCTGCCAAGTGGATAATATAGGAGGCCACTCATCACTCATGACCATACAGACTGGTGGAGTGTTTAATCCTGTTGGCAAGGACTTGTTTGATTATATTTTTGCCAAGGACAGCTCAAAGTAGAGCTTTGGCTCAAGGTTTAGCTTCTCTTTCTGGTTTAAGTAAAAAGCCTAATAAAACATTTTTCATTCGGTATTAATTTTTTCTTAGCCAAAACATTTGTTTACGCGCTGGCTTTTGACATTGATTATTCTTCTGCTAATCAGCACTTCAGGTTTTTCATTAAAAAAACTGGTGAAAGAGAAAGGTAAAAAAAAGCTTATCCTGCAATAATTCCCTATTCAACCAAAACAACCAAAATATTGACCAACGTCTTCATCCCCACGCAAGGCTATTTCATGGCCGCCCTGGGCATCCTCAAGATCCCTTGGGAGAAATGGGTCCGCAGGCTCCTGCCGCTGCTTCGCCTCGGGCTGGCCGTGGGCATGGCGGTGGTGGGTATCGCCCAGGTTCTTCCTCTGTGTCCGTACCCTTGCGTTTCCCATTTCCTCCGCTGAGCGGCAACGGCTGTTGACGTTTTCTCGAGCTGATTCGCCTTCCGGGCCGCGGTCATCGCCTCTTTCCAGGGAGATCCGGTCATCTCCATCATGTTGCCCCGTTTCTTGAGGCTATTCTCCTGCTATGGCGGGAGTCTATCGTCCCCGACATCCGGAGCGGACCGTCCTCTACCGGGTGATTTTCCATCATTTCGGGCGGTTTGTCGCGGAGTATTAGGGCCTTGAAGTGGCTTACTGGGCAAATTATTCCAACAGGGGAAAAGGTGACATTGGTGAGGTTGCCCGTAGGGTAGGGAGGGGTTGTTATAGAAACGCCATAGTGCGTGGCTCTACGGGGCTCTCAGCCCCAAAAACAGGCATCCGGAACATGGAAAGATAATGTCTCGGACTTGTGGGGGCATCCTGGGCGCTTTCCGGGGCCAGACTACGCCTGGGCTGAACGCCTGAAGGGCTGACACCAAGCCGCTTTTCACGAAGATTGACAGCCCCGCCCGGCCGGAGATATAGTTCTGCTATGGATAGGAGGGTAGATTCAGCGCCGAGGGCGGGAATTCAGTTCGCTCGGAAAAAGCAAATTCTTATCTTTTTATCAAAAACACTTGATTAGGGGGGAACATGAGAAGAGAAAGGTCTATGAGAAACGGGTTGGCAATCGGAATTCTATTAATGGCTCAATTATTTCTTGCGTCATGTGCTTCTTTTTATAAGGCCACAACCAAGAGTGAAATAGCATTTCACGAGGTAACACCTACGGATGATAATACCGTAATTATTTATGTTTACAGACGAAAGAGCATGGTTGGTGCGTGGGTAGAGTGGGCGGTGAGACTCGACGGCGAAGTAGTAGCCATGTTGAATCAGAAGGCATACGTTGTGCTGTATACAACCCCTGAAGATCATACAATAACCATAGGGGATAGCACTTCAGGCGTACTTATCCGTGGAGCTTTTGGTTACAGTATGGCTGGGATTGTTCTTGGGGAAGTAGCTGGTGCTGTAGCTAGTGAAGCAGAAATGTCCGCAGCAGAAAAAAAAGGAGCATTACCGAAAGATCAAGCAAGTGATTCATCTATTTACCCTCCGAACAGAGTTTACTTCTTCAGGAGTGCGGGATTTAACGTAGAATATGTGTCCAGGGAGGAAGCTATGAAAGAAATAATTGACATGAAATATGAACCGAACTTGAATCAGGAGAAAAGATAGCGGGGGCTGGCGCCGCACACGGCGTGATGCGGGGAGCGGCCGATCTCAGCGCCCTCCCGGTTCAGCGGGTCGGCTTGCGCCGTGGTTTAATGCCTCAATCAGATAGACGCTGGGGGAACCCCGCTTTTCTCACTCGACTGGGGTTACTTGACGACGATTCTCTTAGTCTCTAGGAACGCGTCAACGTCCTCGCGCTTGAAGAGGACCCGCCGTGAAAGCTTGATATATGGGAGCCCTTGCTGCATCAGCCGGCCAACCGTGGCAGCGCTGATCTTGAGGTAGGCCATCAGGTCCTTCTTGGAAAGATACTCCGAACTCATCTCGGGGATGATAACATGAACGGAAAATAAATAGAACGTTGGCTTGACAAATGAATTATAAAGACCTATTATGAGTTATAGAGATACGTTATGAAAACAAATATGGAAGCTTCGAGAATGGACAAGTTCTTGATGGTCAAAGAAATCTGCGGGATGCTTAAAGTGAAGCGAGGTACGGTGATCCGCTGGATCCGGGCTGGCCGGATGCGGGCGTTCAAGCTCGGCGGCGGTCGGCTCTGGAGGATCCGGGAACGGGATCTCAAGCGGTTCGTGGCGAGCTCATCGGCCGGTTCTACGTCGGCCAAGGAGATATCTTGAAACACGCGAAGACGATTGAACTGGTCGAAACGGCGAAGGGAATCCTGGCCGAAGGCTATCCCATGACGGTCCGCCAGGTCTTCTATCAGCTTGTTTCCAGACAAGTCATAAAAAACAACCGGGGCCAATATCAGGCCGTCAGTAATGCGCTGGCCGACGCCCGACGGGAAGGCGTCATCCCCTGGGAATGGATCGAAGACCGATTGAGACGCCCGCGAAGCGTTTCCATGTGGTCGGGGCTTTCGGACTTCGCGGAGGACTGTCGCCGATCGTACCGGCTGGACGTTTGGCCTGCGCAGCCGTGCTATTTGGAAGTCTGGCTGGAAAAAAACGCCTTGTCCGGAATCTTTGAAGACATCCTGGACCCTTACGGGGTAACGCTGAACGTCGGCCGCGGATATGACGGCTGGGATTCTATTCATAACGCCGCTGTCAGGTTTAACGAAAAGGCGGAAGACGTCGTCGTCCTTTACTTCGGGGACTTTGATCCTTCCGGCGAAGACATGAAGCGAAGTCTGGAAGACCGCCTGCGAAGTCTGGACTGTCGGCCGGAAGTTCTCAAATGCGCGCTCACTCATGAGGACATCAGGCGCTACAACCTACCTCCGGACTTTGCCAAGAAGACGGATACCAGGACCGCCGCCTTCGTCGCTGAACACGGGGACATTTCCGTCGAGCTGGACGCCTTGCCGGTTGAAGTCCTGCGCGCCCGGCTGCAGGCCGAGGTCGAGGGCCGGATGGACCTTGGGGCGCTGGCGAAGGTCAAAAAGCGGGAAGACGCCGACCGCGCCCAGCTAGTCAAGCGGCTGGGAAGGAAGGGGAAATCGTCATGAAAGAGAGGAACCTAAAACAGATCGACGGCAAGTGGTATGTCGATTTCACGTTCAAGGGAAAGCGAATCCGGCAGTTCGCCGGCTACACGAAAGAACAAGCGCGAAACACCCTGGCCAAGTTGCGAATCGAACGACTTGATGAGCGGCTCGGATTAAAGAAACCCGAACGAAGCGACACGCTCTTCGAGGAGTTCGCCCACAAATTCATCGACCGCTATTCGACAAAGAAAAGAGAAAAAACCTGGATAAGCCATCAGACGGCCCTGAACAATATGCTTAAGTCCGATCTTTTCAATGGAAGAAGGTTGTCGGAACTCACGGCGGAGACGATCTCGAACTACCAGGCAGACCGGGGCGTAAAGAATCCGGTTTCCGCAAACCGTGAGCTGAGTTTCCTGAAACTGATGCTCCGGAAGGCGGTTGAATGGGGCGAGGTCAAAGCCAATCCCGCCGCCTCGGTTGAGAAATTCCGTGAACCGGCGACCAGGGTGAGGGTACTGACCGACGAGGAGACAAAACGGATCATCGATGCCGCAGCGCCTCACCTGAAGCCGATCCTTGTGGTTCTGCTGCAAACCGGAATGAGGAAACATGAAGTCCTCTCGCTCCGCTGGGAATATCCCGGCTGGGATACCGATAAGGACCTCAAGAACTCCATCGCCAGCTTCAAGAAAAGAATGGTGTTCATTCCAGGCGCTCTCGCAAAAAACCACAAAGACCGGGAGATCCCTTTGAGCTTGGAGCTTATTGAACTCTTCCGGGGCTTGCGCGAGAGGTCGAAATCCGATCTGGTATTCGGCGTCAAGGAGATCCGGAGGAGCTTCCGGACGGCCGCGAAGGCGGCGGAGATTAAAAGGTTGCGGGTCCATGACCTCCGGCACACGGCGGCCTCAAGGATGATCAGGGCCGGTGTCGATGTCGTGACGGTCTGCGAATTGCTGGGCCATTCTGACCTCAAGATAACGCTCCGGTATTGTCATAGCACGTCCGAGACGAAGCGGGAAGCCATCGAGAAATTGAGCCAAGCCTACTCTTCAACACGACAAAAACTTGACAGTCCTTCTGAGCAGACGATCTCGATCAGGCCATTCCTGCCTGTAAAACGGGATAATTGATAAGCGACATATCTGACTACGAATCAGCAGGTCGGGTGTTCGAGTCACCCCGGGCGCGCTTCATTTTCCTCCTGATAAAACTTAAGGATACAAGGTCGGTTATCGGAACGGCGAGAATGGCGCAGAGCGGGAGGTGAGGAAAGCGGATCTCCTGGTTTCGGATCCGGGCAGGGTGAACGAGTTCACGCGGTTGACTCCGCTGCCTTTCTGAGCTAATCTTTAATTATTCTCGCTAACAGGGGCTAGCCGTGACTGTCAAATGCCCGAAGTGTCATTACGAAAATCCGGATGATACTTATTACTGCGGCAAGTGCGCGACACACCTTAAGCCCCCGGAGTCCTTCTTTTTTTCTCAAACCGAAACACTAAAAAAGCCCGAGAAGGATCCGTTCAAGGGCAAGACGATCGCGCGCAGGTACACGATCATCGAGAAGCTCGGTGAGGGGGGAATGGGAGCGGTCTACAAGGCGAACGATTCCAGGCTTGAACGGGTCGTCGCCCTGAAGTTCCTTCCGGCTGGAATGACCCGGGACGAGAATGCAAAGATGAGATTTATCCAAGAGGCGCGGGCGGCTGCGGCGCTTGACCATCCCAACATCTGTGCGGTGTATGAGGTGGACGAGGTCCGGGGGCAATCTTTCATCGTCATGGCTTATATCCAGGGGCTGAGCCTGAAGGACAAGATCGCGACAGGCTTTCTCAAGGTCGAGGACGCCCTTGGCATCGCTATCCAGGTGGCCGAAGGGCTTGCCGAGGCCCACTCCAGAGGCGTTATCCATAGGGACATCAAGCCCGGGAACATCATGCTGACGGAGAAGGGACAGGCCAAGATCATGGATTTCGGGCTGGCCAAGCTCGAGGGGAAGGCCGACTTAACCAAGACCTCGACGGTAATGGGAACGACGGCCTATATGTCGCCTGAACAGGCTCGAGGAGATCCGGTTGACCAGCGCACGGACATTTGGTCCTTCGGGGCGATGCTCTACGAGATGCTGGCCGGCGCCGGTCCGTTCGGGAAAAAAAGCAATCAGGCTCTTATCTATTCGATTCTGAACGAGCCTCCCGAACCTCTGACCGCTCGACGCCCGGATATTCCCAGGCCGCTTGAGGGGAGTGTGCGCAAGGCTCTCGAAAAAGACCGGTCCCGCCGCTACCAGAGCATGGCCGAGATGCTAAAAGATCTCAAAGCCGCCCGCACGTCGGGGACCAGCCCTGCAAAAGCCGAGAAGTCGGTCATTGTCTTGCCCTTTGTGGATATCAGCCCGGGAAAAGACAACGAGTACTTCAGCGATGGCATGACAGAAGAAATCATCACCGACCTCTCGGCCGTAAACTCGCTGAAAGTGATTTCTCGGAGTTCGGCGATGACGTTCAAGGGGACGAAAAAGAAGGTCGGCGAAATCGCCGGTGAAGTGAACGTCCGGTACGTGCTTGAAGGGAGTGTTCGAAAGTCAGGGAACAACCTGCGCATCACCGCTCAGCTCATCGATGCGGCCAACGACGCTCACCTCTGGGCCGAGAAATATACCGGGACAATGGATGATGTCTTCGACATTCAGGAGAAAGTTTCCCGGTCGATCGTCGATGCCTTGAAGCTCCAGCTGACGCCGGAGGAGGCCGAGCGCTTGGCTGAACGGCCGATCTCCAACGCCCTCTCGTATGAGTTTTATCTCAAAGCCCGGCAGGAAATATTCAAGTGGACAGAGGCGGGATTGGAGAACGCCCTGAAATACCTGAAGAGAGGGCTCGAGATTGTCGGAGAGAACGCACTTCTCTATGCGGGCATAGCCTATGTTTTTTTCCAGTATTTCAATCTCGGCCTCAAGGAGGAGGAATCCTGCCGGAAGGAAGCTGAGGGTTATCTGGAAAAGGCATTCGCTTTGGATTCGCACTTAACGTTAAGCAACTTCGTTCAAGGAATGCTCCATTCCACCAACAATCCGAAAGCGGCGATTCGATATTTCAAGCAGGTGCTGGAAGCAAACCCCAATGATTTTGATACCCTGTTCTTTCAGAGCTGCGCGCTCGGAACATTGGGCCAAAGACGCGCCGTCGTTCCTCTTGAAGAGAGAACGATAAGGATCGATCCTCTGAACCCCGCGGCCCATTTTCACTCTGGGTTCAACAGACTATGGGAAGGAGAATATGCGCTGGCTCTCGAGGTGCTGCAAAAACTCCATCATTCGTTCTCGGGGGATCTGTTAACAACATGGAGTTATGGTCTCAGCCTTGCTTACATGGATAAGATTGACGAGGCCGGATTGATCTTCGACCAGATCGCCCGAGAGCAACCGGGCGGTTTCTTCGCGGATTTGAGCCTCGCTCTGAAATATGCTCTGGAGGGAAAGAAATCCGAGGCCTTGAGGCGGCTCGATTCGAGCCCTCGACTCCAAAACACGAGAGATTTTCAATATGTCTATTGGATCACCGAGTGCTATGCCTTGATCGATGAAAAAGAGAGAGCGCTCGATTGGCTTGAACGGGATGTGGACCTTGGAATGATCAATTATCCCCTGATGAATGGGCTCGACCCCTTTCTCAAGAACATCCGGGGCGAGGAGCGGTTCCGGAAGCTCATGGCGAGGGTCAAAAAGGAATGGGATGAGTTTCAGGTTTGAAAAGCCGTGACCTGCTCCGCGGATCTCGGCCCATTCGAAGGATCAGAAACATTTGTTACGGATCCCACTCCGTTTCCCGTTCATTTTCTAGCGTTCTTTGGATTTAGTTATAAAAGTTAAAGAAAAAATTGAAAATAATTCCATAAGTAATATATTTCTATCCCCTGCTAATTCCATGCAGGGGATAGAAATTAGCTCTTGCTACAAAAGGTAAAAAGTGGCGAATGTATAAAAGGTGAAGCTACCTGTAAGACTCTCCGTCCATTTTCATCATTGGGTACGGTCCCTCTACTGGAAATCCAGGAATTTCTTTGAGAAGTTGTTCGAAGATCTTGTTTAAAGATTCAACATCTTTTGCATCCCATTCACAGATTATTCTGGATACGTTGCCCTTATCATCTAGTTGAATCCAGCTGCCAATCCAATAGGCATCAGGATTAGAATGAGCTTTTGCTGCTTTTCCAACTGGTTCGGCTTGAGCAATCGGTATGGGTGATGGCAGTGCATGAATAAGTAGAAATTTCGCCATGTTCGTTCACCTCCTTTCGATTATGGGATTTTCCTTTTTTCCGCGGCGCGATGAATCGACCCTCCTAACCATCCCGGCTCATCGCCCAAGCACGAGTCAATACTCGCGGCATGGAAAGCGGAAGTGTCAGCGGGCGGAAAGA
>Ga0315289_10014329_pt1 | contig 11076 bp, 10 predicted proteins | sample YL17G11_40_MG_FD_203452 | JGI IMG/M metagenome (GOLD analysis project Ga0315289, IMG submission 203452) | Sediment microbial communities from Yellowstone Lake, YNP, Wyoming, USA - YL17G11_40 | ecosystem: Environmental > Aquatic > Freshwater > Lake > Sediment | place: USA: Wyoming | collected...
TTATGATAAATTCGTAAAAAGTCCAACCACGTGTCATTGCGAGGAGCGTAGCGACAAAGCCTTGTCCTGAGCGTAGCGAAGGAACTCTTGAGATTACCACGGGCTTTGCCCTCGCAACGACTTCGTCGGATTGCTTCGCTTCGCTCGCAACGACCACTCTGGGGACTTTTTACGAGACCATAATATTATTTCAACACTCTGTATTGTGAATAAAACAAAGATTCGCAAAAGGGCCATTTGGAAAAGGGGAGGGGATTCATATTCATTACAGAAGGCAATTTCGGAGTAGAAGGATTAAAAGGAAGTAATTACGGGGGCGGTATCCCTCCGGTAATGGAAGAGGATCAGTTCTTCTACCGGATCACCGTATGAAAAAAATGGAGGCTCCTTCTCATAGCGAGGGCCGCTCATGGCGCTGGCCCGGGTGTTTTCGGTTATGTGCTTTAGCAGGCGTTGCGGCTGCTGCGGCACTGATCCTATGGCCTTTTGATCATACCCTCAGCAATTTGCTCTGCATCTTCTGTGTCGGTGAAGAGCCCTTGTTCCTCTGGCGAGTTACGTGGATCATAAAATTCTTTGGGAAGGGAGATATTCTCTTTCTTTTAGGACTCGTCCTGGCAATCCATCGGTGGAAAGAGGTGGCGGTCTGGGCTTGTCTCGCCATGCTGATTGCAGGGGTCATCGTTGCCCCAATGAAACCTGCCTTCGGGCGTGTAAGGCCTTATGGAAAAGATGCACGGTCGTTTCCAAGTGGCGATGCTGCTGCGGTCACCGCATTTCTGATCCCAGTTGCTGTAGCCTTTCCAGCTACCAGACCTCTTGCAGTCGCTGGGATTGCAGCCATCGGTACCATGCGGATCATTTATGGAAATCACTTCCCGAGTGACGTATTCGCGGGAATAGCGATCGGTATTCTCGCCGCTGCGATTGCGGCCTCCCTTAAGATCCCGATCATGAAAAGGATTCGTCGGCACCTTCGAAGGAGTTGGCTTGCCGTTTTCCTCATCCTTCTGCCTTTCATCCGGATTGCTTTTGGAGGCGGACGTGATATGAAACAGTTCTTGACGATTTTCGGCCCGGCTGTCGCGCTACTGGCGGTTACTCCATTCGTGCGCGCCTGGCTGTGGCGCCGGGTTCATCGATGGGGTATGAGATTGTTGGGACCAGAAGGCAATAGAACCGCCGTGGAGGGCAAACGGAATGCGTTTATACTTAAGAACCTGAGGCGGCTCGGAAGGAGCAGTTGGTTTGTCAAGGTGACTTGCTTGATTGGAGGAAGTGTGTTGGTTGCAGGACTGTGGTTCATTCCGGTTTTCAGGCTCAGATCATCAGCTTTGGAAACAGGAAATTTATTGGAGCCCGTCATTGGGTGGGTCTGTCTGTTGATTGTCCTGAGCTCTCTTACTTTAAGAAAGCATGTCACAAGGTATTACCGATTGGCCATCCGGGTGGTCGCGACAGGTCTTATAAGCCTCGTCCTCGGCATCATTGTCTTTGCGGTTTACAAGGCCTAGTCCAAATGCACTCTTGTCCAAAATAGATTTTTCACCACAGAGTCACAGAGGGCACAGAGAAATATTTTTTTGATTTGTTCCGGTTCAACCGGAGCAAATAAAAAGTCTTCTGTCTCTTCAAAACAGAGATTCTATCCTGTCTCAGGGCCCCGTAAGGCGTCTGCGATTCTATTCCCGAAGGGAGGGAATTTATGATCCAATCGCCGCCTCCCGATTGGATCATAAGAAATTTTCCTCCGTGTACTCCGTGGCTCCGTGGTGAACCTGATTTCAAAAGGGGCGAATGTCATTCCAAAAGCCCAATGAAATCAATGTAACTCCCCTGGCATTCGAGTTAATTTGGACAGCAATTGTCCAAATGATATGACGTTGCCCTGTGAAGGCTTCACTCTTTCTTGTTTTTCTTTTGAAGGAAGGCACATCCCAGTAAGAGAAGAGAGAAGCCAGAGCAAATCCAGGCGATAACATCTCCATAAAGCGTGTAAAAGGTTTTCTTTTTCGAGAGGCGAATCGTATCAATCATCGCCTCCTCTGTAAAAATCTCCCCCTGTCTCACAATCTTTCCTCTCGGGTCGATGAAACCCGTGATTCCTGTATTGGCAGCCCTGGCGATGAAAACCCGGTTCTCGACCGCCCTGAATACAGCAATGGTGAAGTGTTGATGAGGAGCTGAAGCCGGTCAGGAATCCCAGGGTGAAGGCATGGAGGCGTGTCTTCCCATCAATGGCGTAAAGGAGGGAGACAAACGCAAACCAGGCCAAAAATTCAAGATCGAAATTTGGGAAGGAGAGAATTAGGAGGATTCCCGACAAGAGGCTCAGGAGAATATCCCTCTTTTTCATGGATGTGATCTTAAGAAATAAAAGAACATTTTTCAAGGAAGATTTAATTTGTTAGAATAAGAGCAAATCAAAGTTGGAGGAGGCAGAGTATGATCACCACACCGAGTCCGGGCTACAGTATCCTCATTCGGCTCGAGATCCTTTCAAAACCTGGAATGCTGGGCAAGGTCACCTTAGCCATTGGCAAGGCAGGAGGAGACATAGGTGCGATCGATATTGTCGGATTTGGGAAGGGGACCATTATCCGGGATGTCGCCGTGGATGTATCGGATGTCGAGACAGGCCAGAGGGTTGTTGAAGAAGTGAAGAAGGTGAGGGGAGTGCATGTCCTAAACGTGACCGACCGAACTTTCAGGATTCACCAGGGAGGCAAGATCGAGGTGAAGAATAAAATTCCTCTCAATACTCGCGAGGAACTTTCAATGGTATACACTCCTGGTGTGGCAAGGATCTGTATGGCGATTCATGAAGACCGAGAGAAAGCTTACGACCTCACCATTAAGAAAAATACCATTGCCATTGTCACGGATGGAACCGCTGTTCTAGGCCTGGGAGATATTGGGCCGGAAGCAGCGATGCCGGTGATGGAGGGGAAGGCAATGCTCTTTAAGGAGTTTGGTGACGTTAATGCCTTTCCCATCTGTTTGAATACAAAGGACCCGGAAGAGATCATCTCAGCGGTGAAATGGATTTCCCCGGGGTTCGGTGGAATCAACCTTGAGGACATTTCTGCTCCCCGGTGTTTTGAGATCGAGGGGCGATTGAAAAAAGAATTGGAGATACCTGTTTTTCATGATGATCAACATGGGACTGCGGTTGTGATACTGGCAGGATTGTTCAATGCGTTGAAGATCGTGGGGAAGGGGTTCGATGACATCCGTGTCGTTGTCAATGGCCTGGGAGCTGCTGGAATCGCCTCGATTCGACTGATGCTTTCCGTGGGTGTGAAACAGATCATTGGGTGTGACCGGAGTGGAATTCTTTTCAAGGATAGAAAAGAGAATATAAACCCTGTGAAGAAGCAAATTGCCGAACAGACCAATCCCGAGGGCCTCCGGGGATCCCTGTCCTTGGCGATGAAGGGGGCAGATGTCTTCATCGGCCTCTCCCAACCCGGGGTGATCCATTCGAGAGATATCAAAAAGATGAGTAAGGATCCAATCGTCTTCGCCATGGCCAATCCCGTTCCTGAGATCATGCCTGAAGAGGCGTCACGTTTTGCGCGGGTGGTTGCCACGGGAAGGTCCGATTATTCAAATCAGATCAATAATGTTCTCTGTTTCCCTGGCCTCTTTCGAGGGATTCTCGACTGCAACGCCCGAGAGATCAATGATGAGATGCTCTTTGCGGCGGCCAAGGCTATTGCTTCCATCGTTGCAGAGAATGAATTGAGCGAAGATTATATCATCCCCAGCGTGCTGAACCGGAAGGTTCCGGAGAAGGTGTCTTATAGTGTGAAGGAAGCAGCAATCCAAACGGGTGTGGCAAGCCCTGAACAGAGGTATTCTGCATTGTATCGGGTTTAGACCTTTTTTGAAGGAAGAGAGCACTTGAGCCGTTGCCGATGAAGATTTTATTAGTTGAGGACGATAAAGGGATTGTCCGATTCGTAAAGAAAGGACTCGTGGAGAACGCCTTCTCGGTCGATGTAGCCTTCGATGGAGAAGACGGATTATTCTTAGCTACCCACAGGAGCTACGAGCTTATAATCCTCGACATTATGCTGCCGAAAATGGACGGGATCGAGATTTTGAAGAGAGTGAGGGGAATGAGGATTCAAACCCCAGTCATATTTTTGACTGTAAGAGATTCAGAAAGTGATATCGTCCAAGGCTTAAATTTAGGAGCTGATGATTATATCACCAAACCTTTTTCTTTCAATGAAGTTCTGGCCAGAATACGGGCTATCCTCAGAAGGGGGAAAGGGGATAGCGCGCCCTCAAAAATACAAATAGCCAACCTTATATTAGAGGTCGATGGACATCGAGTTTATCGAGATAAATCGAAGATCGAATTGACCCCCAAAGAATATGGGCTTCTTGAGCTTTTCATGAGACATCCAGGTCAAATTATCACCCGAACAATGATCTCTGAAAGGATATGGGATTATCACTTCGATTCGGGGACCAATGTTATTGATGTCCATGTCTCCCATCTTAGAAATAAGATCGATAAGGATTTTGAGCCCAAACTTCTCCATACGGTTAAAGGAGTTGGATATGTCCTCGAAGACCGGGACTAAATTTTATCGAAGAACTGACGTAAAGATGACCTTGTGGTATATTCTTACTTTCTTCATTTCTGTTCTTATTATATTTGGGTTCCTCTATTTGCGCCTTAAGCATCAGCTCATTAAAGAAGTCGACAGAATTATTGATGACGAAGCGAATGAATTGTCAGGAATTTTGGTTCAAGATCCAAAGGGAATGGATGTTTTGGGGGATTTTGAGAATGCGGTTACGGCTCGAACCTATTATCCGATCTATTTCAGAATATTAAACAGAGATGGTTCGTTACTCTACGTTTCAAGAAACTTCGACGAAATCGGGTACAAAGATAGTGACAACGTGATGTCAGCAGTTACGAAGGGAAAGGAGAGCTTGGAGGAGGTCAAACTTCCCGGGAGGAGAAGAACGTTTCGTATCATCAGCATCCCTATGCCCAGAGAAGGCAGACCCAATTACGTCGTTCAAGTTGCCACACACACCCGTTTTGTAAGAAAAAGTTTGTCCCATTTTAAGGGGAATCTGTTGGCTGCTTTTCCTATTATACTGGTGTTGGGTTCGTTAGGGGGATGGATTTTGGCCAGAAGATCCTTAGCCCCTATTAGCTATATCGCTTCAAAAGCCCGAAGTATCACATCGAATAATCTAAACGAAAGGTTGGCCGCGAGAGGAACGGATGATGAGATGGATCACCTCATCCGAACCATCAATGAGATGATTGCCAGATTGGAGAGTTCGTTTAAGCGGATTTCTGAATTCACGGCGGATGCTTCCCATGAATTGAAGACTCCTCTATGTGCGCTAAGAGGAGAGGCAGAGGTCCTTCTTTCGAGAGGAAGGGCCCCTGAAGAGTTCCAGGAAGGATTGGCTCATTTCATCGAGCGGTTTGACTACCTAAACCGAATAATCAATGATTTGATCATCCTCTCCAAATCTGACTCTTCCCAGATGGAATTGGAAAAGGTCCCCTTACGATTGGACCTCATGATTCAGGATATCTGTAGCCTCTTCCAAGTTCTTGCGGAGCAGAAAAAAATTACTTTAGAGGTTAATTCAACCCAGGAGATAATGGTTAAGGGTGATAAAACACGCTTACAACAACTTTTTACTAATTTGATCGATAATGCTGTTAAATTTACACCAAGGGGTGGAGGCATTTGGGTCACCGTGGAAAAAGATGATGGAGCTGTCGAGGTAAAGATTAAGGATAACGGGTTCGGGATTCCCAAAGAGGAGCAAGAGAAGATCTTCAAGCGTTTCTATCGGGTGGATAAGTCCCGATCGAAAGAGACCGGCGGAATTGGATTGGGTTTGAGCATTGCTCAACAGATCGCCCAGGCCCACCAGGGGAAGATTGAAGTGAAGAGCGAATTGAACCGAGGTTCCACCTTTACGGTTTATTTACCCACCTTAAGGACCTAAACTTCTTCCTGCCAGGATTAAGAAATCTTCATCTAAACTTAACCCCACTTTTATCTTGGTTCTGTTATATTGAGCCAAAACAGGTAACAGACCGCCTTGCGTCAGAACAATTGATTTTGATAGATCTCTAAACCATTGGATGCCCGATTTAGCTCAAGATCCTCAGCGAGCTTGAGGCTTGCGAAGTGGAGGTTTTCTCTGGGATGTTAGTTTCTCGATGGGTTCGTCGTTTCAGGAGTTACTTAGTCTCACCACCTCTGATTTTCGCATTGCTTTGGTATCGTTGGGAAGTAGAAGTTGAAACCTTAACATGGCTGCTTGGAATATGTCTTGTTTTGATGGGAATGATTCTGCGTATCTGGGCACAGCAACATCTACATTATCGGCATTCGCTGAAATTCAAGAAACAGCTGACAACCACGGGTCCTTATTCTTTTGTCAGAAATCCTCTATACATAGGAAACATCATGCTCTGCCTCGGTGTGACGGTTGCTTCGGAAATTCTCTGGCTTGTTCCTATCACCTTTTTGTATGGTTTATGGATTTACTCGCTCGTTGTTCAATATGAGGAAGCCCATCTCAGGGAGAAGTATGGAGAGCCGTACCGGAGATACCTGACAGAGGTTCCCCGATGGGTTCCGAGTTTTGGGAGTTTTAAGAAACTGGGGCTTAAAACTCTTGGGCTAAAAAATGAATACCTCCGTCATTCCATTTTTGCTGAGATTCACTGTCTGTTCTTGTTGGTTCCTTACATTTTCAAGGAGCTCGTATCGCTGTGGATTGCGAATTAATTGCGTTTAGACTAGACTCCTTTCTCAAGACATTCTTGTCAACAGCCCCTGTTTCGTACCGGCTAACAAAAAGACGATAAGTCTGGAGATGAAAAGGGTAAAGAATGACCTTAATAAAATCATTATCATTTAAGGTTGGAATTATCCTAGTTAGCATCTCGTTATTTGTTCATGGTGGATACTTGGATACATTTGGAGAAGAGTGGCTATATTTTTGTGAAAATCCATCTGCCCATTGCTATTTTGATGAAAAAGATATTGTTCATACTTCAAAAAACATTGTTGGGGTATGGGATAAAACCGTTTGTAAAGAAAAATTTGCTATTGAAATGGCTTGGAAATGTGGACTGGGCAAAAGATTTTCAACATCCGAATGTCCGAAAATGATTTTATTAATATTCGTGGCCTGTTGGGGAATCGTAATTATTTTTGTTTTAGCAACAGTATTTTATCGGATAGTTGTTGAACCCTTGATTGAAAAAATTAAGTTAGAAAGAAATAAAAATGGATCTGAATGTTGAGATCGAACCCATTGAGCAAGAAAAGGCGGGCCCCTGGGATCCGTTCTCGGTATCCAATCGAAGATAGCGAGGGACAAAAGAAAAAGGATTTTGTATTGTCCTTTACTCAAGAAGTATTCTTTTGAGCATCCTACTGTTTGCAGGAGGTGTGATCTTCTTATTTCGTCTTGGGGGCAGGGACCTCTGAGAACCGGATGAGCCTCGATAGGTAGTCGTTGCAATGGAAATGAGAGAAGAGGGGAGATGGGTTTCACCTCCTTCCAACTGGAACAGAGTGGTTTTGAGTCGTTGGCTTTTGTGCAATAATTTTGATATAAGAAAAGGGAATTCATTTCGGTCTCTCGGTGAATCTTGGAAGAAGAAATTAGAGTTGTTTAAATTCTCAGCAGATTAAGTAGAAAGGAAGAATTCGGCATTGTTTGGGAAACGATTTCCTAAAATCTATCTTCGATCTTGGACCCCAATTGCTCTTCTCTTGGGGTTCTGTTTTATTTTCTACTTTCCTATCTTGAGCCAATGGGAACTTAGAGGGCGCGATGAACTTCGATATGCCCAAGTCGCTCGAGAGATCGTCGAGGGAGGAGATTGGATTTCTTTGGATCTTCATGGCCGCCCCTACTGGGACAAACCTCCCCTTTTTTTCTGGATGATCGCCTTCTCCTCTTATCTATGGCAGGGCTTCTCCTCTCTCTCGGCGAGGTTTCCTTCAGCCTTCTTCGGGACCCTTACCGTGCTACTTACCTTCTTTATGGGAAAGAGTTTCTACGGTTCCTGGACAGGTTTGCTTTCTGGCCTCATCCTTGCCACAAGCCTTGGATTCGCCCGTTTTTCGACACGGGCCCATCTTGATATCACCCTCACTTTCTTTACAACAGCCTCCCTTCTCTGCTTCCTGCAATGGTATCATCGAACTCAAGAAGGATCAGAGAGGCGGAAGGGCATGGAGAGGCTATTCCTCTTTGGGTTCTATGTGAGTATGGCACTGGCTACTTTGACCAAAGGACCTGTTGGTTTTCTCCTACCCTTGATGGTGAGTCTCGTCTATCTCCTGATCCAAAAGGACTTTAAAGTAATGAAGGGGATGAGTCTCCTTCAAGGAATGGTCCTCTTTCTGGCCATTGTATTATCCTGGTATCTGCCTGCCGTGTTGAGGGGAGGAGAAGCTTACCTTCAAGCAACCCTTTCTCGTCCGATCAGTTACTATGCAAGTGAATTGGAACATGCGAAACCGATCTATTTTTATTTTGGAACGTTTCCCGCAGACTTTCTGCCCTGGATCTTTTTCCTACCTGGGGCGATGATTTATGGTTATTGCAATAAGCCCTCCGGGAAGAAAAAAGAGTTCTCTTTTCTTCTCATCTGGTTCTTTTTGAGTTTCCTCTTCTTCTCTTTCTCTGCTACGAAGAGGGGAAAATACCTTCTACCTCTTTTCCCTGCAGCCTCGCTTATGGTTGGAAAGCTCTGGGGAGACCTTGTTTCTAACCAGATGGGACGCTTGCGCCGGTATTGGATTGACTTGCCTCTCTACGGTTTTATAGGATTGGCGTTGGCGGTGGCGGGCATTGTCTACTTGGTAGCTTCCAGGAGGTTTCCTCCGTACTCCCCCTATACACTATCGGTCACTTTTTTCATTGTTGGAAGCAGCGCTGCCTCATTCTTTTTGCACCGCATCAATAGATACGGAGCCAGTTTTTTCCTTTTAGTTGGGATGGCGGCAGTAGCATTCTTCTATACAGAAAATTTTCTATTTTATTTGGACGATCAATTGAGGTCGGGTAGTTTCATTCTCCTTCTATTGAGGAGGGAAATCGGTTTGTAATTCTCGAATCTGAGTCAAGGGAACAAAACATTTTCTATGTTCAATCGAGTGAAGAGAGGATTTTCAGTTTGTTAGAGAGGCCATTTTCAAAATTCTGTCTCCAAAAGTGGGTTCAGGTTTCCATTCTCATTGGATTCTGTATCACCCTCTATTTTCTTAACCTGGGACGATGGGATCTCTGGAATCCAGATGAGCCCCGGTATGCCCAGGTCGCCAGGGAGATGGTTAATGGCGGAGATTGGATCCTCATGCACGTTAATGGGAAGATCTACCCCGACAAACCTCCGCTCTTTTTCTGGGTGATCGCCTTTTCATCCTATCTCTGGCAGGGGTTTAGCTCATTTTCAGTGAGGTTTCCTGCGGCCCTCTTTGGAACATTGACCGTCCTTCTCACTTTCTTTCTTGGGAGAGTCCTCTACTCCTCACGGACGGGATTTCTCTCGGGGCTCATTCTCGCCACAAGCTTTGAGTTTGCCTATCTTTCGACACGAGCCAATATTGATACGACCCTCACTTTCTTTACGACAGGATCTCTCCTCTGTTTTATTCTCTGGTACCAGTACCGGGAGAGCGAGGACAAGGCAAAAAAGCACCTCAGGCGTCACGTTATTTATGGGTTTTATGTCGGGATGGCATTGGCCACTCTCACCAAAGGGCCGGTGGGGTTTATCCTCCCTCTTTCAGTGAGTTTAATCTATCTTGTTTTGCAAAAGGATTGGAAGGGAATCATGAAGATGAGACTTCTCACGGGCATGGCGCTCTTCTTGGTGATTGTCCTATCCTGGTACCTTCCCGCCCTACTAAAGGGAGGAGAGGATTATCTTCATGCCACTCTTTTCATGCATACGATCGATCGTTATTCAAGGGGATTGATTCATCTCAAGCCGATTTACTATTATTTTTACATCTTTCCTGGCCAATCCTTACCCTGGATCTTTTTGCTACCGGCCGCGATTCGCTATGGCTTTTCGAAAGAAATCATTAAGGAAAGAAGAAATTTTCTCTTTCTTTTGGTATGGTTTGTTGTCATCTTACTCTTTTTCTCTCTATCTAAAGGGAAGAGACCCCTCTATCTGTTACCTCTTTTTCCTGGTGTCTGTTTGATGGTGGGGAAGCTTTGGAATGATTTCACTGCCGCTCCCATCCATCCCTTGAGGCATCAATGGATCTCTTTTCCCCTCTATGCGTTGATTTCTCTGCTCCTTGTCGCCGGTGGAGCCGTCCCGTGGATCATTTCAACGAAATACCCCTCCTACCTGCCTTATAGCCTTCCAGTTTCTTTCCTTATGATCGGTGGTGGCCTCACCCTCTTTGCCTTTTATCGCCTTAAAAAGTATGGAGTCGTTTTTTTTCTTATCATAGCAATCGTTGCAGGAGGCTTCTTTTATACTCTCAGAGCTATTTTCCCAGCACTTAATTCTTACAAGTCGGCTCGGTTCATTTCCGAGGAGCTCACATCCACCATTGAACCTGGGGAAAAATTGGCTGCTTTCCGTCTCGAAACGGCTCCTTACAATTATTACACTGGGATCGTACCTATTGTGGAGTTGGAGAAAGAAAAGACTCTCATAAGTTTTCTCCAATCTCGGGAAAGGGTTTTTTGTCTTATCAAGTCGAGAGACCTTGACAGAATTCAGACGAAAGAGGCATTGCCGATGGTCGAATTGGCCGTGCGACATCATCTGGGACACAGGGATGTCGTGCTGATTTCTAATCGGTGACTTTTCGTTGAAACCGACTCAGGCGGCAACCCTTCTTTAGAAGTGACTCAACGAAATCGTTTGGTTCACGGTTGCCCATTTTACCCCGGCAGCAGAAGGCCACGGCCTTTGGCCGTGGATGAATGCGCCAGCCTTTGGCCGGGATGTCGCCCCACTGGGGCGTGAAGTGGGTGCCACGGGCTTTGCCCGTGGGGCTCCACTTAAACAAGGTTGGGAAGGGT
>Ga0315289_10014330_pt1 | contig 11076 bp, 10 predicted proteins | sample YL17G11_40_MG_FD_203452 | JGI IMG/M metagenome (GOLD analysis project Ga0315289, IMG submission 203452) | Sediment microbial communities from Yellowstone Lake, YNP, Wyoming, USA - YL17G11_40 | ecosystem: Environmental > Aquatic > Freshwater > Lake > Sediment | place: USA: Wyoming | collected...
GGCTGGTTTCCATCTTGTGCTGCATTCCGCTCATCAGGGCAACTTGCTGGCTTCGCAGTCCGATGGCTTTTGGCGGCATCATCGTTTCCATGTCCCATTGGATTATAGCTTGGGCTGAGTTGAAAATCGTAGTCTCTTTGATTTTCTCCATCAGTTTCTTGTAGTTTGAAAGCAGGTTTTCTGTCATTTTCATTCGCCTTGAGGTTTAAAGACTATTCCATAGAAACTGCAAATATAAGAGTCTTTGTGGAAGCAGAATCATGCGATGGAATGGTGCTCCGGCCGAGTATTTGGTCTCAATTCAAACCCGTTTCCTGCGAATCTCGAAAATCACAAAAGCTACAAAAGAAACCGAGAACTTCTCTCAGCTTCCTTTTTTTTCTGTGAGGTTTCGGCAGAAATCGAGCGTGTAACAGACAGAAATCTTGAGACGTGCCAAAGTAAGATTCTCATGATCAGCAAGAACTCATGATGAGAAAGAGCGTTATCAATCCTGCATTGCTAAATATGGTTAGCATGTGCTTGATAAATTTAACACTTAAATACTAGCTAGACACAATTAACAGGTATGAATGAGACTCTTGGAAACTACCTCAAAAGGATCAGAAAACAAAGAATCCTAACGTTGCGGGCAGTTGAGGAAAAGACCGCAATTTCGAATGCGTATCTTAGCCAGCTTGAAAACGATAAAATATCAAGCCCTTCACCAACAGTTCTCCACAAATTAGCCGAGTGTTACAGCATATCCTATGAACGTCTGATGAAACTTGCTGGATATCCAACAAGTGAGGAAGGACAAAAACCTGCCTTTAGGTCGTCCAGTGATGATATTGATCTGACACCTGAAGAGAAGGAAAAAGTGATGGAGTACATCCAATTCTTAAGATCTAGAAGGCGACAATAGATGAAATGGTCCATAACAAAATCGAAGATGTTTTCACAATGTCAAAGGAAATGGTATTACTCCGCAATTATGGCAAGTCCAAAATCGAAAGATCCTCTTAGAAGAGAAGCCTACCTGCTTAAGCAATTGCAGAGTTTGCATGCGTGGAGAGGCGGTATTGTAGATAAAGTGATCGAGAGGTTCATTATACCGAGCATTAGGGCGAAGCACCTTCCTTCAGAAGATCAAGTCAACGATTACTGCGCCAAACTCATGGAAAATCAAATCGCGTTTGGGAAGGCAAGGATGCATCAGCGGCCCAGTGTGACAAAATCCAATGGGCACGATGCCTACTGTGCCTTCTTTGATTTGGAATATAACGGGGGGTTAGACGAAGAGAAGTTGAATGTAGCAAAAGAAGAAGCAAGAACCGCTCTGCGTAATCTGATGCGAGCTGATTTTCTCAAAAACATCATGGAAAAGAGTTCTTGCATCATTGCCCAGCGACAACTGGCATTCAAGATGGACAAATTCACGGTGTCATGCACTCCTGATCTTATTGTTTTCTACTATGATGCGCCGCCTTTGATCGTTGACTGGAAAGTTCATTTTTTCGCAAATGCAGATTCGTGGCTTCAACTTGGAGTGTATGCGGTTGCCTTATCGAAGGCGAAGCCACATAAAGATTTTCCCGACAAAGCATACTGCATGCTAGAAGATGTAGCGCGAATACGCATGCTTGAGTACCAACTACTCAAGAATGAACAGAGAGAATATTCTATTTCTCTCGAAGATCAAGCCGACATATACGACTACATTTTCAAATCCTGCATTGATATTGATGGAGTCGTCGGCGAGAAGAAATATGGTACGTTGGATGTTAGTCAATTTCAAACAGCTCGTTCACCTCAATTGTGCGAAAGATGTCAGTTCAAAAGGATTTGTTGGAAACCAACTCCAACTGCCCAAAGATTTCTGCTTCAGGAGGTATTGTCATGAGTCAGATTGAAACCAACATCTATCTAATTGAAAACCTCGGGGAGTTGAGATGTAAGTATCGTTTGTACGAAGTAAAAGGTTTGCCAGTAGATACGGATGAATATGACAAGAACGTTCAACTCCTAGTCACGACCCTGACAAAAATGACGAGATCGCCTTGTGCTTCCTACAAGACCAAAGAGGGCACTTTAGTAGCCCAGCTGGAAGGTTTCCCAGAGCTACCCGAATCAATGAATCTGGTTCGATTTAATGTTAAGATTGATAAACTCCCAAACCTACAGGAGCTCAGATTTGACGCCCTAGATCCGCTGACAGCGAATCTTGCCCAACGTTTTCTGCAAGGGACGATACAAGTGAAATTGTACAACAACCCTTCATTGTGGCAACCAAGTGCTGGGCATCCATTCTACAATAAGTCTCCAGATCAAGAGTTCAGACGCATGTCAAACGACGTTGATCTGTTCAGAGGGTTCACTTTTAGAGTGATAATTCTTCCAGGCAAACGAATTGGATTGTGTGTGGATGTAAGAAGCAAGTACCTGTCTAAGACCACACTGCCAACCAAGATAGGACGCCAAGAGTTCAGAGAAAAATACGAGGGAATGAATTGCATTTATGAATATGGTAATCAATGGTATGAAATCAAGATAGCAGGCTTGAACAATCAAAATGCCAGCCAACAAACGGTTCCGCCTGACAATATTCCTCTTTTTGACGATGTTCATAAGAAAGCTGGAAACTTCAAGTCACAGAATCTACTTGTATTACCAAAGGATTGCTCAGTTCTGATATACTATACCAATTCCGGAGAACAAAGGAATGTTCCATCAGGTTTGTGCAGACAATCATTTGGAACCGAACACCCACAGGTGAGCCAGTTCCACTTCAAGACTATCAAAAAACCGCATGTCAGGAGAAAGGAAATACAATTCGTTGTTGACAGAAATCTTCGGGATTTGACGTTTGGATCAGTTAAGATAAGACTGGCCGAAAAACCCCTTGTGATAGGTGGAGAGAGATTCACCATACCGGATTTGGTGTTCGGGAAGGACAAGACATTATCGCTCCGAGATACACCAAATGCAACGTGTTGCTCACTCGCCGAATTCCCTTTCAAGAAGAGAGAATTACTATATTCAAGTGAAGCAGGTATCCTAACCAAAAAGAAACTTGATCAACAGTATATCATTTTTCCAAAATCTGTATACGAGTCTTTTGGTCTCAAGGTTAGGGAAGATATTCAGAAAGAGTTTCAACGTCTTTTTGTCCCAGAAAATGAAGTGTCATACGTGCCAATCCCGATTGTCTATGACGATTCCATCCAGAAATCCATCTACACCGTGGCGAGAGCTATCATAAAGGCAGTAGAAGAGAATGGAGCCAAGGACGGCTTTGGTCTTGTAATGATACCGGAGATAAAGTCCAAGAGAATGAAAAAAGAAGACGAGCTCGCGAATATAATAATGCGTGAGCTTCGAGAACGAGAAATCTACGTTTCAGTTATTCATAGCACAGCATCGGCCGAGAGTCACGAGTTTGGAACATTGGAATCTGGAAAGCAAGGTTGGAAACTTGTATCTGATAAGAGGCAACAAGGAAAATACAAGGGATACGTCAAGAACGTAGTACTAAACAAGATACTGATTCTTAACTCATGCTGGCCATTTGGTTTGAAAACCCCCCTGAACGCAGATTTAGTAATTGGGATAGATGTCAAAAACAAAACGGCCGGCTTCACCGTCGTCCACAAAAATGGATCCGACATCACCTTCTATTCAAGCATTTCTGAACAAAAGGAAAGACTAGGTAAGAAACACATTTGCTTAAAGATAATCGAAATATTGAATCAGGAACAAGATACTCTGCCTTCCACCGTGAAGAACATAACAATTCACAGACAGGGAAAACTGTTCTCTTGCGAAAAGGAAGGAATCATACAGGCACTAGAGATCGTTTCGAAATCAGGGCTGATTCTAAGAGACTACCAATGCACGTTCGTGGAGATCAAGACAACATCTAGAGTGCCCTTCAGATTGTTTGAAGTCGAGCCTATGAGTGGGGCACAAATGGAAATGGTTTACAATCCCGTCATCGGGACTTACATGTTGGTTTCAGAGAAGGAAGCTTTCGTATGTACAACTGGTCCGCCCTACGAACATGGGGGAACGACAAAACCTTTGCACATAGTAAAGGGTGACGATTTGTTGGACATGCGGAAAATCTCGGAAGATGTTTTCTACTTGGCAAGTCTGACGTGGACGAAGATAGATGACTGTTCACGTTTGCCACTAACAATCAAAATGAATGATATCAGACTACGAGAATTCGCAGGCGAATATAATCGCGATGCGTTAAGATTTGGTGAAGAGGAGGAATGATGAACATGGGTGACTTGGGTAACTATGCATCGAAATTTGACGTGAATAGTCGATCTTTGAGTGAATTTGATGCTGCACTGCGCTCTATAAGAGGAAAGGGAGAACTAACTCAGACGACAGAAGCAGAAACGATAGGTAAATTGTTAAAAGTAGTCAGTCCAATTTCCGAGTCGATTAAAGGGAATCTCACTGAATCAATTGTTATAAATGAACATAGCGTTGCCGAAATCATCAAAGCACGTCATAGTAGGGAATGGCCAAGATATAGAGAGGAAATTCAACATCTAGAGACCAAATTGAAATCCGACAAGTTTGCACTCTCTCCAAGAGATATTCAACTCCTGAATGACATAGCCGATGCTCTCGATGCAGAATGTGCAAACCTGTTCCGAAGAATGAGTGAGAGAAGATGAAAGATTATCTAAAATCCCTCATTCAGGAGCAAATCAACAGAGGTTTATGTCTAAAGGAATTGATTCGCCGTCCGTTAGAATATCCAGTGCTCTCTGGTCTTGCGGAACGCTGCAAAATGATCATAGATACGAACATTGAACAACTCAAGTTCCTGTTCGAAGAACTAGAGAAACGAGATGAGAATGATATAAGAGATCTATTCAGGGAGATTAGAGTATGTGCAAGAGCAATCGAGTTGGTCGAATATTTTGGGATTTCCGCTCTCCGTTTTGAAGACCAAGATATTGGATACTTGAACAATCTTATATTCAAGATTCACAAAGAAATCAAGCTTCCACTAAATCCTCCATCAGTCGCATGTATCTCGACCAAGTACTATTACTTCCACCCTTTTACGAACGTAATCTTTGTGCCAGTGGGAGAATCCCGTTTCCTGTTACATTTACCAGATGTTTTTCATGAGATCGGACATGAGGTACTGTCCGAAAAGGAGAACGAATTGAGTCTTAGAAAAATCAGCGAGAGCTATCAAACTGCAATCAGAACCATCACCAGCTATTATGATAGGCTGATGAAGAAAAAGAGGCGCGAGACTGCACCGCCTGCAATTTCAGCCAATATTGCCCACATTCATTACCAGTGGAAGACTTATTGGATAAACGAATTCTTCTGTGATCTGTTTGCGCTCTACACAATTGGGCCTGCTTACGCTTGGGCTCATCTTCATTTGACAGCAAAGAAATCTGAGAATGTTTACGAGTTTTCACTGATCTTGCCAAGGAGTCATCCGTCTGATGATGCGAGAATGAAGATGCTTTCAATCGCCATGAGAAAAATAGGGTTGGGGAACAAAGCATCGGCAATATTGTCCAGATGGAACGAAATACCGCTTGTTGCAAATACTCAGCCTGTGACAGAATATCAATATGCCTATCCGGATGATTTGATGAATGAAGTTGCAGATCTTTTTCTGGATGGTTTAAAAGCCGCAGGTTTTGCGCTAGTTTCGGAGAAGGATATCGAGAACGATGACGATAGCATTGTAAGCGTTCTGAATAGAGCGTGGACTCTTTTCTGGGAAGATCCTGAAGGCTTTACTGAATGGGAAGCTCAGACTGTTCAGAAACTCAAGTCTCAATTGAGCTAGATTAAGTTCAATTGCGACGGATGTGAATTCGAACATTCAAGGATCAAGGATTCCGAGAACAATCCCTACCGGAGAAACTGCTACCCCCAATGTTATGCCCACGAACCACCTTATGCCACGTGTTCTTTTAACTGGGAAATGTAGGTTCTCTTCGAAGAATTTTGTTTTCCAATCGACTACATCATTTGCCGCATCTAATACAGGAATGATATCTCTGACTAAGCGATGTAGAGCTCTATTTGCCATAATTATGGCTTTTCTCATTTTATGAGATGCACCCACTATCTTGCCCACAATGTCTCCAAGAAGATTCAACCTTGGGGAAAGCTCAACCACCAAGTCGTTGCCAAGAAGTCTTTCCAGAAACAGATTGTAGATTTTGGTGTCAGCTTCTTCAGTTGTTATCATTCTTATTCTAGTCTCTCCAATTTGGGCACGAAGAATAATTTCTGAAAGAGCATCGAAATTGATTCTTCTTCTTGTCCATCGTCTAAACAACTTGTTGAGAAACTCTCGATAATTCGGATTGCTTCTTGAGTTTATTAGAAGTCTTGCGACTGTATCCGGCAACCATATGATTCTAGGTCGAGATTTGGCTATGGATTCGATAAATGGCAATGCAGATAGATCCAGTATTATTTCATCACGTCCAATCCCATCTAGTGACGTCATTCTGATTAGTGCATTTTCCAGTGAGGTCACCAAGTCTGTTTGTTTTCCCAACACCATGTGAATCGCCTCACCTGTTCCTCCTCATCCTTTAAAGAATGGTGTACGATCGTACATCTCTTGAAAATTCGTCACTGCTGTACTCGCTGCATCCTTTCCGATGCATTCAAATACATATTCAAAGGTTTCAACGATTTGCTTATAACCATCAAGCAAAAGGTTAGCCAGTTCGTCGGTATGCCAAAATGTACCGCTAAAATGCCGCATGTTAGCGAGTTCTTGGGTCAAGTTATGTGTAAAGTCATCACGATATGACTTCAATTCCTTGAAAGTTTTAGATTCTACAACTCCTTGTAAAACAGGATGCAAATAGTTGTATGGTGTTTTCCTAAGGGCATCTTTGACTTTGTACAAATCAACATCTTCCTTTTTGTACTTTGATTTCAAGAAATAAGCATTGATGATTTGACCCAATTTATCCCATATAGATCTAATTCTGTAAGCAATATCGTTGCAATAGTACTGCATTATAACGTCGGGCACCGTGAACCACTTTACTTCGCCTTGCTGCTTAGTATCAGTTACACCTTTTGCTATTTGCTCTTCCATTAACTGAAATGCAAATAATATCTCAGAATTAACGTTCTGACAATCAATCGACCATGGAAGGATATGATTAAATCTGGTTATCGCATCTGAACGAATAAACATGCCCTTAGTACTTCCACTACTCCAAACACGATAATATCCTTTGAACAATGAGTCCAAACGTTCGCTGTATTCAGCCACTCGAGAAAGATCAATTGATAAATGAGGTTGCTTCATAGTCTAAACTCGATGGCCTGTAATTAAATATTTGTCGCATGCTTTCGTTGACGGGTTTGTTTGTCGCTGTTCCTGATCCATTTATGCTTATGAAACTTTAAGTTCAAGAACTCGGTAAGAACGTCCTCACTCGGGAGGAGTACGATGAAGCCTCTCTGATCGCTATTGCCTATGGGCAGAATCGGTCAGCTGTTGTAGAGATTTTCGAGCTTTATAGAAAACGCGCGCTGGCCTGTCCCGTAATTGGTTAAAAATGGTTTTTATTCTTCTTTTGCCTATCCGTGTCCAATCTGGGCTTGTTTGGCAGGCAAATCCTTGTCGTGTTGAGGGTGGCAAATCACGGGAACTCCGGCAGATCCTGCAGGAAGCGGGGTTTTCCCATAGCACCTCACGGCTGCACCTGGCAGGCTTGAAACGTCAAGGCGTCGCAGAAGAGCTAAGACGCCCAAAAATGCCTTTGGAAGGACCATTTTCAGATGTGCGCCTCAAAACTGCCCCCAATCCCTGAAAAACGAATAAACACTATTTTAGACCAATTTGGGGACAAGCCAGCGCTCTATTCTTTAGCTAGAGAATAACTATTCATTCATGCTATTATAGAAATTGGTGATCCATTTGTTTTTCGAAGCCATATTCAAATAATGGCATTCAGGTTTTTTCCATTTTTTGGCAAGTGCGAGTGCTTGATTTGTGGCCTTCTCGACTGAAAACTGTGCCATGAGTGATTTCCATTTCTTACCATTTCTCAACTCCTGCGATTGTACTTCTAGGAGTTCGCTTCGCACATCTTCTTCTAGCCCACATGGTTTCCAATGTTCTTTCAACAAATATTCCGTGTAATCCGTTAATTCACTCATGCTCTCCCCTTCTTGACCAGTATAGGATTTTCAGCATGCTGGTTGCAGGCCTGTCTCCACTCTTTCTCGGGTCTTATCTGATCCTGTAAATCCTATTTGTTGACCGGGAATAACAGACTTTCCCTTTTTCCTAATAGGTAGACTTTTCCTTGAAAAATCGGGTTATGGCAATCTTTTTTAACCATAGACGAGTGGCAATATCTCCCACAAATTCGCTCTTCTTTCTGTTTGTAGCAGTGAATGAGATAAATATGCAACTATGAACTAAGGTAATGCTAGACGGTCTGGGGTTGCGCTATGGCATATAATGTTAAAGTTCCATGGGAAACTATGCTGTCGAGTGTTAGTGAAGCTGAAATAAAGAGCCGCCTGTCTTATTTCTCAACTGTCACAAAATATGATAAAGATGTGGGGATCGATTTCTATTGTGAATTACTAGAGAATTTTTCTCCATCAATGCCTTTTTATATTCAAGCAAAAGGAACAGAGCATTTTGATGATAATTGGGGTGCACAAATCAAGAAATCGACGATAATATACTGGCTGCAACGGCCATCGCCGGTCTTTGTTGTGGTGTATGATGAAAGAACTGGAAATTGCTATTGGACGTCAATTGAGGATCAACGCTACAGTCTAATCCAAAAGATATTCGAAACGAGTAGTGAGACTATCTATCTAAAAATTGATAAATCACGCCTTTTAGAGAAAGGAAGAGACAAGAACAGCGAACTCGCAAAGAAGATAAAAGAGGATCTAGGCCTGCTGGAATTGTTTCGAGGGCGACCCCCCTTTAAGGGTGAGGGATACGTGAGACTAGTACCAGATCCTCCCAGATCACAAATCGAGCTTGAAAGGATAGAGGGAAACATTAGAGGTGGTCTGTATTCACTTCTTATCTATTATTTCTTCCAAAGAGGGGATTTGGAAAATGCCTATCTACTGGGCGAATTCCTAACAAAATTCGACAAATCGCATTACAACCATTTTGTATGGTTCGGCCAGATAAACAAAGCTCTGGGAAAACTAAAAGAGGCAAGAGGATTTTTTGAAACGGCATTGAAGATATGTGAAAAAGATCCAAATTGGCCACGTGAATCCATGGAGGAAATCATCGCGCGGATCAAAAAGGACATTGAGAGTTGCAAATAGAAGTGGAGGCACCCTTTTTATCTTAGCTCATACAACTATTGCAATGGCTGCAATTCATCGTCATGCAATCAAGTCTCGGGTCCTGCAGAAAGCGAAAATCTTGTCCAATTTCATCAAAAGTTCGCAGTTTGTGCGATAAGGATTTGGAACGCTAATAATCTCGGTTTCGGCTTCCATTCTATGAAACTTGTATGATCTCACAACCATGACTGCGATTATGTTAGGTAGGCGATATTTCTTGAACGTCTTCACTACAACATCCCTGATGATTTCATCGGGAAAGCCTTGCAAGATACCCGCGTCAAGGATAACAATCCCGGAATAAGGCAAAGGAATCTGTTTAGCTTCATGCTTTATGCTCCTGCCAAGTCTCTTGAGCTGAATTAGAGCTAATGCTTCTGGTGGAATCAAAGAAAAGGATGCATGCTTGTTTTCTTTAATTGATATTAGAACCTTCACCCGCCCAAGTTTCAAGGATATAACTCTCTTTTTGATTTGTGGTTGTAAGCGTTCAGCTATGGTTCTTGCCAAGGCTCTAAGCTCTGAATCATTGGGTAATGTGTTTGTGGCAACTTCGATTGAAATTCCTTGAGGAATATTCGGCATCAAAATGGAAGACAGAAAATCCATCACTTCATAGTATCTGGTTTGCATTTCTCCGGGACCGATTTCCTTAATTTCTATGAACACCTCTTCAGAATCTAGAGAAATCTTTAGATCTGGAATCTTGCCGTGGATCTTGGGATACAGTTCTATTGAATATTTGTTTCTTAAGCAGTGGGCCGCTATTTCAGATTCGAGCCAGGTTGCTATGAATTTTGAAGGATTCCTAAGCTCTTTCACTAATGTGTCAAACTTGCTAAGGCATTGTAGTTCTTCAAGATCCTTGCCGAGTTCCACCAGAATAACCAATGGCCAAAGACCTTTAGGGACTAACTCCTGAATGATGAGATGACCTCGACCATCCTCTTTGACCCAGATGTCAAGAGTGTGTTTGAGCCAATTCTCATCAAAAACAGCGAAGACATTCCTCAAAGCTCGCTCAGATTCTTCAAGAGGGTATCGCTCTACGTATTCTTTCTCTTTCCACCACTGCGCTTTCTTGTTGCTCACTATTGCGTTAAACAACTGATTTGCAGATTCTCGTCGTTCAGATTCGCTACTCATTTTCGACGCCTACTAGATATTTTAGCATAATAAATGGCTGATGTTTTGTATATATCTAAGTGCCAAGCAATCATTTCGAAAATTTCCCATCTTCTAAATCCTTCAGCGCGGAGTTCAACTATTTATCTTTGAAAATCAATATACAAATAACGTTCCGTCAATTCCGAAAATAATGGAAAACGGAAGAGACTATGCGTTAGATGGACATATGACTGCGTTTTTCCCCTCAGCCTCGGCGTAACGGCACAGTCGCATGTCCCTAACCTACTTGATGACGAAACTACAAGGTGGTTAGGTGAACGACGCCAACAGAATATACAATTATGAAAGAACGTTAGACGGAAACTACTGAAGGCAACGGAAGACCCCTTCAATGCAGAGACACTATTGAAGTATTGTCGTTCAAGGGCTGCAGAGGGCTTGAGCCTAGCCAGAATAGAGATCCCTGAGTTTAAATTGTAATTTGGTGCTCCGGCCGGGATTTGGACCCGGGTCTCCGACTCGAAAGGCCGGAATACTTGACCGGGCTATACTACCGGAGCTCCTTACTAGCCCGTGGTGTCATGCAAAATATCTTTTCACTCGAAT
>Ga0315289_10014331_pt1 | contig 11076 bp, 8 predicted proteins | sample YL17G11_40_MG_FD_203452 | JGI IMG/M metagenome (GOLD analysis project Ga0315289, IMG submission 203452) | Sediment microbial communities from Yellowstone Lake, YNP, Wyoming, USA - YL17G11_40 | ecosystem: Environmental > Aquatic > Freshwater > Lake > Sediment | place: USA: Wyoming | collected...
AGTCTATAGACTCAAGACTCACGACTCAGGACTCTAGACTCAGGACTCATGACTCAGGACTCAAGACTCAGGACTCAGGACTCAGGACTCAGGACTCAGGACTCAGGACTCAAGACTCAAGACTCCGGACTCAGGACTCAGGACTCAAGACTCAAGACTCCGGACTCAGGACTCAAGAGGAGAGAAATCATGAGCATTCCCATCATCGTGTGCGGGGCGGCGGGGCGTATGGGGAACGCCATTCTCCGTTGCGCCATCGAGGACCCGGAGTTCGAGATCGTTGGAGGGGTGGAGCAGGCCAAGTCCCCGGCCATCGGAGGGACCGTGGGCGCGCTGATCGGAAAGCCCGGTCTGAACGCGCCTGTGACGGCTTCCCCCAGGGACCTTCCCGGCGCGGAGAAGTGCACCACCATCCACTTCACCTCGCCGGAAGCCACCATTGCCCAACTCGCCTGGTCCATCGAGTCCGGCGCCCCGGCGGTGGTCGGCACCACGGGTTTTGACGCGGAACAGCGGGTGATGATCGAACAGGCCGCCTCGCGGGTGCCCATCGTGTTCGCGCCGAACATGAGCGTGGGCGTCAACACCCTGTTCAAGATCGTGGGCGAGGTGGCCCGGATCCTGGGAGAGGGCTTCGACGTCGAGATCGCCGAGATGCACCACCGCTTCAAGAAGGACGCGCCCAGCGGCACGGCCCGCCGGCTCGCCGAGATCATCGCCCAGGCCAGAAAGTCCTCGTACGAGGACCTGGTGGTGCACGGGCGTTCCGGAATGCCGGGCGAAAGGCCCGCCCGCGAGATCGGGATGCACGCCCTGCGCGGCGGAGACGTCGTGGGCGAGCACACCGTCACGTTCGCGGCGCTGGGCGAGCGGGTGGAGCTGACGCACCGCGCCCACAGCCGCGACACGTTTGCCCGGGGCGCCCTGCGCGCGGCCAGGTGGCTCCGCGGCCGCAAGCCGGGGCTCTACAGCATGCAGGATGTTTTGGGAATCAGGTAAACGAAGTCCGAAACCTCACTTGGAGCAGCACAGCCGCAACCCAACCTGTCTTCAACCACGGATAGACACCGATGCACACGGATTTTGCCGCGAAGAAAGACAGATAGGTTGCGGCGAACCTCGGCATCGGCGGGCGCTTGTTCGACCCGAATATATCCGTGTCAATCCGTGTCTATCCGTGGTGAAATGGTTTTGGCGCTGGATAGAGGCTCCGCGGAATACCGCCACTAAGCCTCCGCGTGAGAAGACAGGAGAAACTCAGGGTGTATTGCCAATCGTATAAGAACTTGAGATTAAACTACTTGTGGCAACACCCACCCGAATTTCTTGCTGAAGAAACAAGGAAATGAAGGATTGTAGTATGGAGAGAAAGAGATTTCAGAGTTTTTTCCTTTGCGCTGACCTCCTTTCTTCTGTTCGGTTCCGGCCTCAGCCGCGCTGTGGCTCTTGTTGACATTCCGGGCCGGGTGGCCTATAGTAGCTAGGTGTTGGCGGTGTGCTTCAGCGTCCAGACCCAGGAGAGCGATCCGCCGCGGGGCGGGTTCGCAGGAGGGGATGTGTCATGAAAAGCCGATGGATCTTTACAATGCGTTTGGCGGTTGCGGCCCTGGCGATGTTTGGGATATCCAGCGCGGTCCGAGGCGACGTGGTGATTCTGAAGAAGGGGGACCGCCTGGAAGGGATCGTGACTCCCGCCCCGGGCAGGCCCGACTCCATCCTTCTGCGGAACTACAAGGGGACCCGCCTGGAGATCCAACGGGACCGGATCAGTTCGATCCAGGAAGAGCCGGATTCGGTGGACTGGCGGCGCATCGGCGACCAGTTCTTCAATGACCACCTTTATCCCGAGGCGCTGGATGCCTACAAGCAGTCCGCCTCGTATGACCCCGCCGACACCAAGACGGTCGAGCAGATCCGCGCCACCCAGCTGGCCCTGCAGCGCGAAGCCACGCTCGAACGCCGCAAACAGGTGGAGAGCATCAACCGGATGCTGGATGAGGCCGCGCAGAAAACAGACCGGAAGGCATTCGAGGCCGCCGAGAGCATCCTGCTGAAAGACGCGCCGGTCGAAGTCCCGACCGATGATCAGCAGAAGCGGATCCTGGATCTCAAGAAGGCGCTCTACAAAGGGTGGGCGCTGGAGATGGAGGACAAGCTGCGCTCGAACGACGCCGCCAGGTACTTCGAGAAACTCCTCATTGTGGACCCGCTGGACAAGGACGCCTACGACCGGCTGATTGTGATCTGGGAAAAGATGCCCGAGAAGACCCCGCAGGTCATCGAGGCCCATAAGGTCCACCTGAAGCTGAATCCGGGCGACACCAAAATCCGCCAGAAGCTGGCGGAGAAATACCTGGAGTACGCCAACGCCGTCGCAGTCGGGAAGCCGGACACTCCGGACCGCGCCCGCCGTGTGGACGCGCTTTATGAGAGCGCCGTGGAGCAGTATGAGACGCTGATCGCTGGGCAGGAGTCCCTTCGTCCGGATATCACCGAGGCGCTTTCCAAGTGCCTGCAGAGCCTGTATTCGCGTGCCGAGAAGCGCAAAGACTATGACCGGGCCATCGCGTATTACAGGCGCCTGCAGAGGTACTCGAAGGCGGCGGGCGATGACGTGGTTTACACGATGGAGTACCACCGCGACGCGCTCAAGATCGGTCCGAAAGACGCCGATGCCATGACCACGCTGGCGTTGCGGGCGCGCAAGCAGGGGCTCACCGACCTGGCCCGGGAGGAAATCCGGCGCATCAAGAAGCAGTTCCCCGACAACGGGTGTGTCAACCGCGCTCTAGCCCAGTATGCCGATGAGGAACTCCTCAGGGCCCAGGAGGCGCTCAGGACCCTGAAATACGAACAAGCCGACGCGATTGCCGCGAAATGCGCCACGGATTACAGTTTTGTGCCCGGTGTGGCCGAACGCGCCGAGCAGCTCCGGAACCTGGCCAAGGTCGCTCTCGAGGCACACAGACGCACCGCGAGCGAAGAAGGCAGGAAATGGAAAGAACTCGGGGACTCGGCTTTCCGGGAGGGGCTCTTCCGTCTCGAAACCATGCGCCGGACCGATGTCAATCGGAATATCCGCGTCGTCAGCGACAAGAACGAAGCCATCGCGAAGTTCCAACTCGCCATCCAGTACTATGACAAGGCCCTCTCGCTCTGGACGAACATGGACGCGGCCACTCGCCAGGAAATCCGGGTCAACTACTCGGACGCCCAGGAGTACCTGGCGAACCTGACCAGCACCATCCCCATCCCGATGCCGCTCCGGTAGGCCGGCTGACGACCCGGTCGTGGGACACACTTCACATGACCCAAGCCACACCGTCGGGCGGTTCCCAGAAGAGCGAGCGTGGCATTGCGCTCATCACCGGCGCCAGCCGCGGCATCGGCGCCGCCATTGCCGTGCGGCTCGCGCGGGCCGGCTACGACGTCTGGGCCAACTACCATTCCAACCGCGAAGCGGCGGAGCGCGTCCAGGCGCAAGTGCGCGAGGCGGGGCGCGAGTGTGTGCTTCTTCCTTTTGACGTGCGCGACGAAGCCGCGGTCGAGGCCGCGCTCGGCCCCCTCCTGGCCCAGACCACGCCGGACGTGCTGGTCAACAACGCCGGGTTCCGCAAGGACACGCTGATGATGTGGATGACCGCCGACGAGTGGCAGTCCGTGGTGGACGTGACGCTGCGGGGCTTCTTCCTGGTGACCCGGGCGGTGCTTCTGGGCATGCTGAAGCGGAAATCGGGCCGCATCATCAACATTACTTCGACGGCGGGCCAGAGCGGCCTGGCCGGCCAGGTGAATTACTCCGCGGCCAAGGCCGGCCTGATCGGCGCCACGAAGGCGCTGGCGGCCGAGGTCATCAAGAAAGGCGTTCTGGTCAACGCCGTGGCGCCCGGCTTCATCGAGACCGACATGACGAAGGACCTTCCGCGCGACCACATCCTGCCCCGCATCCCCGCGGGGCGCATCGGCATGCCCGAGGAGGTGGCGGGCGTGGTCGAGTTCCTCTGCTCCGACGCCGCCTCCTACGTCGTGGGCCAGGTGCTCTCCGTCAACGGCGGGGTATACCTGTAGGGCGAGTGCTCAGATCAACGCATACTCAGCAGATTGCGCCGGGATCGGATCGCTGACGCGTGGGTTCGAATCCCGCGGCGGACAGACCGGCCAGAAAGCCACTCGAGAAGGCCCATTGCAGGTTGAAACCGCCGCATGGGCCGTCCAGGTCCAGAATCTCTCCCGCGAGATACAGGCCCGCCAGCAAACGGCTTTCGAGCCTGCGCGGGTCCACCTGCCGCAGGTTCACGCCGCCGCGCGTCACCATGGCCTTGTCGAAGCCCTCGGTGGCGGTGATCGTCAGCGGCGCCGCCGCCAGAAGCTGCGCCAGCTCAAGGCATTGCGGACGGGCCGCATGAGCAGCGCGCAGATCCGGCGCCGCTCCCGCTTCCTCGCACAGCGCCTCGGCGAGCGCAGCCGGAAGGACCTCGGCCACGAGGGAACGCAGGAATTTCTTCGGCCGGCTCTCTCTCCATTTCCGCAGGCGCGATAGCCAGACTTCCACCGACCGCTCGTCCGTCAGATGAACACGCAGGGGAACGTTGTCCCGTTCCATGAGCAAGCCGGACACTTCCCCCGAGATATCCAACGCCGCCGGACCGGATATGCCCCGGTGGGTGAACAGCAGGTCTCCTTGGATTCCCTGCCGCGAGTGCTTGTGAAGATCAATCCGCAGACGCGCGCCGGGAATCACGATCCCCATGCACTGCGTGGGCCACTTCTCCCGCGTGACAAGCGGCGCCAACGCGGGCACAGGGGTGATAATCTCATGCCCGGCTTGCGCGGCCAACGCATAGCCGGAGCCGTCGGACCCGAGGCTCGGCCAGGCCTTTCCCCCGGCGGCCAGCACCGCGCAGTCGCCGGGGACGTCGCCGGAGGGTGTTCGGAGGCCTTTCAGTTGACCCTTGGACATCCACAGGGAAAGACACTCGGCCCGGCAGACGATTGGGACGCCGAGCCGCCGCAACTCCATGAGGAGCGCGTCGCGCACACTGGCGGCCGACTCAGACGCGGGGAAGCAGTGCAGGCCGTCCTCGGCGTGAAAGCGGACGCCGAGCTGGTTGAAGAAATCCAGGAGCGCCCGCTGGTCCAAGGCGGCGAGAGCGGGGCGCAGGAACTTGCCGTGACGTCCAAAGCGCTCGAGAAAGGCTTCCGGCGCGAGCGTGTTCGTCAGGTTGCAGCGCCCGCCGCCGGTGGCAAGGAGCTTCACTCCGGGGCGGTCCATTCTCTCGAAGAGAGTCACACGGGCGCCCGCGCGGGCCGCGGAGATGGCCGCCATCATGCCCGCCGGGCCGGCGCCGACGATCAGGACGGTGTTATGCGGATTGGGGATTGCGGATTGAGGATTGAGGATTGCGGATTGAGGATTGGGGCAGTGGGCGCCGAGCATGAGGATGAATGGCTTTTGCGATGGTTTTGGCAATGCCTGCCGCGATGTCGGCGGACTCGGGGGTTTTATGCCTCGAAAAGAGCCTCGACGAAGGACTCGGGGTCGAAATCCCGCAGGTCGCCTTCCTGCTCCCCGATCCCGATCTTGAGGATCGGGATGTCGAAGAGGTCCCGGATCGCGATGAGGATGCCGCCCTTGGCCGTGCCGTCCAGCTTGGTCATGATGAGGCCGGTGACGCCGACGGCTTCGCTGAAGGTCCTGGTCTGACTGACGGCGTTCTGGCCGGTAGTGGCATCGAGCACCAGGAGTGTTTCGTGCGGGGCCTCCGGGATGACCTTCTGGATGACCCGGACGACTTTCTTGAGTTCCTCCATCAGGTTGCTGCGGGTGTGGAGGCGTCCCGCGGTGTCAATCAGGATCACGTCATAGTTCCCGGCCTTGCCGGTGGCCAGCGCATCGTAGCAGACCGATCCGGGGTCCGATCCCATCTCCTGCTTGACGATGTCGCAGCCGGTGCGCTGGGCCCAGATGGCGAGCTGCTCGATGGCCGCGGCGCGGAAGGTGTCGCCCGCCACCAAGAGAACCTTCTTGCCCTGAAGACGGTATTCCTTGGCGAGTTTTCCGATGGTGGTGGTCTTGCCGGTGCCGTTGACGCCGATCACCAGGACCACGGTGGGCGGGGCAGGCTGCAGGCGGATGAGGCGCTCGGAGTGGCTGACGATCTCCAGCAGCGCTTCCTTAAAGAGCGGGATGAGCGCCTGGGCATCCTGGGCGCCGCGCGCGGCGCTCTTCTTGCGCATCTGCTCCACGATCTTGGTGGTGGTCGCCACGCCCACGTCGGACTGAATGAGGATCATCTCGATTTCTTCGAGAAGCTCCTCGTCCACCTTGCCGTGGAAGCTGACCACCTGGCGGACCTTCTCCACGAGGCTGGTTTTGGTCTTGGACAGCTGCTTCTTGAGCCGGGCGAAAAAACCCTCCTTCGGGACTCCGGGCGCGGGAGCCGGGGCCGGAGCGGGGGCGGCTTGAACGGGCGAAGGCGCGTCCGGGGTGAATGGGACGGATGGGACGGATGGGGCGGATGGGACGGATGGGACGGATGGGACGGATGGGACGGATGGGACGGATGGGGCGGAGGCTTTGCCCGTGTCTTCCCGCTGGGGTTCCTCAGCGCGTCCCGCTCTGAAGAGTTTCTTGAGAAAGCCTTTTTTCTTCTCCCGCGGTTGGGGTTCGGACATGCTGTTTCCTGCTCCGTTGCGACAGATCAAAGACGGTTCGCCACGCGGTCCGGCGCCGGCTCCGCGCGGCGTTAAGAGGAAGCCCCCTCGCCGCCGAGGTCAGATTAGGCGATGCGGATGGAGGGTTCAAGGAGTATTTGATGGGGCTGGAAGCGGTGGGCGCATCTTGATGAAGCTACGCAGGCAAAGCGGGGCGGTAAAGTAGGGCGGGCGTCTCGCCTGCCACATTTTCAGACCGGGCTCGCGGCGGCGATTCGCGACGGCGGGATGCTCGCCTCGCAAGACAGGCTAAAGCCCGCGCTACAAACTTTGACGGGCTAAAGCCCGCACTACAAACTTTGACGGGCTAAAGCCCGCGCTACAAACTTTGACGGGCTAAAGCCCGCGCTACAAACTTTGACGGGCTAAAGCCCGCACTACAAACTTTGACGGGCTAAAGCCCGCGCTACGAACAGGTTCGCAGGCGAGACGCCCGCGCTACTTTATCCAGCGCTTGGATTTGGTAGCTTCATCAAGATGCGCCCGGAAGCGGTTTTCCTTGCAGTTTGGGCTTGATAAAGCCCTCGCTTTTCGCTCCAATGGGAAAGGCCTGCGGGGCAACGCCGGATTCGGGCTATGGTCCGGGCCATGGCCTGCTTGACGGGAGCGCCGGCGGGCCGGGCTTTCATTCATCTTGAATTCGAGGAACACTGGAATGCGCGTCTTGATCACCGGCGGGGCGGGCTTTATCGGATCTCACCTCGCGCGGTTTCTTCTCAAGCATGGCCTGCACGTCACCATCATTGACGATCTCTCGACCGGCTCCATCTCCAACATCAAGGATCTCAAGTCCCACCCGGAGTTCGAGTATTCCATCGAGACCATTTTCCACACCTCGCACCTGGCGGAACTGGTGGACGAGGCGGACTGCGTCTATCACCTCGCGGCGGCGGTCGGAGTCCAGAAAATCGTGGACGATCCGGTGGGAACCATCACCACCAACATCCGCGGCACGGAGATCGTGCTGAGCCTGGCCGAGAAGAAGAAGAAGAAGGTCCTCATCACTTCGACCTCGGAAGTATATGGCAAGAGCGGCGACCTGCCCTTCCGCGAGGACGGCGACCTGGTGATGGGCGCCACAACCCGGCCCCGCTGGAGCTACGCCTGCTCCAAGGCCATTGACGAGTTCCTGGCGCTGGCCTACTCCAAGGCCAGGCACATGCCTATCGCGATCGCCCGGCTCTTCAACACGGTCGGGCCGCGCCAAACCGGGCGCTACGGCATGGTGATCCCGCGTTTTGTGACCCAGGGGCTGGCGGGCAAGCCGATCACGGTTTATGGCGACGGCGGGCAATCGCGCTGCTTCACCCACGTGGCCGACGTGGTGGACGCGCTGGCCAAGCTGATGGGGCATCCCGGCGCCGACGGGCAGGTGTTCAACGTGGGCAGCTGCGAGGAGATCACGATCGCGGCGCTGGCGGAGAAGGTGCGCGCGAAGACCGGCGGGAAGTCCCCTATCCAGAGAATCCCCTTTTCGCAGGCCTACGACGAGGATTTCGAGGACATGGACCGGCGCGTCCCGGACCTCGGCAAACTGGAAAAACTGATCGGCTACAAGCCGACCTACTCGATAGACCAGATTCTGGACGATGTGATAGAATACGAGCGTGGAAAAGGGACTGATTCACCGGAAACGGTGGGTGAGAGGTTTGAGAACCCTGGCGATAAGGGGAGGTAAATCCATGCTTCTGAAAACGCAGGAAAACACCATTACGAAAGTCAAGTTTCATCACTTCACCGCTTTCGAGGATCTAACCCTGGATTTCGTTCCGGGAATCAATATCCTGATCGGGACAAACGCGACGGGCAAAACGCACATTCTCAAGACCCTGTATTCGGCATGCGACATAACACGGACCGGGATGTCCTTTGCGGACAAGCTTCTTCGTGTGTTCCTACCGCATCAGAACCGGATGGGCCGCCTTGTTCACCGCCGGGTGGGCCGCGGGCGGGGATCTGTGACCGTCTGGCGAGGACAAGAGGAAACCCAAAGCGCCATGAAAGTGTCTTTCTCTACCGTTCGAAAGACATCAGCGGCAGTTAAGGGACAGGAGGAATGGGTGAAGCATCGCATTGAATGTGCATACATTCCCGTGAAAGAAATGTTAGCTCATGCGCCGGGGTTTCGATCTCTTTACAGCGGAAAGGAAATACACTTCGAGGAGACTTACCCGGATATCATAGACCGGGCGTATCGTCCGATATCTCGCGGCCCCGCGTCGGCAGAGCGGCAGAGGTTCCTGCGAATCCTCGAGAAAAGCATGACGGGTAAAGCCGTGGTGGCAAATGAAGAGTTCTTTCTCAGGGACCGGCAAGGCAATCTGGAATTCAGCCTCCTGGCTGAAGGCATGCGCAAGCTGGCCCTTTTGGCCATACTGATTCGGAATGACACCTTGCTGGCGGGATCCGTCTTGTTCTGGGACGAACCCGAGGCGAATCTGAATCCGAAAATGATGAAGACAGTTGTGAATATTCTCCTGGAGCTTCAGAGGATGGGGGTCCAGGTTTTTCTCGCGACCCACGACTATGTTGTCCTCAAGGAGTTCGACCTGCTGAGCAAGGAAACCGACAGCCTTCGGTTTCATTCTTTGTTCAGGAGCGAAGAAGGCGGACCGATTCTCTCAAGCAGTTCCGACAATTACGTGGATATACACCACAACGCCATTGCGGACACGTTCTCGGATCTTTATGATCGCGACATTCAGAGAGCCTTGGGAAAAGGGGCTCGGGAATGACAACTGCTTTCGAGGAGGGGACGCTGCGCTTGGACTTCACGGGGTGCCTAAACGCAGAACGTTTCGATCAACCAGGGCGGAAAAGGCCGGAAGGAATGAAGGCGGTGGATTTCGTGGTGGAGGAAGCGAAACGGTTGCTGCTTGTCGAGTTGAAAGACCCGTCTGATCCGAAATCATCTGTGGGAAACCGGGAGATTTTTGTCAGAGAAATGAAAACAAATGAGATGATTCATCACGAGTTGGTTCCGAAAGCGCGAGACACTTACTGTTACCTGCACCTGATGAAACACGACTCAAAGCCCTGCGTGTATGTGGTGTGCATTGGAGCGGAGTCTCTCTCTCTGGACCCGGCCCTGCTGATGAATTTCAAGGGCCGTCTTCTTGCCCGTCTCAGGCAGGAGGCGGACGAGCCTTGGGCGTTGAGATACGTCGAAGACTGCGTGGTTGTCACGGTCCAGAACTGGGCAATCCACTTTCCAGAATACAAAATCACACGAATTGCACCGAAAAGAGCCTGATCCGTGAGGAAAAGAATCTCGACAAAGGACGAACGGAACACTCGCACCGAGGGCCCCGTCTGGAGCCGGCGGCTCGCGTCGGAGGCCGGTGAGGCGAACGTGGCCTATTGCGCGGGCTGGGACGTGCGCGCCCGCGAGGCGGCGGACAAGCAGCTGCTGCCCTATGATATCTGGACGAACCGCGCCCACTGCGTGATGCTCGCCCGCGCCGGGATTATCCCGCGGGCCAGTCTCAGGAAGATTCTGAAAGCCCTGAAAACTCTGGAGACCGAAGCCGCCGCGGGCCGGTTCACGCTCAACCCCGCGCTCGAGGACGTCCACCTCAACGTCGAGGCGTTTGTCGAGCGCGAGGCGGGTGGCGCCGTGGCCGGCCTGATGCACACGGCACGCAGCCGCAACGACCAGGTCGCCACCGATATGCGGCTCTGGCTGAGGGAGCGCCTCCTGGAGTTTGTGCGACCCGTCCTGGATCTCGCCGCGGTTCTGGAAGGTCTGGCCCGCGGAAACCTTCGGACCCTCATGCCCGGCCTCACCCACCACCAGCCCGCGGCGTGGACCACGCTCGGGCACTGGGCGGCCAGCCACGCCTATGCTTTTCTGCGCGATGCGCGGGCGCTCGTGGACCTGCTTCCCTCGCTGAATCTCTCACCCCTGGGCGCGGCCGCGTCGTTCGGCACCTCCTGGCCCATAGACCGGGACTTCACGGCGCGCCTGCTCGGGTTTGACGGCCCGCAGGCCAACACGCTGGACTGCGTGACGAACCGTTCCGAGTTCGAAGCGCGGGCGGCGGGGCTCCTGGCGATTTGGGCACAACATGCCGCGACCCTGGCCCAGGACCTGATTCTCTTCTCCTCCCCGCCCTGGCGCCTGGTGAGAATCGGCGACGCATACGTCACGGGTTCCTCAATCATGCCCCAGAAGCGCAATCCGGATTTCGCCGAGGTGACGAAAGCCAAGGCGGCGCTTGCTGGGGCGGCCGCGGCGGCGTTGCTGGACTTGACACGGGGCGATCCTTCGGGCTATAACCGGGAGCAGCAGTGGTCGAAGTACCTGATTCTTGACCTGTTTGCGGAAATAGCGCCGGCTCCCCTGGTGCTGGGCGGCGCGCT
>Ga0315289_10014332_pt1 | contig 11076 bp, 9 predicted proteins | sample YL17G11_40_MG_FD_203452 | JGI IMG/M metagenome (GOLD analysis project Ga0315289, IMG submission 203452) | Sediment microbial communities from Yellowstone Lake, YNP, Wyoming, USA - YL17G11_40 | ecosystem: Environmental > Aquatic > Freshwater > Lake > Sediment | place: USA: Wyoming | collected...
CAGGCGACCCTGAACCTGGCGCGCGCGGGACGGCCGCATTTCGTCTGCACCGGGCCGTTGATCCTGTCGCCAGGGACGAAGCTGTTCGAGGAATACTGCGAGATCCACCATACCGATAACAGCCTTTGGTTCGACGAGCGGCAGCCCGCGGTCATCCCATTCGATCAGAAACAACACTGGATGTCTTTTCCGTCGGCCCGGCCGCTGTTGGCCCTCAACAATATCGGAGAGGGGCACGATAAGAGCCCGCACAACCCCTTCACCGAGGAGGAGCTGCGCGCGGCGCAGGCACGCCTCGAGGACTGCTTCGCGCCCAACTACGACCTGGCGCTCTTTTTGAAAGACAAGGGGCGGCCCGTCGAGGCGGAGCCGTTCTACCGGCGGGCCTTGGAATTGCGGCCGGAATTCGGCAAGGGATGGCTGGACCTCGGCCTCTGTCTGGACGCGCAGAAGCGGCTCGATGAGGCGGTGGCCTGCTGGGAGAAACTGGAACCGCTGGAATCCGAGGCGGACAACAACCGGATGCTGGCGCTGCTCTACCGTGGCCTGGCCGAGGCGGCGCGCGGGCGGCTCGACGAAGCGGTGGCGCTGTGGAAGCAGGTGCACGCGCGGCAACCCGAGGCCGTGGACGCCCTCCGGCTGATCGCCGAGCGCTGCGCCCAGGCGGGCCGGTGGAGCGAGGTTGCCTGGGCGGCCGAACGGTGGCTGAAACTGGATTCGAAGAACGGGCAGGCGAATTACCTGCTTGCGCTGGCCTATGTGTTCGAGGGGGCCAACGAAGATGCGTTGTCGCTGTTCGAGTACGCGCTGCAACTCAACCCGAAGGATCCGAACGTGTTCTTCCACACCGGGCTGCTGCTGGCGCGGATGGGCCGGCACGAAGATGCGATGAACCGGTTGCGGGCCTGTTTGAAGCTGGCGCCCGAGCACGTGGAAGCCAGGCAGCTGCTCGGGCAGATCCAGGCGGCGCGCGCGGGAGGGTAAGGCTTTGCGCCAAGAGTCGCCGCGGCATTTCGCCATGCGGAACATCGCCCAAGGCACATGAGGTCTGGCACCCCGGGAACGCCGAGCCCCAGCTCGGCTCCTGGGTCGCTGGCGCCGAATCCCAACCTGGCATGGACCGGGAATGCCGAGCTGGGGCTCGGCGTTCCCAGGAGCCGATCCAGAAAAGGATCGACGCGGAGATCGGATTGTGTAGAATGAAGAGAGAAGAGCAGGCCGAGGCGTGCGCTGTAGGAACTCGGTACTCTCAAGTAATATGGGAAGCGGGAAACAGTTAATATAGGAAGCGGGAAACAGTTAATATAGGAAGCGGGAAACAGTCCTGCATGAAGGGTGATTCAGATGCGCAGCAAATCTTTCACGCTGATCGAGCTGCTGATTGTCGTAGCCATCATCGCAATTCTTGCGGCCATCGCCGTGCCCAACTTTCTGGAGGCACAGGTGCGGGCCAAGGTCTCTCGCGCCAAGAGCGACATGCGGTCGGTGCGCGTTGCGCTGGAGGCCTATGCCGTTGACAATAATCACTACCCAGACTCGGACATCACTTGGCATACAACGCTCCTGGATATCCCCATGATCACCACGCCGATCGCTTACCTGACGAGCATTTTCAACGATCCCTTTCCTCTGAAGCCGCCAAGCGATCCTAGTGGCGATCCTTATAGTGGCGATCCCCGGTTTTCCAATCATGGGAAATACTACCGTTACTACAACCCGCAGCGCTGGAAAGAGTTCTTTCCTCAACTCGACCAGCAGGGGTTGAAGTGGTATATGATGAGCAACGGCCCCGACCTGGATAACGACGTGCACGATCTTGATGGCAAAATCGCCGAGGACACGCTCAACGGCCTGAACTACATGTACTATGACCCATCCAACGGCACGACTTCGAGCGGCGACATCATCGTAAACAATGTCAAAAGCGCCCAATGAAATCCACGTCCGTTTACTTGTAGTCCAGGTTGAAGTATTTCACGCCGGCCTTCGGCCACGCGCTTCTCACCGCGACCGCCTCGCTCGGGCCGGCGCCGGCCGCGCGTACACCCACGGCATTGGATGCCGTCCCTCTCTCGACCGTGATCGAGAGCGTTCCGTCTCCCGTGATGCCGCTGATCGTCACCGTGCGGATCGTGTTTCCGCTTCCCGTCACGCCGACGGTTCCGTTCGCCGTGTCCGTCCTGTTGAGCGTGATGCTCGACAGCATATCCTCGTTCGTGGAGACAAACGTCGCCAGGCTGAAGCTCAGCGTGTAGTACACCGGACCTACATGTGTCCGCGAGACGTTGGGCGGACTGATCTCCACCGCGGGAACCGTGTTGTCAATCGTGTAGAACACCGACGAGCCGCCGGGGAACACATTGCCAGCGGGGTCGTTTACGCCTGCGGAATTGATCTTGATGCCCAAGGTCCCGTCGGCGTTTGGATCGGCGGGAGTTGCGGTTACCGTGTAGTTTTGCGGGGCGCCCGTAACGCCAATCAGCGCGCCGGAGGCCAGAGTGCCGCTCGCCACCACGTCCGATCCGTCAAACGATGCCTCAACGCTCTCGCTGAAGTTTACTGCGAAGCTCACCGTGTCGGCGTTGGTCGGATTGCTGCCGGCAAGCGAGATTTCCGCCGTCGGCGCCGTGTTGTCCACCGAAAACGTCGCGCTCGGATCGCTGGCGGCGTTCGGGGTTCCCCCCGCACTGACACATGCGGATGCCTTGACCGAGATGCCCAGTGTGCCGTCGCCCGTTATCGCCGACAACCGCACCGTGTAGGGTCCCGCGCCGCTGTCGCCGACAACGGCAACCGCTCCGGCCGCCGCAGTGTCCGTGGCGTTCACCTGGATGTCGTCCGGCGAGTCAAAACCCGTCACAGGTTCACTGAAGGAGACGGGGTAATCCACCGGTCCCGTATTGGTGATCGTGATCGTTGTCGCCCCAATCGCGCAGCTCAGGGAGAGTTCGGAGAGGTTGAAACAAACACCCTGCGTGGTGCTGCGAGCGTAAATCCTGTTGTCGCTCAGGATGGGAGTGGACCAGCACTTGCCATTGAGCATCTTGGCGCGCGCCACCTGTGTGTAAGCATCGGGCGTCGCCTCGACGATAGCGATGTCTCCATAGTCGGACAGGACCACCAGCTTGTTGCCCACCAGCATGAGATTCCCCTGCCCGAAGTTTGGTTGCGACCACTTCTCAACGCCTGTCAGAAGATCGATGCATTTCAACGGCGCCACGCCTAAACTCCCGTGACCGTAAAGACCGTACAGATAACCATTGCTGCAGACCGGCGTGCTCCAATGATTCATCAATTCTCCGGGTTTGCGCCAGACCTGCACCGCCTGCAACTGCTCCCCTGCCCGGTCAATCCGGCACAGGCCCGCTCCTACGTCATAGGCCGCGGAACAGTAAACGTAGTCTCCCCAGACGACCGGAGATGCCGCGGTGGATGTGTCGTAGGAGAAGGGGTATCGCCACAGTTCGGTTCCATTGTCAGGGGACACCGCGACTAACCCCGACTGCGTGAAGAAAACGATCTGGCGAACGCCTTGAATGGTTGCCGCGACAGGCGTGGCATGGGTGATTCTCTCATCGAGCGTACTCCACAGAAGGTGTCCATCCGTGCGATCGAAGGCGAGCACCGATTGCCCCGCCCCGCCGCCCCCCACGATCACCCTCTCGCCTTCAAGGAGCGGGGAGGAGGCGTTCTGCCAGGGAATGTACGGGCCTGCGTAGTCGCTGTGAATATCCTTATCCCAAAGCGTGTTTCCGTTGGTGGCGTTGAAACAGTACAAGTGTAGATAGGCATCGTAAGCATAGACGCGCTGGCCGTCGCAGCTGGGCGTCGAGCGCGGACCGTCCCCGGTTCCGGGGCCGCCGTTGGGATAGGAGGCCAGTCCCATCGGCGCAGCCCACAATTCCATGCCGGTGGAGGCATCGAGAGCGACACAAAACTCCTTCCTGACGGCGCCGTCATAGCGGCTGACCAGCGTGAAGACCTTGCCGGCGGCGATGGTGAACGAGCTGAAGCCATTGGTGGTGGGGGTTGTCCAGACCGGCGTTGGCGGCGCGCTTGAGGACCAGTTGATCGCGCCGATCGTTTCCGTCGAGGTTCGATTTCCAGAGGGGCCGTTGTACTGCCACCACTCCCCGGCGTATGATCCGCCAGCCATGAGATAAATCGCCAATGCGGCGAGCCACAAATGGCCGGATAAGAACCCTTGTGTTCTTACATCGTTCATGCCAATCACCTCTCCGGTCGAAATCCCTGTATGAATAGCGCCTCATTGCCCCTGGGCGGGAAACCGGCGTTTGATGTCCTGGAAACCCGGGGAATCCTTGCTCCACGGACCGCCTCCCGCGCTCTTGGCGACTTTGCGCGCCGCGGCGATGCGATCGCCCGTCGGCGGGTGGGTCGAGATCACCGTCGCGTACAGCGGAGTGTCGCCGCGCTTGGCGGAGGGATCCATTTGCTGAAAAAACGCCGCGAGACTGTTGGGATCCAGTCCCGCCCGCGCCAAGGTCTTCACCGCCAGGGCATCCGCCTCAAACTCATCCTCCTTGCTGTGCTGGAGGAGAATGCCCGATTTGACCACTTTTACGGCCAGATCGGACAGCGCCGCGCTCTTCTCGGCGGCGCCGGTGGTTTTGGCCGCCCACTGCCCGCCCGTCTCGTAGGCCTTCGAGCGGCTAATGTCCCTGGCTCCATGACGCGCCGTCACGTGAGCGATCTCATGCGCCATCACCGCCGCGAGCTCGGCCTCGTTCCTCGCAAGCCGGATCAACCCTATCTGTACGTAACAGTACCCACCCGGAATGGCAAAGGCGTTCACTTCCTCGTTGTTCACGATCTTGAAGGTAAACGTCTGCGCGCAGGGTTCCGCCGACTTGACCAAACGCTGGCCCAGACTGTTGATATAAGCCGTGGCCGCCGGGTCTTTGGCGTAGATCGTGATCCCTTTTTCTGTCTCGCCGGCAAACTGCTTGCCCATGGTGGTTTCCTCTTCGGGCGTAACCACGAACATGCTGGAGCTGATAGTGTCCACCATAGCGCAATTCGCGGCGAACAGAGCGAGCAGCAGAAGCGGCGCAAGGCGCCCCAAAACGCGTCTGCGAGTCATGGTGAAATCCTCCTCTTCGATGGGTGAACGGCCCTGGGCGCCGGCTGGTTCGCTTCCTCTATCCGGGCAACGCCAGTCTGATAGCATTCTCCCATACCAAAGAGCGGTAAACAATGGTTTTTGTGGGATGTAGCGATAGGCGGGAGGATCTTGCGATATGGGTTCCTTGGCCGGTTCTATCAGAGCGTGGGATGGACGGACACGGACAAGCACGGACGGACACGGACGGAATGGTGAGAGAGTATGGCATGAGAACAGATCAGAAACGCAGGCTGGAAAGCCTGCGCCACTCATTCCGCCATAGTAAATGCTTCATTTCGCAAGAGCCCGTCAGACGCACCGGTTGCACGGAATTCCAATTGCGGGCGGGGTATATGAAGGGTATTATGAGAACGTGTATTCCGCCTTGCGCGGCAAGAAAGCGGGACGAACGGAATGCCAAACCGGGAAAGCGGGGCAAACCGGATGCCAAACCGGGAAAGCGGGGCAAACCGGATGCCAAACCGGGAAAGCGGGGCAAACCGGATGCCAAACCGGGAAAGCGGGACGAACGGGATGCCAAACAGGGAGAAACACGTGATTCCGCCCATGCGGCCGGAGGAGCGCGGACTCTCGGCGCTCAGCCACCTCTCCACGATTGTGCCGCTCTGGGCACTCGTGGGCAACGCCGTGCTGTATTTTCTCTACCGGCAGAGCAGCCGCGTGGTGTGCTTTCACGCCCGCCAGGGCATCAACTTCCAGCTGCTGTTCCTGGTCTGCGTCATCCCTCTGATTTTCCTCTATCTTCTTTCCCCCCTCGTCGAGGTGTTGCTCAAGGGGTTGGTCGGTTCGGGTTCCGCCTTGACGGTTCAGGTGTGCCGGGGAATCCGCTTTGTGGCCGACGCGGGGATCTGGCTGACGGCCGCCGCGTACGCGGCCTGCTGCCTGATCGGGATTTTCCAGGCCCTGCGCGGGCGCATCTTCGTGTATCCCCTGGCGGGAAAACAGGTGTACCGTCAGTTCCTGCGGCGCCTTCGGAAACAAGACCCCGCCCTTAAGGAATAGGGTTGACAATCCGCGGGCGGGCGAACAGAATAAAAACCAGTGGCAATTCACACGTCCAACAACGGGAAACCAAAGAACATGACAGATCCCGGCACTCATACCCCAAAGAGGATTTCCCTTCCCGAAGGCCTGCTGATCGCGGTGGAGGGGCTTGACGGCTCAGGGAAATCCACGCAGGTGTATCTCCTCAAGCGGTGGCTGGAACTCGAGGGGTACCGCGTCTTCCTGACGGAGTGGAACTCGTCGGCGGTGGTCAAGCAAGCCACGCGCAAAGGCAAGAAGGCGCAGCTGCTGACGCCGACGACCTTCTCGCTGATCCACTGCACCGATTTCGCGGACCGCTATGAGCGCCAGATTCTCCCGCTGCTGCGGGCGGGCCATATCGTCCTGGCGGACCGCTATATCTTCACGGCCTTCGCGAGAGACGCCGTGCGCCGCTGCAACTCCCAGTGGGTGCGAACGTTGTACAGCTTCGCGCGCATTCCGGACATCACGTTCTTCTTCAACGTTCAGCTGCAGACCGCTCTGGGCCGTATCCTGGCGGGCCGCCCGAAGCTCAAGTACCACGAAGCCGGCATGGATCTGGGTCTGTCGCAGGACCCCTATGAGAGTTTCCGAATTTTCCAGGGACGCATTCACAAGGAATACCTGAAGGTGGCCAAGGAATACGGCTTCGTGATGATAGACGCGGGCAAGACGATAGAAGAACAGCAGCAGCGCGTGCGCCAGATCGTGGCCCAGCGGGCCGACCTGGCCCAGTACAAGATGTGAACGGAGAGAGACCCGTGAGCAGCAAGCGATTCTATGGCACCCCGCCTCCGGGCATGAAGGCAAGCGAACTGAAGGGCAAACTGATCGTGATCGAGGGGGCGGACGGTTCGGGGCGCTCGACGCAGACCCGCATCCTGACGGACTGGCTGGAGCAGCACGGGCACGCGACGGTGAACGTTGGACTGAACCGCTCGACGCTGGTCTCCAAGGAACTCAACCGTGCCAAGCGGGGCAACGTGCTCGCCCGCACCACCCTCAGCCTGTTCTACGCGACGGACTTCGCCGACCAGCTGGAGAACGTGATGTTTCCCGCGCTCCGGGCAGGCTACGTGGTTCTGGCTGACCGCTACATTTACACCCTCATGGTGCGCGACGTCGTGCGAGGGGCCGACCCGGTTTGGGTGAAGTCTCTTTACGATATTGCGCTGGTTCCGGATCTCATCATCTATCTGCGCCTTTCGCCGCGGGAGCTCGTTCTGCGGAACATCCAGAAGAATCTGGGGCTGGATTACTGGGAGTCGGGAATGGACATCGCGCTTTCGCGCGACCGGTTCGACAGTTTCCTGAAGTACCAGAAGCTGGCCCAGCGCGAGTTCGCCCGGATGGAGAAAGAGTACGGTTTCCTGTCGATCAACGGAAACCGTTCGATCCCCACGGTTGCGGCCAATATTCGCACACTGGTGGCGCCGCATTTCTAGTCCCGGGGGCGTGATTCCGGTGGTGAAGGGAGATGTCTTCGACATGGCCAAAACACAAAGCAGCAAGGCCCCCAAACCCTCAAAATCGGTCAAGCGGAGAAAGGCGGCCAGGAAGCCTGAGGCCGGCAAGCCCAAGAGGACCGCCAAAGGGAAAGCGCCTAGGGACGGCAAGCCCAAGAGGACCGCCAAAGAGAAAGTGCCTAGGGACGGCAAGCCCAAGAGAACCGCCAAAGGGAAAGCGCCTAGGGACGGCAAGGCCGGCAAGCCCGCCGAGAAATCGAAGGCTGGAAAGGCCGCGAAAACGGGAAGAAAAGCGGAGGCAAAGGACCCCGCGCTTCAGAGCAACCTCGCCGTTGAGGCCCATCACATCCGGATGATGCTGCGGGAGATCTCCCAGCGCTTTGTCAACGACCTTGAGAGCGACGTGGTTCGGATCATCGAGTTGATCGGTGAGATTCCCGGGGGCGCCCGCAAGCGTGCCGAGATGCAGAAGATCATCCAGAACATGCGCAACCTGAAGGTGAAGCCAAACAAGGGGCGCATGCGCGACCTGCGGGAAATCCGGGATTTGATACAGCAAACCAACCAGCGGCTGGAAGAACTGCTCTAGATGGCACGAGCCAGGAAAACCGGAAAAGAAGAGTTCATGATCGGCGTTGATCTGGGCGGCACGAAAATCCTCGCCGCCGTCCTGAACGCCGCGGGGCGCATTCTGGCCCGTCAGAAGGCCCCCACCCTGTCGGGCGAAGGCGTCGCGGAAGTCATCGGGCGCATCGTCCAGTGCATCGAAGGCGTGATCCGCGAGGCCGGGGTCTCCAAAGACCGCGTGATGGCCATCGGCGTGGGTTCTCCCGGCCCGCTCAATCCCGACACCGGAGTGATCGAGAGTCCCGTGAACCTGCCGGGGTGGGACAACATCCCCCTCAAGACCATTTTGGAGAAACGCCTGAAGACCCGGGCGCACATCGAGAACGACGTGAACGCGGGCACCTACGGCGAATTCCGGATGGGCGCCGGGGTCGGAATCCGCGACCTCGTGGGAATCTTCATCGGGACCGGGATTGGCGGCGGCCTGATCCTGGACGGCAAACTCTATCACGGCTTCAACGGCAACTCCGGTGAGATCGGCCACATGGTGGTCCGGATGGACGGGCCGCTGTGCAAATGCGGCCGGCGCGGTTGCTATGAGGCGTTTGCGGGCCGTCTTTCGATCATCCGGCGGATCCAGGAGATCTCCGCCGCGAAAAAGGCCCCTTCCCTGGCCGTGGAATATGCCGGAGGCGACCCTTCCGCCGTGCGCAGCAGCCACCTCGCCCGGGCCTGGCAGGCCGGCGACGCCGCCGCTCACACGGCCCTGCGCGAAATGGCGGAGGTCAGCGGCGTGGCCATCGCGAACCTGATGAACCTCCTGTCGCCGGAGATGTTCGTGCTGGGAGGCGGGGTCATAGAAGCGCTGGGCAAGGAACTCCTTCCCATCATGGAGAAGGTCTCCTTTGAACAAGCCTTTCCTGTCGCGAGCCGGCACGTCCGCATCCGCGCCGCCATGCTGGGCGACGACGCGGGGATCATCGGCGCGGCGTTCCTGGCCCGGGAACGCGCCCTATCCAAGAAGAATCGAGTGAAGACACATGCCCCCGTCTAACGTGCTGGTATTCGGCAGAAGAAAGGCGGAGATCCTGCCGGCGATCGCGGAGCTGGGTCTGCGATGCGTCGAGGAAAAACCCGACGTCGTGATCTCTTATGGCGGTGACGGCACGCTCCTGGGCGCGGAACGCGAATGGCCCGGTGTGCCCAAAGTGGCGCTGCGAGACAGCCGCCGCTGCCACGTCTGCTCCCACGAATCCAACGAGACGATCCTCCGCCACCTGGTGGAGAACACCCTCAAGCGTACGGAGTTCATCAAGCTCCGCGCCACCGCCGGCGACCGCGAGCTCACCTGCCTGAACGACATCATCCTCCACAAAATGAACATCAACGCCGGCGTCCGTTACAGCGTCTGGATAGATGATGAGCATTACGGCCATGATGAGATTGTGGGAGACGGCCTGGTCGTCGCCACGCCGTTCGGCTCCGCGGCCTATTACCGCAGCATTACCCATAGCACGCTGCGCGTGGGAATCGGCCTGGCGTTCAACAACACCATCGAGCCGATCAACCACCTGGTTCTGAGCGAGGACAGCGCGATCCGGGTGGTGATCACGCGCGGGCCCGCCCAGATGGCCGTGGACAACAACCCCGACGTGATCCCCGTGGACCGCGGCGACCAGATCATCATCCGCCGCGCCGGCCACAACGCTGTCATTCTGGCGTACGACTGGGTGAGATACCCGGCCGACCAGTTCATTTTTCATCAGACAAGAGCGGAGGCAGAGGCGGATGACTGAGAGAATTGTGATTTCCGGGTTGGGCCTTCTGAGCCCGAACGGCGTGGACAAGGATGCTTTCCGGGACGGATTGCGCGCCGGCAAGTCCGGCATCCGCAGGATCTCACAACTCGACGTGTCGCTCCTGCAAACCAAAGTCGCCGGGTTCATTGACGACGCGCTTCTCGAACCGCTCTTCCCCGACAAAGAATCGCCCAAGAGGCTGGACCGCACGAGTGTGTTCTCCTTGATCGCCGCCCAGCGCGCCGCCGCCGATGCCCGCATTCCCGAAGGGGATGAGTCGCACTTCAAGAAGGGCGTTGTCCTGGGAACCGCGTGCGGGCCGGCCGCCGCCATCGAGGAGGCATACGGGAGGTTCTTCGCCGAAAAAGCCTCCTATTACCCTCCCACGCAGGTTCCAAAGACGCAGACCCACTCCGCGGCGTGCGAAGTCTCGGCCCGCCTCGGACTCCGCAAGATCACCCAGACGGTGTGCGCGGGGTCGGCCTCGTCGCTCGCCGCGCTCATCATGGCGCGCAGCTACATCCTCTCCGGCGCGGCGGACATCGTTTTCGTGGGGGGCGTGGATTGCCCGCTGCAGCAGCACTACTACCGGCTGTGGGACGCCCGGCGGGTGCTGACGCGGGAATTCAACGACGAGCCGGAGCGCGCCTCCCGGCCCTTCGCGGACCGCCGGAGCGGATTCGTGCTGTCGGAGGGATGCGGGTTCGTGGTGCTCGAGCGAGAGGGCTCCGCGCTCGAAAGAAACGCCGACGTTTACGCCGAGGTCCTGGGAGCGGGCCAGACCTTCTCCGGTTCGGACGAGACGGCGGCGCGCATCGAGGCCCAGGCGCTCTGCATGGACGAAGCCATCGCGGACGCCCAGATCCCCAAAGACGCCGTGGACCACGTCCAGGCCCACGCCTCCGGTTCGCCGCTCGGGGACCTGATCGAGACGGCGGCCATCAAGCAGACCTTCCGCTCGCAGGCCAACGACATTCCCGTGAGCGCCATCAAGTCCATGATCGGCCACACCCTGGGCGCCTCCGGCGTTCTCGCCCTGATCGCCGCGCTTCTCGGAATGCGCAACGGATTC
>Ga0315289_10014333_pt1 | contig 11074 bp, 13 predicted proteins | sample YL17G11_40_MG_FD_203452 | JGI IMG/M metagenome (GOLD analysis project Ga0315289, IMG submission 203452) | Sediment microbial communities from Yellowstone Lake, YNP, Wyoming, USA - YL17G11_40 | ecosystem: Environmental > Aquatic > Freshwater > Lake > Sediment | place: USA: Wyoming | collected...
CAGAAGCAGAACGCGCCTACGCGATCGTATGCGAAGAATTCGAAGCCAAACCAAACAGCCACACACAATTGTGGAAGTATTTGCAGGAGTTCTCCAACGCTGGCACAGTGACCACAGAAGTTTCAGGAACGGGCGTTAGGGGAAGATCAACACTTATTCATCTGCCCAGAATTCCTGCTGACGAGTTGGAGAAGGAACTGCTATTTATGCTGAAGAGTGGAGCAGTTAGCTCATGAACGTTGAGGATGTTTTCTCCTCACGACTGCGCATGAAAATCGTGAAGATCCTAGCACGCATGGGCGAACTTAACGTGTCTGATATTGCTCGCCGACTTGGCATGAACTATGAGACAACGAACAAGCACCTAAGGGTACTGGAAGACGAGGGCATACTGCAGCACAAGGAGTTCGGCCGAATCCGCCTATACAGAATCAATGAGCGTTCCCTCAAAGCTAGAGCGGTGCAAAACCTTCTTACTGTGTGGGAGCAAACTGAAGATATCAGGAAAACATAAGAGCAATTATGCTTTAGACAAGCAACAGGAGTCACCAGTCATGTCGATGGTTGATATTTCAGACAAGCCCGAAACTCTTCGCGAAGCCGTCGCCAGAGGCACTATCAAACTAAAAAGTGAAACCGTACGGCTAATCAAAGAGGGAAAGGTTGCAAAGGGAGATCCATTACAGGTGGCGAGAATTGCAGGAATACTGGCCGCAAAGAAGACCAGCGCACTGATTCCGCTTTGTCATCCTTTGCCATTGACAAGAGTGGAAATCGAACCCGAGATTCTGGACGAATCAACCGTACAGGTCACGTCAACAGTGAAAACGAAGGCTCAGACAGGCGTTGAGATGGAATCACTGACGGCTGTTACGGTCAGTCTCTTAACGATTTGGGACATGGTCAAGCAATACGAAAAGGACAAGAAAGGACAGTATCCAGTCACTGCTATTGAGAATGTCCGCGTTTTGAAGAAAGTTAAGGAAAGGCGTTAGTTGATGAGCGAAACCTCAAAAAAGCACAAGGCTGAAGCGCCAAGAAATCTGAAGTTTATGGTTTTCACGGTCAGCACATCTCGCTATCAGCAATTGAGAAGAGGCGAGCCAGTGAACGACGTTTCAGGGGATCTAGCCGAGTCACTACTGAAGGGTGCAGGCCATTCAATAGTGCTTCGCAAGATCATTTCGGATGACAAAACTATGATTGAACAAACCATAACAGAGGCTCTGGCTTCTGCTAACGTTGATGCGGTCGTTTTCTGCGGCGGCACCGGGATAACTTTATCTGACGTTACTATTGAGACCGTTTCGCCTTTTCTTGAGAAGGTTCTGCTAGGCTTCGGCGAGATCTTCAGACGCTTAAGCTTTGACCAAATGGGCTCCGCCGCAGTTATGTCCCGTGCAATCGCGGGTGTGGCAAGAGGCAAGGCCTTTTTCTGCATTCCAGGTTCGCCTGACGCGGTGAGGCTTTGTTTTGAAAAGCTTATATTGCCCGAAGCTGGTCACATCGTTAGGCATGCTCGGGAATAACGATGGTGTTGAGAGACGGCTGGGGACGCCCACTTCTTAATCTGCGTCTAGCCTTGACCAAGCGCTGTAATCTGCGTTGCCAATTCTGTCACATGGAAGGTGAAGGAAGAATCGATGGAATTCCTCCAGCAGAAATGACCGTTGATGAAATCATTCGTATCGTGCGAATCGCTGTTGGACTTGGCATTTCCAAGGTGAAGTTGACTGGCGGGGAACCGCTCGTCCGAAAAGACATTTTGGAGATTGTCAAAGGAATCGCTAAGATACGTGGCTTAACTGATCTTTCTATGACAACCAACGGAATATTGCTTGCGGCTGTGGCCAAGGAATTACATGCAGACGGTCTGAAGCGGGTGAACGTCAGCCTGCCGACTCTGAATGCAGAAGTGTATGACACTTTGACTGGTGGCGGATTGAAAGACGCTTTGGAAGGGATCAAAGCAGCGGTTGATGCTGGGTTTTATCCAGTCAAGCTTAATATGCTTGTCTTGAATTGCGTTAATGATCACGATTTTTCGGAGATGCTCAGTTTCGCCCAAGAAACTGGAACCATCTTGCAGTTAATCGAGCTTGAACCAGTAAACATTACTGACGCATATTACTCCACTAACCACAAAGTATTGGACGAATACGAAAACCTGCTGGAACAGAAAGCCCTGAAAGTTGAAACCAGGCAGCATATGCAGAACCGTCGCATCTACCACTTACCAGACGTAAAAGTTGAGGTAATACATCCCACGGAAAACGCGGAGTTCTGCATGCACTGCACACGCTTGCGCGTGACAAGCGACGGAAGACTCAAAACTTGCTTGATGAGAAACGACAACCTGACGGATATCTTAACGCCTATGCGAAACGGGGCAAGTGACCACCAACTAGTAGAGCTGTTCAAGCTGGCGAACCAGACAAGGCAACCATACAACAAAGTGGTGGCTTATTCGTAGATTCTCTTGATTATTCTCAGTGCTAGAAAGGTAATCCATCTTGAGGGTTTCTCTTTTTGTCCAAAGTCAAAATCTGACCAGACTTTAACAATTGATTCGGGCGTATACCTTCCGTTCTCGTCTTGTTTTGAGAGAAGTACTTTGAGCATTTCCGATTCTTGAAGCCTTTTCTTGGCATGCTCAAACTGAGACAGAACATCGAGAAATTCCAAGATCTTGTAGTCAATGAATGGATATTTCAGCTTATCCCAGTCAGTTCCGATTTGACTGTCATGACCTGCAAACGTCATGCAGGTAGTGTCACAAAGAGAAAGACTTTTGAAAGCCTTTCTAAGCCTAGAGTTCGGTGATTGTTGCTTCACGTTTTGCCGTGTCAAAGAATGCGATTGTCGATTTTCCGCTCAGATAGCCGCAGACCTCGCCCGGATTCACTACTAGCGTGTTGCCTTTTCGATAAACCTCGGCGTTGTGCGAATGTCCATGAATGACGACATCGAAGCTTTCACTTTCAGTAAGTGACTTCAAAAGCTCTCTGTCGCTGCCGTGTAGCAGTGCAATTTTCAAGTTGTCAACGTTTACTTCCGCGAAGTTGTCGTGTATCTCCAGTTTCTCGTTTTCGCTAAATCTCCTCTTCAAGAGTTCGTGGTCGCCGTCGTTGTTGCCGAAAACGCCGATCAGCTTTGCCTTCAGTCCTTTGAACTTCGGAATCACGAAGGGCGAAACATAGTCCCCGGCGTGGAGCACAATTTCCACGTTTTCCTCATTCAGTCTTCTTATTGCCTTGTCGATCAGGGGCAAGTTGTCATGCGTGTCAGCCATCAAGCCTATCAGCAACGTTCTCACCACTTTCAGGTCTATTCGATCTTGAGGCAAATAAAGCCTTTTCACGTTTCTCTTAACCTATAAAGGTTTGTTCTCTTGCATTAACCCTTTTTTATGATGATTTTTGTCCAGACCAAAGGGCTCCTCAGAAATGGAATTAGAAGTATGTTGAGAGTCAAGATTTGACCAGGGCGTACCCTGAGCCTTCTCATGCTTCGCAAAAAGCCTGGCCGGCATACTACGGGCATACTGTACTTCTATGAGACTCCAGTTCTTCAGGTTTCGCTTGAGCTTGACGGATAGTCTTCGCGATTTCTTCTTGAAGCCCCCTGAAACATTCAAGCTTGTTACTGAATAGGGATAACCTTAATGGACAACATTGCCACCGGAGCCTCTCCGACGTATCTGGAAGCTCAGAAGTAGTAGTCCGCATTTTCGGCGGCGGTTGACGTACTACTACTTCAAACTCCATTCAATATAGCTTAAACATGATTGCAACTCGATTCAAAAATGTCTTGCTAACACGAATGTTTTACTAAAGAATCGGAGTAACTTGTCTGACCTAGCTTTCAGATACCCCTATCCCCTACGCTTTTTGAACAGCCCATTTCGAGCTTTTTTTCAGCAACAAAGCTTAAATCCAGCTTAGTCCACGTCTAATTATGGCGTATAAAGGCGCAATACGTCAAGAAAAGGCGAAATTCAACATGCCTCTAACTGAAGAAGTCAGTTTCAAAGCGATGTTGCAGAAGGGAAACCGCGTTCAAATTCCCAAGTTGATCCGTTGGCAATTCAAAATGGAGCCCCAGCAAGTTTTGAAGGTTAAAGTAAATGCTGGAAGCCCCATTGGAAGCAAGGAAACGTTCTATGCGAAAATGAGCAGGGACGGCCGCATAGCGATCCCGAAGTTGACGCTTGAGTTGTTGCGGGATGAGGATGATGAGGAAAGTCTTGTGGGTTCTATTTTTGAAGTGCAACTTGAACCTGCAAAAGGCGCTTCCTGAAAAGAGCCCTATAGAAACGTGTGAAAAAAAAGAATTCTTTTTTTTATCATGCCGAAAGCTCAGGATCAACATTGCGACTGGAAGAATCCTTGGAGCCATAGGTGTCATGACACCTACTTTCAATCCTTTTCATGGGAGTTTCGGCATGAATCTCTTCTGAAACCACATAGCATAACTCGATAGAGCCCTAGAATGCTCGTAATATTGCTTGAAAACAGAAAAGAGGGGATTGTGCGGGGGATATCTCCACTAGAACTTTGTTCTAGAGAATATTTCGGTCTTGGACATACTCGCGCTTGCGAAACACGCCTTAAAACGCTCCGTGAGGGTTTCAGTTATAGAAAACAGTTCTAAAAGAGGCTTATAGAGTATGAATCCATGGGGTTCAAATCCGTCAGCTAAAAGAAGAGACAAGCTCTACATAATCGCAGAGATACTGGAAATCGCAAAAGATGGAACCTTGAAGACCCAAGTAATGTACAGGGCGAACCTGAGCTTCACGCAGCTTAACGAATATCTTGGCTTCATGCTGAAAATCAGCCTGCTTGAGAAGGTTGACATCAACAACAAAGACGTGTACCGGGCAACAGACAAGGGAGTTGATTTCATGCAACGCTACCGTGAAATAAACGAGCTGCTCAAAACCGAAGAAGAGACCAACGGAAAGAACAACGTCAAGATCCCTCCACAGCATTTGCTGAAAAGAAACTAGTCTCTCCTTTTCCAGCTATTTGCACAATCTGAAGAAGCGATGATCTTTTTTTACTGCCGAGAATGAGTCCTATGCAGGATTCGTTAGCTTAGTGGCGTGATCTTCCAAGTAGCCTCTTATCTTCTTTTTCAATGTTGGAAACTCTTCAAGCATGGCTATTATGACTTTGACCCGTATGTCATCTTCCTTCCTGTTCATGCCCGCGGAACTCTCCTGCCTCCAGTATGGTATAGCAATATACAATATAAGCTTTTGTTTCACACTATATAAAGCCCGAACAGAAAACAGAGAAAAAGAAAGGGTCATTGGACGCTTACGATGTTGACTGTTCGCTTGCGCATCTTGACAGCAACCACGGCGACTGCGATGGCTATAGTAGCTGCAATCAGAATGGCCACGAGATTCGTAGGCAACCATGAGGCAACGGTTTCAACGCCAATCGTAGGATCATGCTCAAGTGTGTTATTGCCAAAGTACGGATAGCCAAGATACAGTCGCATGTGGTTTTCCCCGGCCATGTAGGCAGCTGTAACGTTGACCATAGACTTATCTCCTGTCGTCGAGTTGATCACGGTCGCTGTATTAACAAAGTCAAAGAATCCTGCAAGCTCCTGGCTTTCCTTGGCAAAGTGTAGCTTCAAACGCTCCCGCAGACGCGTACCACCAGTCAAGGGATCAGCTTCGGTAGGCATGTTGCCGCGGACTCGTATTCTCTGTCCGCCAACGATCATGTCTGACGTAGCAGAATTCGCTTCGAGAGGTTCGGGCAAGTCATCTTCACTGTCTTCTGGAAGAGTCTGCAGCGAAGTGTTCGAATCGTTTTCTGCAATCGGCATGTCTTCGATCTTTATTGACGCCAAGTTGATCCATAAGGCAAGGCCTGCTTTCATGTTTGGAACCGTTATGTTGAACTCGTCGTGTAGCACGTTGAACAGGGCATCAAGCTTGTCAATGTTCCATTCCCATCCGTTTACGACGAAGTCCATCTTGAGCTCTCCAGCTTTCACAGTGTAATTGTACAGTTCATAGACGTCTTCAACGGCATCTGTCGCGTAGAACCTGCATCTGATTACGACGTTGCCTTCGGCAAAGCCAAATCGCTTGGGAGCATCCACAAGTGTGAAGTTGAACGAAATGTAGGAAACTCCGTCGTCTCTGATGACATTAGTTGGGCCTGTGAGGTTCCAGCCGCAAGCACTGAAAGGCAAGTAAGACGGATGTAGGCTTAGCTGTCCTGTCATGAAGTCAAAGATCCTGTTCTTGATGTACATTTGATTGTGGTGACCCGGCATCGCGAACTTTGCTTCTAGACGCTCACGCATCCGCAAGGCGTTCGCCTCACACTTTTGCAGATAGTAGGGAACGTCAAGAGTCAAGTATTCGATCAGGCCCTTGTATTTGATAACATAGATATTGCTGGTGTCGTTGGTGTACCACCACAGGAACATGGGTTTCTTCCCGCCTGCAGGGAACAATATCGTTATCAGATCCGTCTGTATTTTGTGCCAATTGCCATACGGCTCGCTTGCAACGTCCAAGTTTTCATCGTCGTCCGCATTTGCATTGCTGATCAGAAATGTCGGTAGAACAACTGACATCAGTAGAAACGCTAGGAACAGCGTCACTATCGATTTTCCATGATTTTTCAAGGTTTTTCTCCGAAAACAGCTACGCAAGACGGTCTTTTAAGAAAATCGTTTCGAGAGAACTCGAATATGGCTTCAGAAGAGTTCTGGAAATCCCGAACTTCACGCAAAGCGGCCCAGCAGAAACAGAGCCGTTATGTTAAGGTACACTGCCGTCAGGCTTATGATCACAGCCTTGTCCAATCTGATGCCCTTCCCGAAGCAAAGGGCAGCCGAAAACAACAAGATGCTCCATACCTGCAAAGGGATCAGAGCGTACTGGCGGATCATGTCCCAGTTGGCTAGGCTCATTGAAGGGAAAATCGCTGGAACCGCCATGAAAACGTACGGAAAGATCATCAGAGGCAACGACGCGATTCCGATGCAGGCAAGAAGCTGGATGTCGTTTCCAACACGTCTGTAGAGCACGTAAGTAAGCAGTTCTGCAAGCAAGAAAAGTCCTATCCAATTGGCAAAGTAGAGTGCGATGATGCCTGAAACGTCGTAGGTCGAGTACTTCAGATAGAAGAACAAGGCAGAATCAAGTTTCCCATATGACGCTCCGACTGCTCCCACAACAAGCACAGCGACGGAGACCGGTAAAGCCAGCTGAAGCTTGGTTGTTTTTGCGAAGACTGGCGAAAGGAACAGCCACTTTGCTATACGATGACTGAATGTTTCGCCTATCTGCAGAGTTGCCGGAACTTGGCCTTCTTTCAGAACCTTGTATAGCGCTTGACCGCGTTCGTTGAGCCGATACTTGCGTTGTTTGTCTTGAGTGAGAAAGTCTGACAGCATGTCAAGGTGATAGTATACTGTGCCAACTCCCAGGTCTAAGGTTTTGCGAAGCTCCTTGAACCCTATCTTTTCTTGCGTTCCTAAAATTTCGATTATCTTTCTTCGGGCTGGATCTCTAAGCAGAGTGTAGTAGCGTGACAAGTCTTCCATGGCTGTGATCTCTTTTTGGGTTTGGGAATATTATCTTTATGGGAATACTTGCTTTATTCTGAAAAACATTGCTGTTCCTGAGGAGAAAGGAGGGCTTACCAGACCAACTGGCACAGGACAGGTTATTCGATGAACGCCAGACAGCAACGGACTTCCAAACTTGCCTATCTAGTTTTCTTGATACCACCTATCCTAGCGTTTCTATCTTGGCAGTATTTCCCTGTCCTTGCCGAATGGTTTATCGTCCAAGTTTTTCGCTATCAACCATCATTTCAGCCGCCCAACCCCGCGTGGTATTGGGCCGTTCGCTTCTTCTACACTTGGTACACGTTCGTAGCTATAGGCGTCGCCGGAATCTGGGTCCTCGTCGCAACGTTCGCCAGAACTCAGAAAATCAAAACCAGCAAGTCATTCTACCCAAAGGTTTCCTTGATTGTCCCAGCCTACAACGAAGAAAAGAACATTGTCTGCTGTATAAAGAGTCTCTACAGGACCGCCGAGCAATATCAGGGCTTGTGCGAGATAATCGTAGTTGACGACGGTAGCAGCGACTACACTTATGAAGTTGCTTGGGCAACAATCCAAATGTGCCGCAGAAAACAGTTTCAAGTTCGCGGGAAAGTCATAAGGCACACTGCAAACCAAGGCAAAGCAGAAGCCATCAAGACTGGCGTCAACTCGGCGCTAGGCAGCTTCATAGCCATCGTTGACGCTGATTCATGGTGGATGCCTGACACTCTTGTGAAACTTGCAGATTACTTGCTTTCGAATCATAAGAAAGCCGTCACAGGCTACGTACACCCGTCCGACGGTGACTCTGAACTCAACCCGTACGTGGTCTTACAGCAGCTCGAATACAGTCAAGGTCTAGGCATTGTCCGCAACGCTCAGTCTATGGGGAACAACGTGCTAGTAGTCTCTGGCGCCATCGGACTGTATGATGCGGACACTTTGCGCAGCATCCTAGATGACAAAAGCATTCACTCTATCACTGAAGACTTGGAGATAACGCTGGAAATGCACAAGAAAGGCGCAGGCGTAGGCTATATCAGCATAGCCACTAGTTCATCTATCGTGCCGCATTCGTTCAGTGTTCTGTGGAATCAACGCTTGAGGTGGTTCAGCGGCTGGCTGCACAATACTCTGAGAATCCACAAAGACCTGCTTGTGAAGAAGTCTTGGCTCACACTACTTCTGTGGTACTGCTACATTTTCGAGTATGGCGGTGCTCTAGTCGATTTGGCTGCAATGGTCGCTTTTCCATTTCTGTTCTGGTTCTCGCCTGATCCGGTTCTGTTTGCAGGCAGCCTACTCATTTTTATGCCCTATAGCCTGCTTGTGGGCGTCATAAACCAGACCATAGCATTGAAATTCGCCTACAACCAGCACAACTATCGGGCCCTGTTGCTCTACACTCCATTCTACCCGATAATACGTTTGATCAACGTGTTTGCCCGTCTGACCAGCTCAGTCAGATTCATGTTGGGCAGCAATGGAAGCTGGCGTCACGTCAAAAACTAACCCTGCTTTGATTGCTCACTTTCTTTTCAATACTCCTAATGGCGTACAAGTTTTGCCCTTCTATGCAAAAACGGTTTTATGTCTCGCGCAGACACTACATTCATGGAATAGACATGCAGATCGAAGCGGTACTTTTTGACTTATTCGACACTCTGCTCCTGCTTGAGAGCGACGAAGTCTACTATGAGCCCAGCTTGAAGAAGATGCACAGGTTCCTAGTCAAAAACGAGATTAAGGTCCGCTTTGACGATTTCAGTCGCACTTATTTCGAGGTTCGAGACAAGTTCTATTCTGAGTCTCGCAACACCCTAGAAGAACCTCATTTCAACGTTCGCGTTTCCCAGACACTGCACAAATTGGGCTATAACTTCGGCAGTACTGATCCACTCGTCACCAAGGCTACCATGGCTTTTGCTGATGAATTCATGCGCTACGTGAGCTTGGACAAAGATGCACTCAAAGTCTTGAGTAAGCTTTATGGAAAGTACAAACTTGGCTTAGTGTCGAATTTCGGCATTCCCGAATGTGGTCGAACACTGCTCGACATTTTTGGATTGAGGAGGTTCTTTGACGTCATCGTCATCAGCGGTGAAGTCAACCAGCGAAAGCCTAGTCCAAAGATCTTCAAAAGAGCATTGCAAGCTCTAGGTGTGGAGGCTTCAAGAACGGTTTTCGTTGGCGACATGCTGGACTTGGACATCATGGGCCCGAAAAGCGTCGGAATGAAGACCGTTCTCATTGAGCGAAAACCCATGAAAGGCGATACTGATGTCAAACCAGACAAGGTCATCAAGAGCCTGGCTGAGCTATTAACCGTGCTCGAAAATTCTTGATGAGCAGATAACAACGTATATTAGAGTCCAGAAGAAACGTTTATATCGGCTGAGATGCCTTTTGAAATGTTTTGGCGAATGATTAGCCAAACCCCGCAATTTTCCGGCGGCGGCTCAACCTTGACTACAAAGGCGCACAGTCGCCCTACAGGATGAGAAGGATTGGCCTCCAGTTGCGGGGACAGGTATGTGGACCTGACATGCTAATACGCGTTAGGTCTGAATTGGGCTTTGGCGGAACAAAATGGTTGTTTCCTCCTCCAAATCCAGTCGACTTTGCGGACGTACAGCCATTAGTTATGTGTCTGGCTGTGGTCAAATAGAAGGAGTGCATAACTCCGGTTGATCCTGCCGGACCACACTGCTATCGGGATGGGACTAAGACATGTTAGTCGTGCGCCTCCTAGCCATGATGGAGGCGCGGCGCACAGCTCAGTAGCACGTGGCTAACCTGCCCTTGGGACGGGAACACCCCCGGGAAACTGGGGCTAATTTCCGATAGGTGAAGACTCCTGGAATGGATTTTCGCTCAAAGGGCGCTTAGGTCATGCTTCTAGGCGTTGCCCAAGGATGGGGCCGCGGCCGATCAGGTTGTTGGTGAGGTAACGGCTCACCAAGCCTATAACCGGTGCGGGCCGTGGGAGCGGGAGCCCGGAGATGGGCACTGAGACAAGGGCCCAGGCCCTACGGGGCGCAGCAGTCGCGCAAACTTCGCAATAAGCGAAAGCTTGACGGGGCTATCCCGAGTGCCATCCGCTGAGGATGGCTTTTACCCAGTATAGATAGCTGGGGGAATAAGGAGAGGGCAAGTCTGGTGTCAGCCGCCGCGGTAATACCAGCTCTCCGAGTGGTGTGGACGTTTATTGGGCTTAAAGCATCCGTAGCCGGCTGGGCAAGTCCCCTGTTAAATCCAGCGATTCAATCGCTGGCCTGCGGGGGATACTGCTCGGCTAGGGGGCGGGAGAGGCCGTCGGTATTCCCGGGGTAGGGGTGAAATCCTATAATCCCGGGAGGACCACCAGTGGCGAAGGCTGTCGGCTAGAACGCGCTCGACGGTGAGGGATGAAAGCTGGGGGAGCGAACCGGATTAGATACCCGGGTAGTCCCAGCTGTAAACGATGCAGGCTAGGTGTTAG
>Ga0315289_10014334_pt1 | contig 11074 bp, 7 predicted proteins | sample YL17G11_40_MG_FD_203452 | JGI IMG/M metagenome (GOLD analysis project Ga0315289, IMG submission 203452) | Sediment microbial communities from Yellowstone Lake, YNP, Wyoming, USA - YL17G11_40 | ecosystem: Environmental > Aquatic > Freshwater > Lake > Sediment | place: USA: Wyoming | collected...
CAAGGTCATCAGCCAACATCCTTTACACTACACTTTCGGCTCCGGAAAGGCCAAAACCCGCGTAGAGGCCCCCCACAGCCCCGTAGCGCCTTCGGGGGTCTCCCAAACTCTCAAACTTGCGCTAGGTCGGAGGGACAGGTCATGCCGGGGCTCGCACTACCCTCAGCAACTTCACGTTCTTCCCGCTGGTGAACACCTCGAGCCTCCCCTGGTCATCTGTCTTGCGTTGCCAGCGTGCTCCCGTCAGCATGTCCTGCAGTGTGTACTCGGCCCCTGGCTGCAGAAGGAGCCACAGCTTCTCCGCGGGCTCCATGCTTGCCGTCTCCTCGGTGAACCACGCCTGCCCCGCGGCGCGGGAGTCCATGAGGGTGTACACGTAGCCGTCCGGCACGTCGAACTTCGCGCAGGCCCAGCGGGGCGACCCCTCGGCCTGGGGGCGTTCGCCCGCCTCGGACAGCACGGCGGCCAAGCATGCGCGCAGCAGCGCGGAATGCGGGGCGTCGGGGCCTTGGTAGCGCTCCGGCGGGGCGAAGTTCAGGTACACCACGCGGCCAGCCTCAGGCCGCCGCACTTCGGTGACCAGCGCCGCGTCGCCGAGCTTCACCAGCGCCCTGCCCTCGCAGGCGATGAGGGGCGGGAGGCTCACTTTCGTGTCCGGTGGCAACGCGAAGCGCCCCTGCCACTCCGGGGCGATGAAGCTGATCTCGCCCTCCCGAACGGCCGTCTGCTGGAGCCCGCGCAGCCCGAAGGCCTCCGCCGCGGAGGGGGCGTCGAGTTCCGGCACGGGTTCCTGGTTCAGCCCCTTGCAGACCCGAGTGGGCGCGAAGGAGTGTGTGACGAGGACGCGATCCGGCGAACCCGCCAGCCACTCGCGCAGGTCGTCGGCCGCGTAGGCGGGGTACTCCCACGGCGAGAAGAGGATCACGCGGTGGTCGTTCAGCACGGGGCGGGGCAGGGGGACGTAGCCCTGGTGGTAGTCGTAGTGCAGGTCCACCAGCGGGCCGGACAGGCTGTATGCCTGGGAGGTCGAGTAGTCGGAGTTGTCGGCGTGGTAGAGGATGGAGCGGGTGGAGATGCAGAGGACATCGCACGGCGGGCGGGTGGCCTGGTCCTTCGCGTACTGCAGGAACCCGTCCATTGCCTTCCCGTACCCGTCCCACAGGTCGGCGTAGGGCCCGCCGGGGTCCTGCATCTCCTTGAGCGGCGCCCAGAGGTAGTCCTCTTCGCGGTCGTCGAACTGCCCGGCGGCCCCCAGGGCGTAGGTGACGGCGTAATTGGCCTTCGCGTCCCAGTAGTGCGGGCGCGCCGGGCCGAAGCCTGAGTCCGGATGCCCTCCTGCCGCCCCGGTCTCGCCGATCAGCCCCAGGCATCTGCCGGACTCGCGGTACGGGCGCGCGAAGTACCACAGGTTGTGGTACGCGGCGATGGCGATCCACGCTGACCCCCACTCCTCCAGCCAGGGCTCGCCCGTTCCCTGGAGCCGCCCCCAGGTCAGGAGGTCTGTGCCGTTGCCGAAGTTCTCCGGGTTCAGCGATGCTTGCAGCTCTCCCCCGAGGGACCGCGCATACTCCCCGCACTCCTGGGCGTACCGTAGCCAGCAGTAGTGGTAGAGGCCGTAGAAGAGGAAGAGACTGCGGCGCTCTTCCGGGGTCGCGTCCGGCCCGATCTCGTTGGGGCGGGCGGGGACGTAGCTGTCCCACGAGTCGCAGCCCACGTCCTGCGGTCTGAAGCGGAGGCCTGACAGCTCGTGGAAGTAGTCCCAGAAGCTGATCGTGCGGGCACCATCTGCATCAGCGATCCTCAACCCGCCGTCGTCGGTCCTGAGCGCCGCCCGGTAGGCCGCGAAGTCCGCCTCCGAGTACCCCCACCTGCCGCCGACATACGGCCAGACGTAGTCCACCATGGTGAAGGACGCTGCCCCAACCTCGCGCAGCACCACGTCGAGGTTGCGCTTCAGCGCGGCCACCGTCGCCGGGTGGCAGTAGTCGGCAGCCGGGTGTACAAAGCCGAGCTGCGGAGGCGTGCGGCCGAGGAAGTCCACCGCCCGGCACTGGTACTCATCCAAGTAGCCTGGAGAGAAGGCGGGCGCCACCGACTGCAGGGAGTAGACGATGCCCAGCTCCCTGGCCGTCTCGGCCAGCAACTTCATACCGGCCACGTTCGCGTCGTCGTAGGCCCGGCAGTACTCCAGCGTCGGCCAGCGCGCCTGCAGGCCCGCGAGCAGTTCGCGGTCGCCGCCGAACCCGCAGAGGCGGGCGCGGTGCTCTGAGGCAGTCGCGGTGGCCGCCAGCAGTGCCAGGAGCAACGCGCAGGGCAGGAGGGGCTTCAGGGGGGATGCGACCATACAGGCGCCTCGGCCGGAGGGGGGGATCACGGCCCTGCCACCGACAGTAGCCGGGGTAACCCACACCAAGTGGGTGTCGTTCCTTCAGGGGCTGAAGAGCCGCCCAACTGCTCCCCCGATCCCATCTTCCTGGTTTCTGGGTGCCGGGGAATCCGGCATGACGACTGACGTGGAGGTTCACGGTTGGAGCCACAGGCACCTTCCCTTCAGGTCGCGGAGCCCTGAAGACCCCGGCCCTGCTGGCACTCGTGGCGCTCTGGATGACCTGAAGCTGCCCCAGAGGCGGACAGCATGCACACAGCTCCATGGAGCGGCTGTCAACCCCGTAGGCCAGTGGCCGGCTTTGCTCTTGCCGTCCGGGCACGGTGGGCAGCGGGCGTGCCGAGCGTGCAAGCGCCAAGGCAGATGGGAGGCGGGTGGCAGAGCAAGGGGGGGTAGCTGCCCGCCATGGCCTCTCGGCACCATCCGGGAGGAGCACTAGAGCGCCGAAGCCAACGTCCCTGAACCGGTCTCGTGCCGCAGAGAGGGCTCAAAGGTTAGGAGGTACACGGTATCGCGAGGGGCGTCGCGAGCCCAATCCCGCTTCCTATCCCATGGCCTTAGTAGACCCAAAGGTCAGAAAACACAGAGTGATCGGGCCGCCGGGCCTGGTTCTTGGGGTTCTGGGAATCGTGCATAGCCCGTGAGCGGGTGAGGGGTAGGCGTGGTGATGCTCAGTGATCCGGTCCTCGTGGCAACGAGGACCGCTGCTGAGCGGTGGCGAAGGCACTGCAACACGGCCAGACGGCAGAGCCCCTTCGGCTACCGACCGCCGGCTCAAAACGCGACCCCGCCATATTCCCCAGGCCCGGGTACGCCTCGTCTTCCGGACCTCGCTGAGCCTAACTGATCCATGGGACTTTGACTGGTACCACCATTCGGGAGGCCAAGACGACGTGACCAGTAGTGCGCCACGCAACATGCCGACGGGCCTGCGGCCGCCACCGATGCTCTGCCTTACCTGGTGGCACGCCGCATTGGCGGTCGTGGCGGTGGGAGTTCCAGCACAGGAGGCGACCGTGGTAGAGAGCATGGATCGAGCCTGGACACCCGCCGAGGTCTGGGAGGGTTACGACCCGACCGAGGAGCCTCTCGACGAGGAGGTGCTGCGTGAATGGACCGAGGACGGAGTCCGGTACAGGGAGCTCTACTTCACCGGTGAGACCTGGGAGGGACATCCGGTTCGCGCCTACGCGATGTACGCGGCACCCGTTGGCGGGCAGGAGCTGCCGGGCGTGCTTCACATCCATGGAGGTGGGCAGACGGTCAACCCGCAGTGGTTGAGCTTCTGGGCGGATCGGGGCTACGCAGCCATGAGCTTCAACTGGGGCGGCGAGTGGCCCAATCGCGAGCGGATCACGCTGTGGGGCCCTCTGGTTCAAGGCAACCATCAACAGAGCAACCACAACCTCGTTAGCCCGACGCCTCGTGTGAACTCCTGGTACCATTGGACCCTCGTCTCGAGAAGAGCCCTCACCTGCTTGGAGAGGCAGGCTGAGGTGGACCCGGACCGCCTCGGCGTCTTCGGCACGTCTATGGGCGGGACCATCATGTGGAATCTCGCCCTTGATAGGCGCATCAGGGCGGGTTGCGCGGTCTATGGCGTGGGCTGGGACACGTATCGAGAGCAGCCCAAGTTCGCCACCGGGCTCCCCAAACCCGAGGCCAATCCCGGGACGCTCAGATGGCGCTCAAGCATCGCTCCCGAGGCCTACGCGCCATTGGTGCGGTTCCCGATGCTCTTTATGAGTGCCACCAACGACCACCACGGCAACATGGATCGAGCGTACGACACGCTGGCTCTGATGCCCGAGGGGGTACCTCGCCGACAGGCCTTCACGCCGCGCTGCCGCCACCACATCGGGGCAGACTTCGCTGAGGATCTTCCACTGTGGATGGACGCTTGGCTCCGCCACGGTGAGCCGTGGCCCGAGACACCGGGGACATCCCTGGCAATCGGCGCCGACGGCGTGCCGCTGCTCACGGTCACGCCGGATGATCCCCCTGACGTCGCGAGGGTCGAGGCCTATTACGCCGTCGAGAACCTATCGGCGATCAGCAGGAACTGGCGGGCGGCAGACCTTCGTCAGGATGGGCAGGGCCTCGTGGCGCGACTCCCCGTAATGGACGTGGGGAAGTACGTCTTTGCGTTCGCCAACGTGCACTACGGCAACGGGGTGTGTCTGTCGAGCCGACTGGAGGCGGGCATACCCGCGGAACTGGGCGATGCTCGAGCGACGGACGCGCCGTCACTCATGATCTGCGACGGCTCCGATGGTACCGGGAGTTGGGTGACTCAGTCGCCCAGCACGGACCCGATACCGCCGATCCGCATCCCAATTCGTCGAGAGACGGCTCCCGATGGAAGGTCCGGCTTCTCACCCTTCCAGCATTGCTCTCCACTCACGTACCAGGTGGGCGACCCGAAGTGGCGTGGCCCGGAGGGCGCGAGGCTCACCTTCGACGTCTTCAGCCGCGAGCGAGACGATTTCGCCGTCGCGCTGCACGTGCGGCCCTTCCTGATCGGCTTTCAGGAGTACCACGCTAAGGTCGAGCTCAAAGGCGCCGGAGAGTGGGAGAGGGTGGAGCTGAGCGCAGGGCAGTTCATCTCCACATCCGACGCGTCTCCGCTCGCGGACTGGAACTCGGTAGAGATGCTGGAGCTGAGGGTGCCGGAGGGCGGCTGGAGCGATGAGAGGATCGTCTTCACTCACTTCCAGTGGGTAGAGTAGCCGCCGGTGTCTCCCACGTGTTCGAAGGAGTCCAGCCATGGCTCAGCCGACGCTGCTCCGCTGGGCCACCAGCCAGCCCGGGTACCCAGACCGGGGGCTCAACACAAGCCGTTTGACACCCGCCACCATGGCGGGTCATACATGGGGCGAGTGCCTCCCTTTCCCACCGCCTCCTGCCTCCCAATTACACCGCCGCCAGCAACCGGATGGACCCGTACGCTGCACTCGCCAGGGCAAGGTCCTGCGACGCCGCATCCTCGGCGGCCTGATCGACGACTACCACCGGGAGGCTGCCTGACCAACTGATCGGTCTCGATCAGTGCCCAAGCCGACTCCGCCACGCGCGCCTTTGGCGCCGCCCGATGGCATCCCTGGCATGCGCCGCGACATCGACCTCGTCTGCATCGGACCGAAGAGCCTGCACGTGAAGAGCGGCGCGCGGATCATGCTCTGGCGGGGGAACGGGCGCGCAGATCAGTTTCGGGACCTTACGGGCCTCCAGTTCGATGCAGCGCGCTGTTGCCCCAGGGCTTGTGGCCAGGCACGCGCTGGTCATTCGGGTCGTGGGACACCGACCAGGTCATGTGGGAGTTGCAGAAGTCGACGCAGCCCAACCGGGTCACCTCCCTACCGCCGCTCCGCAACGTACCGATAGTTGAAACGACCGTTCGGGGCGGCATCGCCGTTGGTGGTGAACTCGGTGATGTCGCCCGGCTTCTGGACGTTGTCAGCCCACTTGAGGTCGAAGCGCACCGGTCGCCCGGCCAGCCCCAGGTCGGCGCGCCGAAGGGCGAGCATCATCTGCTCCCCCTCCACCCGGTACCGAACCTCCGTCTTCGGCCGCCAGGACCAGCCGCCCCGGTTCTCCTCGAGCAGCGTGGTATCCGCGCTCTTCACCGTGCGGTTCACCACGAAGTCATAGCCCTCCCAGCCGGTGGCGTAGTTGCAGTCGACATCAAGGAGAAGCATCATCCAGTTCGGGTCCGTGTGCGGGGTGATGGGGTCTTTCGTGCGCACGTAGAAGTACACGAGACGCTCGTCGTGAGCGACCTTCATCGTCACGAAGTCGTTGCGGCCGGTGCTGTTCACGTACCGCTCGCAGTTGTTCCACCCCGGGTGGTCGCGACGGGCGGCATCGCCGAGGTCGTCGCGGTACTCCGGCGCTACGTGTTCCCACTGGCTGAACGGGCCGTCGAGGCGGATCGTCTTCGGCTCGCTGGCCTCGGGCGGGCGGCGCACACCCTTGAACCGGCGGATGAAGGAGACCATCTGGTAGTAGTAGGCGTCGCCATGCCCGCTGCGCATCGGTTCAATGTCGCGGCTGTGCTCTTCGTCGAACTGATCCACGAACACGACTGGGCTCTTCGCTCCGGCGAACTCGCCGAACCTCTGAGCGATCCACTCGTTCCAGCCGGTGATGAAGATGAGCTTCGGGTCTTCCTTGAGAGCGCGCTCGAACTGCTCGGCGAAGTTGAGGCCGCGGCCGACCGCACCGGGTGACCTGTCCGTGGCGCCATCGTGGAAGCTACGGCCGCGCGCCTCGGGTTCGCTCATCGAGCCGAGGCGGCCGCCCACGGCGTTCTGCGCTACCCCAACCGCCATCATCTCCTTCTCGCCGCGGCTGTCCAGGAACACATGCTGCGGGTAGACCTCCAGCCAACTCCACTGGTCGGGCCCCGTCGGCCCCTGGAAGTAATCGGGCATGGGCTTGCGGAAGGTGAAGAAGCGGCGCATCTCGGCCCCGGGGCCGTCGGCGGAACTGAGACGCAGCGTGCGGTCGCCGGGAGCAGGAGTGCCGTCGGCGTGGGCCTCGCCGCGCGGGTAGACATCGCCGGTGTTGCTCCACCAGCCGACCGTGCCGTTCGGCTCGGAGGCCTCGAAGTAATAGCTGCCCGCAGGAAACGGCGCAGGGAAGCGCAAGGAGAGCCAGGCGTTGTCCTGGATGCCCGTGAACCGTTCGGTGGCGAGGCGCTGGGCGTTCGGGTCGTCGCGGTATACCGAGAGCGTCACCGCGGAGCCGGTCTCCCTCCAGGTGGGGAAGCAACCGCCGACGGCCTCGAAGGGGTGGTCGGTCGTGAAGGATTGGCCGAGGGTATGACTGGGCGTCAGCGGGGTCGCCACGTCGTGCTGGTCCGTGCCTTCGGTCTCGCCGAAGCCGGCGGGGTCGGCGAGGATTAGCGGCTTGCCCTCCCAGCGGAACCAGAGGTCGGGATACAGACCGGGCTGGTAGAGGTCGCGGTACAGCTCGGGGACGACGCGGCTGGGGTCGCCGAAGGGACACAGGAACGCCACCTGCGGCGTCTGGCCGCCGTTCTGGCGGACCTCCGCGAACGCCCTGAGCAGGGCCATGTAGTAGCGCTGGTACGTGAACTGGTTGGTGTTGTCAAAGACGATCACGTCAACGCCGGCGTCGGAGAGCATCTGGGCGTGCTTCCGCAGCACATAGGCATCGTCCGCGGTGTAGTAGCCGAACAGCGGCTCACCCCAGTGGTGGAAGACGCCTGGCGGCCCCCAGAGCGGACTGTCCGCCTTCCCCATCGCGCCGGGGTCTTTGGCGAGGATGCGGGAGATGTCATACGGGCCGCCGCTGACGTGCTCGCCCAGCCAGAGGAAGTAGAAGAGGGCGACGAAGCGATCCTTGCGCGGTGGACCGACCTGCTCGAAGGTGGGGAGTTGGCGGCCGAGGGCATCAGTGGCGACCCAGGTGTCGCTGTAGGTGTCGCGGACGGCGGGTGGTCTGGCCGAGATCGCGCACGACAGCGGCATCTCGAGCATGGCACTCACCACCCCCGGAAGCAACATGGCGCGGCGAGGGAGCATGGGTTCCCTCCGTTTGCCCGGGATTGCCCACACCAGACGGGGGTCCCCATCCATGGAATGGACAACCACCCATCTGGTAGCGGAGTTCTCCGTTGGCGCCAGAGACACATCCCTTGCGGGTCGGGCGGCCCTCCTGAAGCCGGGCCTGGCGGACCCTGGCGCCTGGCGGCCGCACCTGCCGCTCTCGGAGTCCACGATCGGAGGCGCAGGTTCCTGGGACTCCGCCAGTGAAGTGTCGCCGTGGATGGCTGATCCGTCAGCCAACGACCCGAGCACTCAGTCTGATATGGGCAATCCCGGCCTACACAGCACTCGAGCAGCGCGGCGCCCAGGAGGGACTGGCACATGCTTCGTCCGATGTCCCTGTTCACACTGTCGAATGCCCTCCTCGTGATCCATCATCTGACGTTCGCTGACGGCGGGCAGGTGACCGCCAACCTGGGCGATCGTGGGCCGGGGTCTACCGCGTATGCGGCCGTCCCCGTGAGGGCACCGGCCGAGCTGGGCCCCGTATATGTCTACACGATATCCGGGTCCTCGGACGCTGCGGGCTATGACGAAGCCATGGCGGCGGTCAGCCTGCAGGGGATCATCAACCGTGACGGTCCTCGGCTCTACCTGATGACCGACAGCTGGGCGCGCCCGCAGATCTGGTTCGACACCTTCTCCAGTGAGGGCGAGTGGCTGCACGGGAGGAAGCGGCGCGGCTTGCCTGACCTCGGTGCTGTGGTCAGACTCGCGGGTGAGCGTCTGGCGGGCGCCGTGATCTGGGATCCGAACGTCCCCGCCACCGTCAACGTGGCCACCACCATCGCGGGAGTCGAGGACGCCGTGGTCCTGAGCCCGGAGATGGCCGAGAAGTACCTGGGCCCGTGGCAGCTCCCCGTGCTGCGAGACCTCAGGGGCATGTTCACCGGCAAGGAGACCGGGAGCAGTAAGAACGATGCGTGCCGCTGGGCCATCCGTGAGTATCTCGCGCAGGGGCGCTGCTCGTCACGGCTCATCTGTCTCTACCACGATGCGGCGGGTCACAGGAGCGGCGGCGACATCGCCTACGCCGTGGTCCGGGACCTGCCGGTGAAGAACCGGGCCTTCGTGTTCGACCTGTCGCCGTGGGGTGATGAGAAGCCCGGGGACGACCCCGACCAGCCGCTGGGCCTGGACCTCCAGACGTATCGGATGGTCCTTCGCGGAACACTTCGGCAGTCGGCCGGCAAGCACATGACCGAGATGGCCGGGTTCTTCGATCTCGTCAAGTACAGCAACATGCCCGGACACGCCAGCAAGCACGATCCTGTGCCGACCGAGTGGGAGAGCGTGCACCTGATCTCGCCCTACAACTGCTACCAGAACACGGCTACGGAGTTCTGCTACAACCAGTCCTTCCACAGCCAGTTCCCGTTCGCGCCCCTCAAGCAGCGCCGCCCTGCGGAGAAGCGCGTCCTGCAGAACAAGCCCTACATCTCCATACTCATGGCCGACTACGACTCGGCATTCCCCCTCTACGAGTTCATGGCCAACCACTGGAAGGACGAGGGCCGGGGCAAGCTGCCCCTGGCCTGGGGCGTGGACCCGAACCTGATCGAGACGTACCCGGATGTGATCTCTCACTACTACAAGACAGCGACACCGAACGACTACTTCGTGAGCGATGCGAGCGCCGCCGGGTACATGAACCCCAACCGCATCCAGGGGGAGTACCTGCCGCTCTTTGTCACGCACAACCGCTTCTTCTTCCAGCAGACCGACATGAGCATCGCAGCCATGGTGCTCGACTGGGACCAGCCGACAGATGCCGTCAAGGACGCGTTCGCCCAGTTCGCCCCGGATGGGTACTCCACCATTGTGATGAACCTTCATGGGATGCCCTATCAGCCGCCGACGCCGCATGTCTGGAAGGGGATGCCGGTGATGAACCTCTGCGGCTACCCCGACTCGGACAGCGCTAAGACGGCCGCTGACGCCATCGGCGCGCTTCTGAAGAGCAGGCCTGCGGGTACGCCGGGGTTCTACTTCATGCGCGCCATCTGGTTGCCGCCGAGCAAGATCGTCGGTGTGATGGAAGCTCTGCGCAGAGACCATCCGGACGTTGACTTCGAGGTGGTCGATCCCTGCACGCTGTTCGACCTCTTCACGCAGCACCAACAGCCGAAAGGCTGAGGCACGGATGACGCGCGGCACTTACTTCGCGCAGCGCCGGAGCGAGCTGTCCTTCCCGAGAACCCATGACACCGCTTTGGGGCCGCGAGTCGCTGCCATCCGGCAAGCTCGGTCGGGCGAACGTATGGCTGGCCAGGCGCTCGAGGTCGCGCCGCCAGGTGCGGAGCGCTCGTCATTGGGACTCAATGGGCCGCGTCAGGCTGCGCGCTTCTCGTAGTGATGGTGTAGGCCACCGACTTCGGGGACCTCGATGATCTCGCCGGCTTCGGCCGGCTGCGCAGCTCGAGGCTCCGGGCAGGCCATGGCCAACGAGAGGTGAGTCCGCCAGTCGTGGTAGTAGCCGAAATAGCTGCGGAGGATGCGCCGAAGGTGCTCCTGGCTGAGAACGATGGCATGGTCCAGACAGTCGCGTCGGATGCTGCCGATGACGCGCTCTGCGAACGGTGTCTGCCATGGGCTCCGCGGCGCGATGAGCACTTCCTCGATGCCCATGTTCTGGACCCGCTCCCGGAAATGAGCACCGTAGATGCCGTCCCGGTCGCGTAGCAGGTACCTCGGGGCGTCGTCCATGGAAACGCGTTCACGATCTGCTGAGCCGTCCACTCGGCCGTCGGGTGCTGGGTCACGCCGAAGTGCACGATGCGCCGCCGGTGATGGGCCCGCACGATCAACACGAAGAGCACTTCGAAGCGGACTGCCGGCACCACGAAGAAGTCGATCGAGACCAGGTCCTTGGCATGGTTCGTAAGGAACGCCCGCCAAGTGGGTGATGGCGGCTTACGCTTCCGGACCATGTACTTCTCCACCGTCGACTTCGCCACCACGATCCCGATCCTCTCCAGCTGTCCGACAATCCTCGGTGGTCCCCAGTGTGGATTCGCCTTCGACATCCGGCGGATCAGCTGTCTGATCTTCGCCGACATCGACGGGCGGCCCGGCTTCGTCTTCCCGCTCAGCCGCGCCCAGTGATCCCTGAAGC
>Ga0315289_10014336_pt1 | contig 11073 bp, 11 predicted proteins | sample YL17G11_40_MG_FD_203452 | JGI IMG/M metagenome (GOLD analysis project Ga0315289, IMG submission 203452) | Sediment microbial communities from Yellowstone Lake, YNP, Wyoming, USA - YL17G11_40 | ecosystem: Environmental > Aquatic > Freshwater > Lake > Sediment | place: USA: Wyoming | collected...
CCGGACCACGCCGGCCCGCAAGACCATCCTGGCCAGCCCGACGATGACGTGGATGACGACGTGGACGACGACGTGGACAACGATGGCGATGCCGGCCCAGCAGGCCATACCGGCCGGCCAGACCACGCCGGGCAACCCGATCATGCTGGTCCTCCGGATCACGCAGGTCCGCAAGGCAACGGTGGACAGCCAGATCGTGGTGGCCCGAAGAAGGAGAAGTGACGGAAGCCTGCTATGACAAACGCCGCCCCGTGGCTCGCGAGAGCCACGGGGCGGTTTATTTTGACACACCACCGTCGAAAGACTTTAGCCTGTGGCCAGCCGCAGCAGCACCTCAGGCACCCACAACTTGCCGATGCCCATGAAGCCCAGGACGGTCGAAGCGACGAAGACCAGCACGCCGGCGGCAATGAGCAGAATGTCGGCGCGGCGGTAGGTCAGTTTGTGCACCCACGTGCGCGGCCCTATCCCGAAGGCGCGCAGGTCCATCGCGTCGATGATGTCCTCCGCGCCGACGATGGCGTTGATCGTCACCGGCACCAACAGCGGCGCCAGCCGGCGAATCTGGGCCACGATGCCGCCCGAGAGTTTCTCCACTTCGTACCCCCTGGCGCGCTGGGAATCCAGCGTGACGCTGAAATCGCGCCCCAGCGTGGGCACGAAGCGGAAGGCCAGGTCCATCGCGTAGGCGAACTTGTCGGGCAACCCCAAGCCCCGGAACGTGACGCCGTACAGGCTGGGGTCCACCGTATAGGGGATGGTGATGGCCATGATCGTGATGGCGTACATGCGCGCCAGTTGGCTGATGGCAAAGATCGTCTTTTCGGCGGTGACGTCCAGGTGAATCTGCCATCCGACGATGGGGAGGGTCAACCCCAGGCGGCGGATGAGATGTTCCTCGTGATAGGCGTACTCCACGCCGCCTCTCCCGGTCAAAAACGTCAGGATGGTCATAAAGAGGATGATGAAGCTGATGACGATCCACACCCGGCGCGTTTCGCGCCAGGTGAGCCTGGCGAGCGCGTACTGGAGTATCGCGACGCCCAGGAACAGGAGCGTGATGCGCAGGTCCCAGAATTGGATGATGGAGAAGAGCATGGCCAGCATGAAGATGATGCGGGCGCGGGGGTCCAGGCGCTGGATGACCGTGTTCCGTTCGCGATAACGCCAGGCGATCAGCATTTCATCGCACCTCGGTTAGCGGCCCGTGCGGGCCTGGATGGCCTGGTAGGCGGCCAGCAGGATGGGGGTGAGGATCATCGCGTTGAGAATGTTAGGGCCGGCAGCGGGCGCAAACTCGCCGATGATGGCCGTGGCGAAGGAGTAGCCGTTGACCCAGATGTCGGCGAGGGAAGCGAAGCCGATGCCGACGATGATGCCCAGCGTGCCCCATATATTGACGGCCGCCAGGTCTATCGTGGTGAAGCGCTCCAATATGAAGCGGCCCACGATCACCACGACGCCGCCGATGATGAAGGCCCAGGCCCAGAAGGAAAAGTCCTCGATCTCGCCGGTCCACGGCCCTGGAACCCTCGGGTTGAGGTAGATCAACGCTGAGGCGACGGCGATGAGCACAGCGACCAGGATGGTCAGAAAGTTGAGGCTGCGCTTCTTGTCGGCGAAGAGCATGACCAGGCCGGGCACCATACCCATCAAGCCGTTGCCCACGTCCCACGCCGGATACACGCCCCAGCCGGTCAGAAAGTCGCCCAGGATGTTGCCCACAGCCCCGGTGAAGAAGCCGGCCACCGGGCCAAACACGTAGCCAAAGAAGATCGGTATGCAGATGGATGGACGGAGTGATACCTGACTGACGGATGGCATGGGGATGGTGTTGAAGATGTAGTTGAAGACACCGTACAACGCTGCGCCGATGGCCATGTACACCACCTGCCGCGTGCCTACCACCCAGGCCGCGCTCCGCGCGGTGACCAGGTAGACGACGAAGACACCGAGCAGGCCGATGGCGGTGACGATGATCGGAGCAATGCCCTGAATCTTGTCGCCGCTGGTCAGCAGGCTGGCCAGGGCCAGCAGCACGACAAAGACGACCAGCACGGCGAGCCAGGTCAAGGCCCGATTCTTGGTGAGTCCCGCTATAGTCATTTTTACCCTCCTTCGTAGGATGATTTCTGGGCGTGTCCAGGGTGGCCCCCAACAAGTTGGGGACTCCGGACTCGCACAACTGGTAGACGCTCACTTGCTGGTTCCGGACTCCTGGACTTGTCCAGGGTGCCCCCAACAAGTTGGGGACTCCGGACTCGCGCAATTGGGTAGACGCTCACTTGCTGGTTCCGGACTCCTGGACTTGTCCAGGGTGGCCCCCAACAAGTTGGGGACTCCGGACTCGCGCAATTGGGTAGACGCTCACTTGCTGGTTCCGGACTCCTGGACTTGTCCAGGGTGCCCCCAACAAGTTGGGGACTCCGGACTCGCACAACTGGTAGACGCTCACTTGCTGGTTCCGGACTCCTGGACTTGTCCAGGGTGCCCCCAACAAGTTGGGGACTCCGGACTTAAACTAAACTGCCCCTGCACATCACCTCCTCCCTCAAGCGTGAGCCAGCGCCTCGGCCGACATAAAGCGCCCCGTCCTGGGCAGATACTCCAGGTTGGCCCTCAGCAACGAGGTCGGCACCAGGCGGCAGCGCCTGAGCAACTCGAAATCGGTCAGCACTTTTGCTGGCGGCCCGTCGCCGGCAACCTGCCCCTCGTGCATCAGGATGACCCGGTTGGCGTAACAGATGGCCAGGTCGAGGTCGTGGGTGATGAACAGGACGGCCGCAAATCCCGGCATCTGGAGGATAGAGTCCATGAATGCCATGTAATTCCAATAGTCCTGGCCGGCGGTCGGCTCGTCCATCACCAGAATCTTGGAGCGCATGGCCAGGATGGCGGCGATGCTGACCCGCTTCTGTTGTCCGAAGGAGAGTGCCAGCGGCGGATAGTCCTCCAATCCTTTCAGGTTGACGATGTCCACCGCTCGCGCCACTCCTTCGGCGATGGCCTCCTGTGCGTAACCCAGATTCTTGGGGCCGAAGGCCAGTTCCTCTCGCACGCTCGGCGCAAAGAGCATGTGGCTGGGACTTTGGAAGACGTAGCCCAACGTGTGGGCAATCTGGGCGACGCTGATCTCCCGCGTGTCGCGCCCCTCGACCAACACCCGGCCCTGGCGGGGCTTCAACAGGCCGATGGCGTGCTTGACCAGCGTCGTCTTCCCTGCGCCGTTGGGTCCCAGGAGTGCGACGACGTCACCCCGCTGGATGGTCAGATTGACGTCGTGGATCACGGCTGGCCCGCCCTCTTCGTAAGCGAAGGAGGCGTGCTCGAACGTCACCAGTGGCTCCCGGCCGTCCGGCTGGATGGCTGGTTCGAAGATCGGGGGCGGGGCCGCGGCCGCGCGTCCAATCACGACGGGAGCGGGCAGTTTCACCTGCCGGTAGTCCACCACTTCCATCAGCCCGTCCGGCGGGCCGCAGTAGGTGATCTGGCCGTCCTGCATAAAGGCCACCCGGTCGGGGTGGATGCTCAGCACATCTTCCACGCGGTGTTCGACGAGCATGATGCTGACGCCCTCGTCGGCCAGGCGGCGGAAAAGCGCCAGCGCCTCCTGCGCGCTGGCCGGATCGAGGCTGGCCAGCGGCTCGTCGAGCAGGAGGATGCTGGGACGCATGGCCAGCACGCCCGCCAGACTGACCTTCTGTTTCTCGCCGCCAGAGAGGTAGAAGGTCTCCCGGTTGCGCAGGTGAGAGATGCCCAGATAGTCGAGCGTCTCGTCCACGCGCGGCCGGATTTCCTGGCGCGGCAGTCCCAGGTTCTCCAGCCCAAACGCCACCTCGACGGAGACGTAAGCGCCCAGGATCTGCCGCTCCGGGTCTTGCAGGACGGTGCCGACGATCTGGGAGACGCGCGACAGCGGCATCCCGGCCGTCTCCTGGCCGTCGAGCAGGATCCGCCCGCTCAGTTCCCCTTTGTAGGAGCGTGGGATGAGGCCGTTGATGCAGCGGATGAGCGTCGTCTTGCCACATCCGCTGGCGCCGGCGACGAGCAAGAGTTCGCCGCTCTCCAGCGTCAAAGCGACGTCACGCAACGCAGTCTCCGGCCGGGCCCGGTAGCGGAAGGTGAGCCCTTCGATTACCAGCGGAGCAGCGGTAGAGCGTTGCTCAGACATGCATCTCTCTCCCACTGAGATAACCCCATCAGGCTGAAAGAGTTACGGGGGCCTCAGGCTGCCTCGGCTGCCTCTTCCTCCCCCTCAGGTACGGGCCAGATATCTTGCGGGTCTTCGATGTGGTCAATGAAGAGGGTACCGTCGCAGTGGTCAATCTCGTGCTGAAAGACGCGGGCCAGCAACCCTTCTGCCTTGATGCGCATAGCCCGTCCGCGAGGGTCCAACCCCTTCACGGTGATGCCGTGGTGGCGCGCGACTTTCCCGGCCCAACCGGGCACAGAGAGACAACCCTCGTTGCCCTCCTCCACCTCACGGGACTTGCGTGCCAGTTCGGGGTTGATGATGACGTAGAGTTTGCCGCCCTCGGGGTTCTCTTCACCTTCGGGCAACTGCACTACGACGACGCGCTCGGGCACACCGACCTGGATGGCAGCCAGGCCGATGCCGTTTTCGGCGTACATCGTTTCGACCATGTCGTCGATGAGTTGGCGCACAGCCGCGTCTACACGCCGCACGCGGCGCGATTTTTGGCGCAGCAGTGGATTGTCAGAAAACACAATCGGGCGCACAGGCATAGATCAAGTCTCCTGTTGAGGCGAAGATGCTGGCTGGGTCGCGGAGGGCGTGGAGCGGCGGACCTGGTCGTACACGGCGAACCAATCGAGCAATTCGTTGCGGTGGCGATCGGCTGCCATCTGGCTTTGCCGGCGTTGGAATGCTTCCATGCGGCGAAAGATCTCGGACTGCACGCTGCGGGGGTCCCTGACGTAGTCAAAGGTGAAGGCACCGGCCCCGGCCGTCTCGATCGTCACCGACCCGTAGTTCAGCAACTTGCCCAGCGTGCCGGGGATTTCGAAGCGGATGTTCTGGATCATCGCCAGGCTGGCCTCGCGGCGCTCCTCGCGCAGGTGGAAGGGCAATCTCTCGACGTCGATGATGCGCGTGGCCGTCACCTGGTAAATGTCGTTCTGCCAGTCGTCGAACTGCCACAGCCACCAGGGGGCCAGGAAGACCATGGCTACGCCGTAGCCGAGCAGCACGGAGGTCCAGTCGGGAGGATTCTGACGGAGTATGTAAACGGTGACAAGCGTGACCACGGTGATGAGCAACGTAGGAGGCCCAATGGGCACGACCAGGGTGATCCAATGCTTACGCCAGGTGATGGTGTCCCCCTGCACGTGGCGCTGGGGGGGCAGAAAATGGGTAAAGAGGCTCAGAAGCACACGGAACCACGTCGGCATAGCCTTGAGGCGCTGCTCTTGGGGGGGTGGCGCCGGTGTGGGCACTTGACCTTCCGCGGGGACAAGGCGGCGTAGCAAGGCATCGCGGATGGCCGCCCGCTCTTCGGCCCTGGCCCCGGCCTGTATCCGGCGGATCTGTTCGAAGATGATCTCTTTTACCTCTGACGGGCGGGGGATCTCCCGAAAGGCCACGTGTCCCCGCTCGCCGGCCGTCTCGATGATCAGGTCGCCGAAGTTGAACAATTGCGCCGCCAGCCCCGCCTGTGACTCCTGGATGTCCTGGATGTTGCGCAGAGGCGCTTCGGCGCGCTCCTCCCGCCCAAAGGGGGCGTGTTCCCGGCGCACCACCCGCTTGTTCGTCACGATGTAGACGTCGTCGTAGTGGTCTGCAGCCAGGTATAGCGCGAAGACGAGAGGGAGCAGGCCCACGATGATCCCCACGACCAGGACCAGGGCCGCCCTGGATTGCGCGTATAGGTAACCGCAGATCAGCAGGTCCACCAGGAGCACGAAGCCAGGGATGAGCAGGCCACGGAGCAGGATCACGTTGTGCCTGTGCTGGCTGACGATGACGACTTCGTCCGCGGCTTGCCATTTGAAACGCCTGGCCCGGCGTTTGCGGGCCACGTCGGGGCGCATTTGGAGAGACTTGAGCATCCAGGGGCGCTCTTGCAGCAACTGGTCCAACTCGTCCTTGTTCAGGACCAGCAGCGTGGCGTCCCGGACGACTTCGACGGTGGCGTCACGGGGTTCGCCCAACAGGAGCGAGGTCTCGCCAAAATACTCGCCCGGCCCCAGGCGGGCGACCTCTCGCTCGACCCCCTGTGGGTCAACGTGGAGGACACGCAGTTCGCCACTCTCGACGATGTAGGCCGTTTCGCCAAGTTGCCCCTGGCGGCAGACTTCGCTCCCGGCTGGGTATTGCGCAGGCTTGACCAGCCTGGCGACTGCCTTGCGGTCGTCCCGGCTGAGTTTGGCAAACAACGTGATCTGTTCGAGTTGCTTTGCCAAATCGTCAGGCATACCGATTCTCCCCGCCCGTGTCACATATCGTGGGGGACAGGATGGACTGCATCTTATCCATATACATCTCGGCGATGTCTGATTTTCAGGATAAGCAGTCTCTCAGCAGACCAGTCTATCTGGTAGATAATTCGATAATCGCCGACACGGTATTTAAAGCATCCACTCCATTCTTTTCCATGGAGTGGCTGGTGGCGCAATAATTCTGCGTTTTCACCCATCCATTCCAGTTTGTCCAGAATACGTGTCTGGATGGTGGGATCGAGGCGTTTGATATCTGCCTGTGCTTCAGGCACCAGGATGACCTGGAAGGCATTCATTGTCCGATCTGTCCTCGGAAGGTCTTGAGATCTACACCCATTCCTGCCCGTGCCTGTTCCAACGCATGTCTAAGAGAAGCCGCAAATTCGGCTTCCAGTTCTGCCTCGTCTTCCTCCTCTAACCCTGTCCAGGCATCCACCAACTGAGTAAACCAGACCTCAAGACGCCTATCTATCGTACGCTCAACCAGCCTCTCGAATTCATCCGCTGACAGTTCTACCAAAGCCTTTTCCATCGTTAACTCCTTATCCTGCACACGACTCTGCCTTCGGTTCATAGTTATTATATCCGTTTCATCCGCAATTCGCAATTGGCCGTTTAGCCCCCCATCTCCTGGTATGCGGCGAGTGTCTCCTGCGCGGTGCGCGCCCAGGAGAAACGGGCGGCCTGGGCCAGCGCGCGGCGGCTCAGTTCGGCGCGGAAGCCGTCGTCGGTCGCCAGTTGGATCAGTGCGCTCGCCATCCCCTCGGCATCGTCTGGCGGTAGCAACACGCCAGCGTTGCCCACGACCTCGGGGAGCGAGGCAGTGTTGCTGCCCACGACCGGCGTGCCACAGGCCAGCGCCTCCAGCGGTGGCAGGCCGAAGCCCTCGTAGCGGCTGGGGAAGATGAACGCGACTGCCCCCCGGTAGAGGGCGGGCTTGGCGGCCTGGTCCTCTTCGACGAAGCGCACCAGGCGTACGTATTTTTCGCTTATCTTTTGCTCCTGGATCAACCGGCGTGGATCGGGTGTGAAAGGCGTGTCTCGTTCCGGCAACCGCCCGGCGATGACCAACGGGCACTCCTCACCGATGGCTGGCCCGGCCCAACGGTACGTGCCGAGCACCGTGGCGACGTTTTTGCGCACGTCGAAGCCCCCCAGGTAGAGCACGTACCGCTCGGGCAGGCGGTAGCGCGTGCGGATTTGCATATCCTCCGGCGTCGGAGCCGGGGTGTAGCGTGCATCGGCGGCCAGGTAGACGACGCGCACACGTCCTGCCGGCAGTCCCAGGTGGGTGACGATGTCCCGCCGGGAGGCCTCCGAGTCGGCGAGCACGAGTCGAGCACGTGACGCGGCTGCGCTGACCAGCGCGGTATAGAGCCGCACCAGGGGGCTGCCCCGGTACTCTGGTAGCACGAGTGGGATCAGGTCGTGGATGGTGACGACAGTAGGCACCGGTGGGGCCAGCGGCGGTGCCCAATACGGCACGTGGGCTAAGTCAACGCCGAGGCAGGTGCAGGCCCTGGGGAAGGCAACCTGCTCGAACCAGACCTTGCCCAGGTTGGAACGAGGGCAGGGCACAGGATACAGGAGGCAGGAGGCAGGATGCAGGATGGAGAATGGAGAATGGAGAATGGAGATTGCTTGTCTCTTGCCTCTTGCTTCCTGCCTCTGGTTGTCAGGGGTTACCAGGATGATCTGCAGGTCCGCGTTGAGCGTGACCAGTCCTTCCACCAGCCGCTGCACGTACTGCCCACTGCCGGTGGTGGGGCTATCCCAGAACCAGGCGTTGATGGCGACGCGCATCAGTCACCGTAGCCGCGAGGATGCGTGCGATGCCACTCCCAGGCGTGTTCGACGATGGTCTGCAGGCCGGGGTACCTGGGCTCCCAGCCCAGTTCCCGCCGGATCTTTTCGCTGCTGGCGATCAGCACGGCCGGGTCGCCGGGGCGGCGCGGGCCGATCTCAGCCGGGATTGGATGCCCGCTCACCTGGCGGCAGGTCTCGATGACCTCCTTGACGGTGTGTCCCTGCGTGTTGCCCAGGTTGTAGGTGCGGCTGCCCTGGTCGAGCGCCCGCAGCGCCAGGATGTGGGCCTGGGCCAGGTCGGCCACGTGAATGTAGTCGCGCACGCAGGTGCCGTCGTGGGTCGGATAGTCAGCGCCGAAGATGGTGACCTTTTCACGCTGGCCGAGTGCTACCTGCAGCGTGAGCGGGATGAGGTGCGTCTCGGGATCGTGATCCTCGCCCCGCCCGCCGGAGGGAGAGGCTCCGGCCGCGTTGAAGTAGCGCAGCGCCGCGTAGCGGAAGCCGTAGACACGATCCAGCCAGTGCAGTATACGCTCCAAAATGTTCTTGGATTCACCATAAGGACTGCCAGGGACGATGCGCTCCTGCTCGTCAATCGGCATGCGCTCTGGGTCTTCGAACAGGTTGGCGGTCGAGGAGAGAATGAAGCGGCGCGCACCGTGGGCAACCGCTGCCTGCAGCAGGTTCAGGCCGTTGGTGACGTTGTCGCCCAGGTACTTGAAGGGCTGCTCCATAGATTCGCCCACCAGCGTGTACGAGGCAAAGTGCATCACCGCCTCGATGGCATAAGTATCGAACAGCGACTTGACCGCGGCCCGCTCGGCCAGGTCTCCCTCGACGAAGATGGCCTCGGGGTGGACGGCGGCCCGGTGGCCGTAATACAGGTTGTCGAAGACGATGACTTTGTCGCCCTGCTTGACGAGTTCTTCAGTGACGATGCTGCCGATGTACCCAGCACCGCCGGTAACCAGGATATTCACGAATGTGCCTCCTTTTCCCAATCTACCAGTTTCCCAAGTATCGGCTGATCAACGCCACGCTCTGTTCGTATCCTGTATCGTGAAAGGACTGCAGCATGGAGCGTGGTATGTGACAGAAGACGCGCTCCTCCATCTGCTGCGGTGACCGCAGCACGGCCTCGACCTCCGCCACCGAGACACCCATGCGTTGGGCGAAGACTTCGGCGGTCTGCACGCTGTGCCCCGGGACGAGTTGTTCGACCAGCCAATCGCGCCAACCCTGCAAGTCTTCGTCGTTGACAAAAGGCAACCAGCCCTGGGGCTCGGCCTCTGCCAGTGCTGCGACCACGCTGCCGTCGAGCCGCTGCTGATCCTGGCGATCCATCCAGGTACGCAGGACGTTGTGCAGAAACGAGCGCTCGCGCCGGCTGCCCCACGCCTGTCCTCTGAAGTAGGGGAGAAAAACGCACTCGAGCCAGAGTTCGTCCAGCCGCAAGTGGGCGATGTAACCGGCGACGAAGGCAGCCTGTGCCGGCGCAAGTGCCTCCGCCTGTGCGAGTGCCGGGTGAGCGGCGAACAGCGCCTCGTGTGCCGGGCGGTCGCTCGTGCGTGGGATCGCGTAAAAGTGGGTCTCCTCGCGCGTCTGTCCACTGATGGTCTGCACGTCGGGCGCAGTGTGGCCCAGCAGGAAGGGGCCGCGCTGCTCGAGCAGCAGGCGGCGCATGGCAGAGGGGAAATCGTCTCCGGCCAGGATTTCTTCAGCCAGGGCCAGGTGCATGACTGGAGTGGGCATCACGTGGCCTATTGTACAATGAATTGTCGGAGTTGGCTAGAGTGTGCTCCCTAACGCTCGATTCCGTTGCGTGCCATCACGCCCTGTTGGTAATAGTGCTTCACCTCCCGCATCTCTGTCACCAGGTCGGCCCGCTCGATCAGTTCCTGTGGGGCACGGCGGCCGGTGAGGATCACTTCCACGTGGTCCGGCCGTTGGTCGAGCAACGCCAGCACTTCTTCGACGGTAAGCAGCCCAAACCAGATCGTCACGTTGACCTCGTCCAGCACGACGACGTCGTATTGGCCCGAGAGCATCGCTTCTCGCGCCCGTTCCAATCCCCGCCGGGCCTGGGCCACGTGCTCGGGGGTGACCTCCTCCCGGCGGATACAGCGCACGTCCCCATACTGTTCGATGGTGATGAAAGGATGTTCACGCAGCGCTTCCAGTTCCCCGTAATGCTGGCCTTTCATGAACTGGCCGATGTAGGAGTGCAGCCCGTGGCCGGAGGCTCGCAGTGCCAACCCCAACGCACTTGTAGTTTTTCCTTTGCCGTCCCCCGTATAGACCTGCACGTAGCCTCTTGAGAGCCGTTTATTCGTCATCCTCGGAGCCCCTTTCTTAACCGGCGGCACATGTTGCGTGTCCCGTGTTGCGTGTCCCGTTATGATCAGCGGCTTAGATTATGATCCAGGAACGGTTATTGGTCAAATGCCCGGTGGCCTGGGCAGGGTTCCACCGTATTTTGAAACGTGCACAGGACAGGGAATCCTGATATAATAGATGAGATTCTGGCATAGCCTGAGAACCAGGGAGGGTCCACAGATGAATTTCCCGCGTCGCAGCGGCATCCTGCTGCACCCTACGTCACTTCCCGGCCGGTTTGGCATCGGTGACCTGGGTGACGCAGCCTACCGGTTTGTAGATTTTCTGGCAGCCGCCGGCCAATCCTACTGGCAGGTGTTGCCCTTGAGTCCCACCGGCTATGCCGATTCTCCCTACCAGACGTTTTCCGCATTTGCCGGCAATCCCATGCTCATCAGCCCCCACAGGCTGGTGGAGGCCGGTCACCTGTCG
>Ga0315289_10014337_pt1 | contig 11073 bp, 14 predicted proteins | sample YL17G11_40_MG_FD_203452 | JGI IMG/M metagenome (GOLD analysis project Ga0315289, IMG submission 203452) | Sediment microbial communities from Yellowstone Lake, YNP, Wyoming, USA - YL17G11_40 | ecosystem: Environmental > Aquatic > Freshwater > Lake > Sediment | place: USA: Wyoming | collected...
CAACAGCCTTTGGGGATAAAAGAGAGTCTGGATATACTATAGTTAATGTCGCAAAAGCAAGCAATAAAATAAACTTAGTAAATTTATTTGCTTTTTCGCATGAAGACTTTTTTAGGTATACATTGTTTAACTCATACTTGGCTTATGGCCAATCATCTGAAATTGGAACATTCCTTCAGGAAGAAATCATTATAAGCGACCTAAAGGACAGATATGATATTATTGGGGGAAATATGGTAAATAAAGAATTGTCTGAGGATAGCACAATTAGTAGAGTATTAAAAATAGCTAATATATGAATATTGCACACGAAGAAAAAATTATTATAGATAAAAGTTATTTTAAAAGAAAAGATAACCAAAATAAAAACTCTGAACCAAGAATAGAGCCTAGTACATTAGAAGAAATTCTGGATTCAATATACCAACAAGAGTACTTAGATAGCATAGATCTAATGCCAGAACCTAAAACACAAAAAGAATTAAATAGTAGTGCTTCTACTTTCAAAGCAAAGAAAAAATATTTTAACTAACAATAAAAAAAATTATGACAAAGAAAATTGAAAAATGTTCAGAAGGAGGAGAAGGGGTAGTAATTATACCAAAGCCTTCCTACTTGCTTCCAAAAGACTATTCAAGATGTATTTCTGTAGATTGCCCTGCTAACGATTGTGCTAGGCTACAAAGCTATCTTTATGATGCACAGAGTGAGGATCCTATATTAATTTCTGATTTTGGACAGGACAAAAAAATAGAGTCAAAAGAAGATTGTGACTATTACCTATGAAAGCAGAAGTTCAGGAAAAAGCAGTGAACGCTTTTCTATCCTCTAAAGATAGACGATCCACTATTGCTCTAGCGGTAGGAATGGGGAAAACAAAGTGTGCTATTGACATTATCACTCACTACAGAAGCATCAATCCTAATTGTAAAATTTTGTTTAGTGGTGCCAGACAAATTTATATTAAAAACTTTAAAGATGAATTAAATAAATGGAATTGTTTAGAAAATAACATTACTTTTATTTGCAATAAGTCTTTAAAAAATTACAAAGAAAAATATGATTTGATTATTGTAGATGAAATGCACAAGGAGCAAGATCTTATATTGGAAAATTGTTTGAGACTTATAAGAATAAACCCTGCGGTATCTATATTAGGGCTTACGGGTACTCCTAGTAATACTCATGAAATTCACAAGTACTTTCCTATTTGTTATTCCTACCTTATCAATAATGCTATTGATAATAATTTATTGAACAATTTTCAAATGGTAGTGGTTAAGTATAAAATGACTCCTGAAGAAAAAAGTGTTTATGATTATCATCACAAAAATTATCTGGCCGCTACCTACCATGAATCCTATCCTCCTGAATTAGGCAAACTAAAGCAGTTCTTAAATACGTTGCCTAGCAAAGTGGCTCTAACTAATAGACTAATTAATGAGAAATTTTCGGATAAAAAGTTACTAATCTACGCTGGCAGTATTGAACAAGGTGCTAGTTTCGGGTTTTCTCAGTTTAATTCTTCTATGGATAATAAAACTAAGAAGAAAAACTATGATGAGTTCTACCACTCCAAATCAGGTAGACTAGTAAATGTAGGAATCCTGAAAGAATCCGTTAGTATACCAAATTTAAAATATGGATTTGTGCTAGGAATAGATAGTTCTCCTTCATCAAAAGAACAACTTATCGGAAGATTTTGCAGGATAGCAGTACATGAGAAAAGTTTTATTTATTTCTTAGTAGCTGAGGGAACTTTAGAAGAAAAGTGGGTGTTGAATGGTATGGATAAATTTAAAGATAAGATTACAGTGGTTAACGTAAATAAAAATAAAAAATAAATTAAAATGGAACACGAATGTTGATGTTTAGCACAATGTTCATTTGAAATACTTAACGGCTTTTTTGCCAAACCGCTGTTACCTGCTGGGCGGATTATTCAGCAGAATTTAATTTGAAAAGAAATGAGTTTACTTTATAAAAACAAAAAAGACATAACCTACAAAGTAAGGATAAAAGATATTGGGGATAAAATAGAATTTGAATTTGAATCGGATTGCGGAAAGTTTGGAGCGTCTGAAAACCTTGATAGATATTTTTTGACTGCTAAAAGGTTGCTTCAAATTCTTCAAGATAGGGATGATTATTCCGAAGACGAATTGTAGCCTTGCACATAACGCCTACGGCTTGGTGTCTGTTATTTTGCCTTGCAGACATTTCAATTTTAAGATGAATTTTATAGGCAAAATAATAGCACCAAACCGATGTTAGTGGCTGGTGCGGTAAATTAAACGAAAATGTCAGAACATAAGAAAGCAATTAACGCAGATGAAGCGTGGAAAATTCAGGAACAATATGAAGGCAAACCTCACGGATGGGTGCAATGGAAAGGGACTGATGTGTGTATGGACATTCATTGTAAATGTGGACATCATTCTCATATAGATGCAGACTTTGCGTATCACGTTAAATGTCCAAAATGCGGGACTGTTTATATGTGTAATGGACACATTGAATTTATAGAGTTAGAGCAGCAGCCTGAAAATTGTGTGATTGTTCCTGAATTAGACGAGGAGTAGCACTTGCCACTAACGTATCGGGGCTTTGCGTCTGTTTGCCCCTTTCACGAAGTTTCAAGTTATCACAAATGTTGATGGGGCAAATAGCACAAAACCGCTGTTATACGCTGGCACGGTTGATTAGTAGAATGTTCAATTGAAATACAAAACCTTTTTCTTTTCTTTTTTGAGGGAGGGAAATTTAAAAAAAATTAGTAAAATGAAAACAATAGAATTTAAAGAATACGGCAAAGGCGAAATGGTTACGCCTATTTGGAGTTGCTTAAATAATCCTGATAATAATTTGAAAGGATATTATCGTTCAGTATTAAATGAGCCATTTAATAAGAAGCGATTTAGAAGGGCAGGAGTATTTAGAAACATTGAAAAAATTGATGATGTGAATACCTTTGCAGACTTTAAAGGTATTAGGTGTTTAGATATGCCTATAAAAATGGCTGGTAGTATGGAGTATAGAGTGCCGAAAGAATTGGAGCAATTTTTAGAACCGATAAGTAAAATGATTGCTTTTGAAACGGCACACAATGAAAGGGTAATTGATTTTTACGCTTACCTTACTATTGACCAAAGCGAAACAACTGGCGGAGAAACACACAGGGAGGCAGGATTGCACGTTGATGGATTTCAAGGTAAACGTATTGAACCAAAAGTAGAATGTGATAGAAGCTACATTGTTTTTGATTGTGATTGCCCTTCATTTTGGAATCAAAGTTTTGAAACGGTTGAAAATATGAATGAAGGAACGCAAAACATATTTCACGAATTTGATAGAACAAAACACTATTCAAGCGAAATAAAGTGTGTGCCATTCAATATTTACTTTATGGACTGTTATGCTGTTCATAGTGCAAATAAAGCAGAAAACAAAAGAAGAACATTTTGTAGGCTATCATTTTCAGTAAGACAATTCGATAGGCTTGGAAACAGCTACAACCATTTGTTTGACTATAAATGGGATATGTTTACAAGAGATATTCATTCTGCATTATCTAATTAGTGCTTGCGTATAACTCCCAGATATACGCAATTTTTGTAACACAAATTTGACTTCAATGCAGATAAATACTGAAATAATAAATATACGAATAACCAAAGAGCAAAAGCAAACTTTAGATAAGTTGAAAGGATATAATGTAAACGTCTCTCAATTTGTTAGAAATGCAATTAAAGAAAAAATAAAAAAAGATTATAAATCAATTATTGATGAATTTGAAAAATCAAAAAATTATTGCCCATTTTAAAAATTACAAACATGTTTAACAAAGAAACAAACAGATTAAGTTATAGTTCTCTCACTAGGCTTATAAAAGAAGGAGTTCACGGGTTTTTAAACCCTGTATACAAAAGAAATAATGCCTTAGAAAAAGGATCTATTATAGACAAGATAGTTTTTGAAGAACCTATCACTGAAACTATTATAGATATTCCTGTTCCAAAGCCTCAAATTAAGGCCATTATTGAAAATATTTTTACAGAGGAGTATAACTATGATCTTTCTATGGAAAACTTAGAAAAGGTTTGCGGTATATTAGATGTAAAATCGAAGAATTTTGAAAAAATTAAAGAATCCGTTCTGGAGTTTCCAGAATATATTGAATATGCAAAAAATCCAAAAGGTAAATTCCTAAAAACTAATTTTGAATTAGGAACCGCTATTGCCAATAATGTGCTAAAAGATAGGGAGGCCACCTATCTGTTTAGTCATGGTAAGGCCCAGTTTGAATGGACTTTTAATTATAGAGGGTTTACTATGTATATTAAAACAGATTATTTAAAAGTAGATCATAGTAGAAGAGAAATTATTATCACTGATTTAAAATCAAGTAGCTACCCTCCGAAATTTCCTGATAGTGTGCAAAAATATTTATACCATTTACAAGGGGCTTTGTATACAAAAGGAGTGGAAGACTGGATGGAGAAAAATGATTTGAACCATTATGTACTAAAAACTTTTCATTGGGTTGTGTGCAATTCTACCAAAGTGGACAGTGTTCTGGTATACCCACTCTCTTATAAAGACGAGACGGAAGGAAATAGAATTTTAGAAGAAACTCTCGATAAGATTGACAAGTACATTGAAAATGATTGGAAAGAAATTCCTGAAGAAGATACCTTAACTTTTTTCTAAATGGCAAACTATATAATCACAAAAAATAAACCTTTCTTTCAGAATATAGGGCAATATAATTATTGTAATTTATCTGACATGCAACTCACTGAGATAATAGCCGTAGATACAGAGACCACTTCTCTATCCGCCTTTGAGGGGGAAATATTTGCAATACAAATTGGGACAGGATCAAATAATTATCTAATTGATCTTCAGAATCACAAAGAAAATAAAATATTCTTAGAAGAAGTTGTTCCTTATATTTTAGACAAGGTTATGGTGTTCCATAATAGTGCATTCGATTTGAGTTTCTTCTTTATAAAGAATTACTTTCCAAAAAGAGTGGGAGACACAATGTTGGCATCTATGATTTTACACAATGGAGAATTCGGAGTTTCACATTCTTTTAAAAATTGTATGGAAAGAGAGCTCGGTATTATATACGACAAAACAGAGCAAGCTAATATATCTAAGGTTCAGCTATCCCAGCCTTCAACAATTGAATATTGCTTTAATGATGTTGATAGACTGTTGGATTTACATAATAATTTAGTACTTAAACTCAAGGAGTATGAAGCCATAGATTCTTATAAATTACATTGTAGACATATCAGGGCCCTTACATACATGGAGTTATGTGGCCTTCCAATATCAAAGGATAGGTGGAAATTAAAAATGGATAGAGATTACTCTCAATACAAAAAATGTGAAAGGGAAATTATTGATTATATTTTTGACAATATGCCTAAATATAGAGATTTGCAATTAGATATGTTTAGCGATGAAAAGAAAATAAATTGCCTACTAAGTTCTCCTAAACAAATGATAAATGTATTTAAAGACTTAGGTATAAAGGTAACTTATAAGGAAAAAGGAGAGATAAAAGAAAGCTTAGAAAAAGGAGTTATATCTAAGTCCGACCATGAGTTTGTAAAAATTTGGCTTAAATATAAGGAAGTTGAGCACAATGTAACCACTTTTGGGGAGGGTATTTATTCTAAAATAAGAGATGGAAGAGTCTATACACATTTCAAGCCTATTATAGATACGGCAAGAATTGCTTCTAGAAAAGGACAGATAAACTTTTTAAATTTTCCAGCAAACGAAGAAACAAGAGAATGCTTTGAAGCAAATGAAGGATTTGACATTATCGTAGCTGACTATGCAGGACAAGAAACAGTTGTAGGTGCCGACATTACAGGAGATAAAGCCATGATTGCTTCCATAGTGGAAGGGAAAGACCTACACTGTGCCTTTGCTAGAGTTCTCTACCCAGAATTGGAGGCCCTTTCTGATGAAGAAATTATGAAAGATCATAAAGCCAAACGTAATGCCTCTAAGGCCCCACGATTTTGTTTTCAGTTTGGAGGCACAGGATTTACTTTAGCAGAGAATGAAGGGCTTTCCTTGGAAGAAGGAGAACGTATTGAAAAATTATTTAAAGAACTTCATTATGGGGTTTATTCTTACGGGGAAACTAAGCTTCAAGAAGCCTTAGAACTAGGGTATATTCAATATGCAATGGGTTTTAAATTAAAGCTACCAATGTTTGGTATCTTTAAAGAAACCGATGATAAGATTTCAAATTTAGATAGAAATTTTTGGAATAAATATCGTATGGGAAAGCAAGAACATTTAAGATGCGAGAAAGCTAAGGAAAGAGGCAAGGTGTATGCTATAGCAGATATGGAGGCATATAATTGCTTTAATGCCAATAAACTTATGATGAAAGACTATTTCAGCTTAAAGTCTCAATATATGAGATTATGCTTAAATGCTCCTACACAAGGAACTGCGGCTCATCAAACTAAAATGGCTACAGTATTGTTATTTAATGAAATTGAAAGAAACAATGACTATTGGAAAGCAAGGATAGCAAATGTAATACATGATGAGATAGTTCTTGAGACTGAAACACACCTGTCAGAAAAATACGCTAGAATACTAGAAAAAAGTATGATAGAGGGAGGTAATATATTTCTAAATAATCCTGTATTATTTATGAGTGCGGAAGCTAAGGTAGCAGATTCATGGTATAGTGCGAAGTAAAAAAAATTGAACTTAAAATTATGAGAAGAAAAACAGTAAAAAAATCCGATACTCCTACTCCTAGGAAAAAGAAAAAAGTATTAAACCCTAGAGTAGCGAGAGAGTATTGTGGAGGTACAATGACCAAATCAGCTTTCTTTGGGGCCATAAGAGCTTTTTTAAGACAAAGATGGCTATACTCTTGTCCTTTTAGAAAAGAGATCCTTAAAAGAGCTTATTCTGCCTTATTAAAAAAATGGCAATGCAATGATTGTAAAAAAATGTTCTTAAAAAAAGAGGTGGAAGTTAACCACATTGAACCCTGTGGTAGCTTGAGAGATTACCACGAAATAAAAGCATTTCACGACAGGTTATTTGTAGAGGATATAAGTAAGCTAGAGGTGCTTTGTAAAGATTGTCACAAAAAATTTACAGAAAAAAGTAAAATAACTATTGACATTTAATAAAAATGTATTAATTTTGCATCAGATTAAAAAACAAAGGGAAAATATGAATTACGAAGAAATGGGAAAATTAGTTATTAATCTTCCCCAACTAAAAATTATCCAATCTTTAATAAAGAAAGGGTTTATTAGAAGTTTACATACTGAAAAATTAGATAATACTGATCCTTCAAATTTTGAAATAACAGAGTTTGGTCAGGCCATTCTTAATGGAGAAAAATATCAAACTCTTGTTTATGAAGAATTCTTAGAGGAATATATGAGATTGTTTAGTAAACAAAATTTACAAGGAATAAATAAAAAAGCATTTAGTCCTAAAAATAAAGTTTTATCTAAGTTAGAATCTTTTATGAGAAAATATAAAGTTTCTAGTAGTGAAATACTTGAGGCTGTTGATTACTATCATCAAAATGCAGACGATATTCGTTATACATTAGATGCCCAGTATTTTATTGAAAGAGACGGAGGCAGTTTATTGATAGATACTATTAATGAAATGAAAGAAGGAATATTTAGTAACCAAGATAAACTCGTATTTTAATGGATATTGTAAAAGTAATAGAAGAAAGCAGGGATTCATTAATACAAGGACATATTAATTCTATTCCTATGCCATTCAACGGCACAAGAAAAGCATTTAGTGGTATATTTCCAGGGGCTATGGTTTGTATTACCGCTGAAACATCTGTAGGTAAAACGTCTTTGGCAAAGTATATATATTTATTTAGTGTTGCGGATTATATTTTAGACGATCCTTCTTTTAAGTATTTTAACTATAAATGTCTATGGTTTGGTTTAGAAGAATCCGAGGAAGAATTTCATATCAGTATCCTTCAATATGCAATTGCTAAATACTACCATAAAAATTGCACACAGGATGAACTATTGAGCAGAATAGATCCTATTTCAGAAGAAATAATTTCTATGATAAAATCAGATCCTGTTCAAAAATACTTCAACACTGTAAAGGATTTTACTAAATTTGACGATCATACTGGGCATGCTACAGGTATCTATAAAACTTGCCAAGAATATTCAAAAGAAATAGGAGAGCACCATTATAAAGAAAAAGAAATTAGTGGAGGAAAAACAATTAATGTTTACAGTCATTACACGCAAAATGATCCTAATGCAATAGTGACAATAGTTATAGATAACGTAAACATTTTGGAATTAGAAAAAAATGAGCTAGGAATGTCTCTTGACCTTTCAGGATGTATAGATAGACTTGTAAATACCTACATGAGAAAACAAGTTTCAAAGCATTGGAAATGGCATGTATGCTGTGTACAACAACAGCAAATGGCCGCAGGAGATTTGAATCACTTTAAAGCAGGTAAGCTTGAGCCAGAACCACAGAAGCTAGGAGATAATATCAAAGTAGCAAGGTCTTACCAAGTTATAATAGGTTTGTTTTCTCCATATAAACATAAGATGACAAATTACTATAAGTATCAGATTTTAAACTCTGACAGAACTGACGGATTTGAAGAATGCTTTAGAACTATTCACATTTGTAAAAACAGATTTGGTAGAACAGGAGTTGCAGAACCTCTATTCTTCAACCCCAAAGGCTTTAGTTTTTTTAGTATGCCAAAACATGATGACACCCAAAATTTAAACCAATTATTAACCTATAAAAAAACAATTTTAAAAGATGAGTAATTTAACATTGCCAACACAAAAGATTCCAGCATCAGTTGTGAATCCAAGAACAATGGTTATTTTTAGCCAGAAAAAGACAGGGAAAACCCATGCACTCAGTGAGTTGGAGGGTAATCTTATTATTAACTTCGAGCATGGTGCCGATTTCTATGAATCCATGAGGATTAACATAGACTCATTGCAACAGTTTGATGAATTAGCCCAGCTTTTCCACAAAGAAAAACCTCATTACAAGTTTATTACACTTGATACGGTTACTTCTTTGAAAGAGAAACTATTGAATCAATTAGCAGTGAGAACCTATAACAAAGATACAGGCAAAAGTGAGGCCGCTGACTTTGATATTGATAGATTGGAGTATGGAAAGGGCCAAGTATATAAAAGAGAAGCCTTGTTTAAAATCATGGAGTTCTTTACAAGATTTTGCGATACGCTTATTATTGTAGGACACGTTGCAGATAAGTCAATCTCTACTTCAGGACAAACAATTAAAGAATTGAACCTTGAAGGTAAGTTGAAAGATTTACTTGCTCTAAGAGTAGATGCAATTGGTTACATGTATAGAAATACAGAAAAACCTAATATAAATATGCTTTCATTTATCCACTCTGAAGAAATTGTAGGAGGAACAAGATGTAAGCATCTTAGAAATAAGGAATTTGAAATCTCAGAACTTGTCAACGATGATAAACTAGAGACACATTGGGAAAAGATTTTTATTTAATAACACACACAAACAATATTTTTTAATTTTTAAATCAATTTAACATGAACAGTAATGTCAAAATTTCAACTGGCGGAGGTGCCAAAAAATTATTCTACGGAGTATCTACCTTTATTCCTAGTATGATTAACCCAAACAAATCTACCCTATCTGAATTCTTAGGAAGAGAGTTGGAAAAAGAACCTGAATATCTAACTACAAAAGATTTAGATGGAAAACAAGTGAGAGTATTAAAGCTTGATATTTGGGGAACTCTTCCTCAAGCCGAAAACACAAAAACAAAGATTACATTTTGGTTAGAAGCTAGACACGATATTTCAAGAAGTGGAAAGCAAAAATACATTAATGGCCAAGGTCTTACTTCTTATAATGAAGATCCTTCCGTTATGAATAAAAACAAAGTGTGGTACTATGGGGATAACCAAAGAAAAGCTATGGTGGGAGAAGATACTGTAGTGGACTTTTTCATCAACTTGAAAAACTGGGAAACTGATTTGTCAAAATACACTATGAGAGATGGAGATATTCCAAGCATTTTCCTTCCATTAGAGAAATTGTTTAAGCAAGATTATTCTGACATCAATCCTTTGTTTGAAGAGGGAAAGGGAATCCGAGTTTATGTAGGTATTCGTTCAAGTGAAAGCAACGGAAAAACATATTATGATATGGATATTTATACAAAGGCTTTCATAAAAGATTACCCAGGAGCTAAAAACTTTGATAAAATTATCAATGCTCTAAAAGGAGAGTATTCTTCTTTCAAAAAGAATATTGCCCCTATTACAGCTAATTTCTTAGAGTTTGACCCAAATGAATTAATGTCAGAAGAGGCAGATATGACAATGCCTTCTCCTTCAAATGACATGGGAATTTCAGATGACCTTCCATTTTAATCAATAATTATGTTCACTTTAGATCAACAGAGCGATATATGGAGAAACTATTTTGGAAGTTGGGAAGCCAAGGGCACCTATAGTAATCCCTTAAGATCAGACAAATCACCAAAATGCTATTTTAAGGTTATTAATGATAAGATTTTATTCATAGATTGGGCCAATCATCCTACACATTCTGACTGCATTTCTTTTGTATCGCAAAAGTATAACTTAACTAATAAAGAAGCTATTACAAAAATAAATTATGATTTAAAGTACACTAATAGAGTGAAAGGAGGGTTTTCAGGAGAAAACAAAGGGGTGGCAGTAACACCTCTTTCTTCTTCTCCCGCTATCAATACATACACTCAACAAGTAGAAGAGAAGATAAATTATTCTGTAATAAAGAAAAACTTCTTTGCAAAGGAAGATATTAACTACTGGAAAAAATTTGGTATAACAGAGGCTATATTAAAAAAATATGATGTATGTCCTGTAAAATTTGTTTTAAGAAACGGAATATTAAACTATTCTAGTAGCGAGTATAATCCTATATTTGGTTACTACCAACACAATCAACTTTTTAAAGTGTATAATCCCATAGGGCTTCCTATGGGATTATACA
>Ga0315289_10014338_pt1 | contig 11072 bp, 10 predicted proteins | sample YL17G11_40_MG_FD_203452 | JGI IMG/M metagenome (GOLD analysis project Ga0315289, IMG submission 203452) | Sediment microbial communities from Yellowstone Lake, YNP, Wyoming, USA - YL17G11_40 | ecosystem: Environmental > Aquatic > Freshwater > Lake > Sediment | place: USA: Wyoming | collected...
GTGATGGTGTGGGCTAAGCAAGTCTTTGGGCGGAGTCTAACCAGTTCCTCGTTATTCTCCTGGAGGTCCAGCACGATCGGTCTGCGGAGTAGCCGGGCCGCAAGGATTGCTGGCAAGGCAATGCGTATGTTGCTCGCGATAATTATGTCAGGCCGCTCTTTCTTGGCAACTCTCAAGATCCAGAATGCCCAGAAGGGATTCAACGGGAAGGGCAAGCCGAGCCAATAGTAAAATCGCGATGTGAGGAAATAGCCAAAGCGATAGACTCTAGCGTACTCGAGGTCCTCCACCTCCGCTCTTTGCCTGCAATTCCACGAAACGAAGAACACGTGGTGACCGGCCTCACGCAAGGAGATAGCTAGTTTGCGTGACCTTACTTCCCCGACATGGGGGTAGTCATTCTGGACGACTATCGCTACATTCATGTTGCGCCTTCGCCACCAGGAGCAAAGCACCAGCGGTACACTCCTCTGCGAGTGCTTCGAACACGCAACATCCCTGCGACTCTTACGATGTGGCGCCGGATTGGAACATGTCTGAAGGGCTGCACTTAACCCTCTACCTTGCTGCAAATCTCTCTTCCCCTCAAGAACTCGTCCACAACCTTCCGAATGCCTTGCCTGAAATTCCCGACTGAGAATCTTTGCGCGCCTTGCGCCAAGTGGGTTCGCAGCTTCGTCTGCAGCGTGGAATCCGCCAAAACCGCCTCAATCTTCCGGACCGCGTCGTCGTCGCTCTCGTAAATCAGCGCGGGATGGTCCGCGATCTCGGTCTGTCCCCCGCCGTTGGGCACGAAAACGATGCAGCCTGCCTTGACCATTTCGGCCACGACGATCCCGAAGGGTTCGTTCTCGCGAGCGTTGATCCCGAAGCGATGGCAGGCCATCAATTTGTTCTTCCTTTGGCCGAACACCCGTCCTTCCGAAAAGACCCACTCCCGGCCCTTGGAAATAAGCTCCTTCATTCTCTTCCCGTAGGGAGAGTCATCGATGGAGCCCAGGATGTGAAGGTGAACGTCATAACCATCTTGGCGAACTTTCTGGAGGATCCCAATGATGGCATCCATGCGCTTCTCTGGCACTATCGAGCCTATGCAAACAAAGCCGTTTTCTCTGTCCGCGTAAGGAACATCAGAGAAATCATGGGCGACAGGAGGATACAGGACTTCCCCCTGGACCCCGAACCTCTCGCGCATCAACTGTGCAGACCATCTGGAATTCGCGAGGGTCAGATTCTGTTTCCAGGATTCCGAAGTCTTTCCGGCAATGGCCCTGCATAGCTGGAGATAACCCTTGCGAATCTGGGTCTTGCCATACCACCACGTTTTCCACTCCTGCAGGGGCGGATTCATAGTGAACCGCCAATCCTCAACAAAGGAGAAATCGGCAATCAACTGGATTGTCGGGGCACCATAGTCGCAAACATTGTAGGTGTTGATCATCAAATCGAAGCGGGGCGCAACTCTCCGGCAGAACCGTTGAACAAAAGCCCCCCGCAGCCCGGAAAATCTCGCCGTGTCACGCAGGCCGGGAGGGAGCGGTACCTTCAAGATGGAAAACTCACCGGTCTGCAAGCTCGTTCCGTAATAATCGTTGAGCCTTCCCAGATCAACTTTGCCGCTGGTAATAAGACTCACGGAATAGTCTTGCTTGAGCGCCTCAATCGCCCAGAGGGCCGCCGCTTCCGACCCTCCGAAACCCAGTCGCGGGTGCACTATCCCCACTTTAGGCTGCGGCACTTCCGGGCTCTCCTTTATAGGCGATGATTTGAATCTGGGTCCAGCGGGGGAGCGACTCAATCCGGGCAAATCCCAAGGATTTCACGAATTCTACAATCACCGTCACATCCACCTCGGCTGGCAAGAATGCTGGATGAATTTCGCAGCACAGGAGCTCGCAAGCCGGGTGGGCCAAAGTTCGCTGCAAACCGCGAAGAACAGAGTATTCGTATCCTTCGACGTCGATTTTTAGGGCACGGGGAATGGGAAGTCCTTCCGTGCGTACCAGCCAGTCACCTTGCACGATCTCGACAGCTTCTGAGGCACTCTGCTGTTCGGTGTCTCCCAAATGCAACAGCAGCGACGGGCACACTCCCCCCACAAAGAGCCGCCCCAGAGCGTTCTCATCCCCGAGCGCTTTCTTGAAGACCCGAACATTTGACCGGCCATTCAAACCCAAGTGGGCAATAAGCCTGCCATAGGCACCATTTTCGGGCTCGAAGGCAATCACCTGGCCTTCTCCACCGACGACTTTGGACATCGGGATCGTGAATTGGCCGATATGGCTGCCAACGTCGTAGAACACGTCGCCCGGACCAAGGTTGGCGACGAGTACGTCCAGGAAATCTTTCTCCAGAGAGAGATTCCCCTCGATAGCCCTTAGCTCTTCAGGAGTGTGCGCGTAGAGTCGGACATCGATCCCATCCACCTTGGCCCGGAAGACGCCTTCCGATGAAACCGCCCATCGGTAGTACCACTTTCTGAGGGACTCCGTAAGATGGAGGGATCGCGCGAGCGTCTGGAGGCTTGAGCGATATGACAATCGCCGTAGCCAGTTCATAAAATCCTTTCGTTAAGGTGTGAGGTCTCGCGCATAGCAAGGTTGGCCGCTGGAGAATTGTGCACGGAGTCGTAGTTGGATTGGTCAACCCGCGAACTTACTCACATTGCTGCGAATAATGCCGGCGCACGAATTCTCGCACGTGGCAGCGCAGAATTGCGGGAAGGTATCTGTAGTACCTTAAGAAATAGGCGGGAAAGACGCACGCCATGAGTAGAAGTTTTTGCGCGTAACCGAGTCGCGCATGTTTCACTGCAAGCAAATTCTCATAGGTGCTCCGCGCGTAGGGAAAACGTCCCCCGGGATTCTTCTCCCCCGGATAGAGGCGTTCCAGGAACGACTTCATCCCCTCAGCGCGGCTCCTTGGCTGTGTCCTCTCTCCCCGGTTATCGCGCAGAAAGAATAGTGGCTGAGGGACAACAGCAAACGCCCCGAGCAGCGAAAGCTCTAGGGCGAGAAGGTAATCTGGCCCGAGAACTCTCTGGCACAGGTCAGTTTGGCGCAGGGCGCTGGCGCGGATTAAGCTATAGAGGATAACTGCTGTGACTTGCCAGAGCACCAGATTAGAACGCAGCAACACACTGCAGTTGCGAGTATCGATCTGCCGCACCGTAACGCCCAGATCTTCCCCGTCCTGGCCGATAAGCCGCGTCGCGGAGTTACAGAGAACGACGGCGGCGTCGCTGTCCAGTACTTCGACGCACCGGGAAAGGTACGTCGGTGCCCACACATCGTGGCCGCCCGCCCACATGAAGTACTCTCCACAAGAGACCCTGAATACCCGATTGAAATTCTCGGTCGCGCCAACATTCGTCTCGTTGCGGTGGTAACGGACCCGAGGGTCGCGTGCTGCATATTCCCGGCAGATTTCCTGGGTAGCATCCACCGAGGCATTGTCGGAGATAATCAGCTCAAAGTCCGCAAAATCCTGGGCAAGGAGAGAGTCAAGAGCCTTCCGCAGGTACTTCTCCTCGTTGTAGATTGCCATGCCGATGCTGACCCGTGGCACCCTGGTGTTCATCGGTACCTATCTCCCTCTTCCCTGCAACCCCAATCCAGCGCCCCGCTTAGCCGGGTGCGCGATTTGCTCTTAGTCCGGCACCACCGCTTCCCGCATCTTCACGCGCAGCGGGTTCACGAAGCCGATGATTCTCTGACGTAGCTCTTCGCCCATGATCCAGAAGGCAACGACGCCGTAGACCAGCGTCGCTACCACGTAAGCCGCCGCGAGCGCGGTAACAGAAAAGGTGCCGAGCGAAGCAAGCGCCATCCACGCACCACCATAGATCAGCATGGCTGAACCCAGGATCCTGAAAACGTGCCTGTACCAGATTCGCACCGGCATCCCTAGGCATTCGCGGCAGATGCGCGGCAGCCCGTAGGAATAGCCAAAGAGGTGGTAAACCACCCACGAGAAGCCGGCGCCGCTCAGCCCGAAAAAGTAAATAGCGACGACACTGGCCGGCAGCACCACAAACAATCCGGCAAAATTCTGTCGGGCGGTGATGTCTGGCCGCCCTAGCGCGAGGGAGACGACGTAGGGCGCGGTCAACGTTCCATTCATGTAGTAGCCGATGCAAAGAAAGGTGGCGGGGAGAAGCAGCATTTGCGCTGCATGCCGATCAAACACGCGGGAGAAGAGCGGCACGGCAGCAAACGGCACAGCGGCGAACACCGGGATAGTCCCGAAGCAAACGAGGTCGTGGAACTTCTTGTAGGCGCTCCTCAACGCGCTGGTTTTCCCTGCTCCGTGCAAGGCTGATAAGTGCGGAAAGATGGCGTTATTGATGGCTAGGGTCAATAGCATGCCTTGGTTGATGGCCCCGCGGGCGAACGTGTACATGCCCAGCAAAGTCAGGGGCAGCAGCTTGCTGACGAGCACCTTGTCCGCTTGGCTAAGCGCCCAGGCGCACAGCGAAATCGTCATAAGGCCCGTAGCATAGCTGATGTTCTGCTTGACTACGGCCCGGGAGAAACCGGGAAACAGCATCGCCCGGAGGGAGAAGAACCGGGTGCACACAAACAGATAGGCCAGAAGCTGAATTGTCAGGCAGCCAACAATCCAGTACACCGCATCGAAAAGGCCGCCATGCAGCAGCAGGATGAGAAAGATTCCACCTTGTTGCAGGGCTTTGCCAGACACGTCGATGATATTGCTGAATTCCATGCGCTGCAAGCCCGCCAAAAGGGCCCCGTACAGTCCCTGCGGTAGTGTGAGAAGCGAGCTGAGACTGAGGATGCGCAGGACTTTGATAGCTGTCGGGGCGTCAAGGGAATCGAGTTTTACCCAATGGTGAACGAGGTACGGAGCAAGCTGGTAAGCCACGACACCCAAAACAACGAAGCCGGCCCAGTAGAACAGCGAGCTTGTGCGTATGAAAAGTTCGATGTACTCGGGCCGCTCCGCCCGATGAGAAGCAACTTCCCGCACGGCGGTTTCGCAGATGCCCAACTTCAAGGCCACCGCCAAGGTCGCGCTGAGGGCTTGCGCGAAGTAAATCAGGCCCAGGGCATCGCCGCCTAAACTGCGAAAGACAAAACGAACCGCGATGAAACCCAGCGCGAGACTGAGTCCCTGGCCAAGGCCGTTATAGACGATGTTCCTGGACACTTTAGACACGACGGAGGACCTTTCAGATACGTTCCCAGAGGGGCGAGACACTAGGCTACATACCGTTTCGAACAGTGCCTGCTTGCTCGGCTCCGTTTAGGGCATGGATGATTTTCTCTACGTTGACCATTTTCTCAATGTCGTCGGGAGAGAACTGCACGTGGAATTCCTGCTCCAAGGCAAGAACGAGGTTTAGATGGCCCACGGAGTCCCAACCCTCGACGGTCTCAGGTGAGGATTTGGAAGTAACGCTATCAACCGGAATGCTGAAAACCTCAGCGACGATTCGCTGCATACGAAAGGAGATTGTTGGTTCTGTCATACGCCCGCTCCGCCAATGGTTGTGCATTCAATCCACTCAGGGTAACTGATGTTCTTCCCTCCGAGGTCAAATTCCCAGGTCGTTGTCCCTTCAACTTCCGCAACCAGCTTAAAGCCGTGAGAAGGAAGGAAATCCTTGGCCGGGAGATTCTTTGGGGTGGGAATATACCGGCCGCGCAGAATCTTGGCGTCCTCCTTCCTGGCCACTCCGGCCAGCCGGGCCAGCAAGGCCGTCTCCACGGTCCGGCCTATGACTCGGCAACTGAGAAGGAAATTGTCGATCTCAACCACATCCTCTTTTCGCTCGGTCATCGCTACGCCCACCAATCCATTGTCGCCAAATCGGTCGCGGACGCGGAGAGAATACACGCGCCAATGGGGGTCCTGCGCCAGCGCGCTGATTTGTTGCTCCGTGTAACGCCGAGTCGTCAGGTTGAACTGGTTGGTCTTCTGAGTCAACTGGACTACCCGGGTCAGGGTAGCCGCGCTGACCTCCGCAATCTCTACTTCCATACGGAGGGACTTGTAGAAATCCTCCAGCGAGGTTGCACTCTGCTGTAAGTCCTTCCTCTGCCGCTCTCCGGCGTAGTATCGTCCTCGGTCGCGGTCCTCGGTCGACAAGGCCAGCCGCTCAAAAACCGCGCATCGTTGCAGCGCCGAGGCGTAATCCATCGGGTCAGAGGGCAACTCAAGGACATGAACCTCCGGCATTTCCAACCGCACGCGCTCGCGCTCTGCCGGATTGTCATCGAGGAAGGCCAGCGCGTCCGTCCCGATGTTCAATTCCTCCGCAATCTCCCGGAGATTCCGGACCTTATCATTCCAGTTAATGCGGAGCACGGTGAAATGGTCCGGCCGAAGAAGCATGCCGGGGTGCTCGCGCAAAACCCCGAGCGCGTCCTCCGGATTATTCTTGCTACAAATTGCCAGAATGATTCCCCGCCGGTAAAGGTCCAGGATCACCCGTTGGAGAGCCACAAACGCGGCCCCGGGGTAGTCGGGTCCGAGTTCTATCCCCGCGATTCCGTCTTCACCGATAATTCCGCCCCACAGGGTATTATCCAAATCCATCACCAAGGCCTTGCGTGTGCACCCGAGAATCGGAAGCACATAGCGCAGATACTCCTGGGCCAGACACGCGATGCCGTCAGCGGCAATCGGCATGCGCATGATCAGCCACTTTCGCTCGTCATGCCAACGCGTGCGGCCAAAGCGGGCCACCACCCCGTCGTAATCGAGGACGAAAACGCCGGGATATTCCCTCGCCGCGTGCTGCAGGGCTCCGTTGAGCCTTCGGATTACCTCGAGTTGGCTATTCTCAACCTGCCCGTCCAGAATTCCCGCGCTTGGCATTACAGGAGATTCAAGGTTATGGATGATCAAGGAGGCCGTGTGGCGGGACCGGAAGGCGGCAATCCAACCCCGAAAATCTCCCTCGACACGCTTCACTTCGTCCTCGACCTGATCGGACGACAGTTCTGTGAAGCGATGCCAGAGATCCGGCGACACATCGCGAGTTTGTACAGCCAGAATAGCGACCCGAGGATCGAATGCGTAAAGGCTGCTCGAGGGATTAAGAATATCCTGCGCGTACGTATTGAAATCGGCCAATTGGACCGTCAATTCGATTCCGTTGAGCAGCGCCGCGGCTCGGAGCAAAGGTAACACAGGCTCAACCGTGAACGAGCGGAGGACCGCCAGCCGGCAGGGGATGAAACTGACACGATCAGCCAGCTTACCCAAACGGTCCAGGACGAACTGTGCGGTCGCAATGCTGGGTGTCTCTTCAAAAAGTCGCTTGAGCCGCGTCCTCGCGGTGTCCCATTGCCGTTGGTCGATGGCGGCATCCACGGATTGGCGGAGTGTCTCAGTCATTTTTCCAGCAACTCGAGCATCAATCGTTGCTTGGTGTACACCCAGGCAATTCGGCGCCCGCCGAAGGCCACCGCTGCCTTTGGCGGCTTCGCAATCAGGATTCCCATGGATCGAGCGACTTCAAGCTGTTTCTCTAGTCCATCGACTTCGTAGCACAAATGGTGAAGCCCACCTCCCCTCTTCAGGAAGCCTATCACTGGGGAATCGTCACCCGCCGGCTCGACCAGTTCCACGACAGGATTCTGGGGGACGGTCGGCCTGAGGAACGTCACCCGGACGACCTGAAGCGGATCATGAATGACGTTCGTGTCCCAAGTCGCGCCTATGGACTCGGCAAATTCGTTCGCGACCTGAGTGATCGATCCCACCACAAACCCGACGTGATGGAAAGCCGAGGCGGGGAGGCCCCACTCCCCCGCAGAACTAGTTGGGCCGATCGAACTCATAGTCACCTTTCATAATATGAACCCTGAACGGGAGTCGCCCCTGTGCCACCGCTCTCTCATAAGGACAAACTCCCCATTCGTCCTCGACGCTCTGCGCTCTGTTTTACCGGCCAACAACAGAGTCGCAACTCCGGAGCACTGTAAAGAACCTGTACCTACCCAGAATGGTGCAGTGTCCACTCGTTGCGCAGCGGCATCGCATTTTCTAGCTCCGAGTTAAGCTGGCCGAGCAGCGTTGATGATTAGGCCCACCACCGTTACTTTGCGTTCCGTTACCATCCTCTGCCCTCAATGTCTTGAACCGGTCAGCTGATAGGTCGATCCTCCGAGCATACAGTCCGTAGGGACTGAGCGAACCTGGCTCCCCCATCTCCAGTCTGATTTCGCCTGCCTGCTCCACCCTAAACAGAGGAAACGTCGCGGTCGGCTCAAAACCGACAGCGTAGTGAAGCTTAAGGACCAGAGAATTGTCCGCCAACGGGCATGCATAGATTAAGTCAATCTCGAGAGTCTTGAACATCCAATGAATTAAGGCCACCTCCGCGTAATAGGTTAGCTGACGGTGACCTTCCATCTCCCCGCGTATGAGGTTATCAAGTTCCGCAGAGCGGCCGTGTAAGCCTAAATCCTTAAAACCGATGTGTCCCATCAACTTGTCGTTCGAGTTGATCATAAACAGCAACCGAGTGTCGTCGGCTAACACGACATCTCTTAGCCAAGAGCGGGTCCTCTCGAAAGTCGCTGTAAACTGAGTGAAGAAACGCCCACGGAAGCGGTTCCTCCAGTCGGTCAGCTTCTGGATCAACTCACCATCCGAGGGGGCGGTTTTCGTTATGGGCCGAAGATGACCAATCACGCGTGCTTCATGGTCGATAATGTTGATGTTCAAAACCACCTCCTCGTCTAGAATACTGCGGATCACAGGGTTCGTCATGCGCCGTCCTCCTCACCGTTGATAATCGCCGCCAGCCTCTTTAAGGGGTAAGTTACTTCCAGCACCGCAACTCTACACGGAGATTCATCCTCTCAGTATCCACGCCCCGGGCCAGTAGGTCACGCGACCTTGAACGCTCCCCTCATTGAAATAGAACGGCGGTTCGTTGATTTCGAAGCCGGGATTCAAAGCGACGAAGGCCCGTGCCGCTTCCCTTGGGTTGTTCCAGGACCAGTCGGGTTGGGATCGCGGAGCTCCAACGAGTTGCCCCATGATTCCGTCCATTGCAACGATATAGCATCCCTTGCTAACCAGCGGTGCGTAAGCCTTCAGTTCCTCGAGCACGTGGTCCTTGGTGTGGCACGAGTCGAGGAGGACGAAAACCTTCTCACCAAGTCGGACTTGCCCACGTACCTTTGCGACTACCTCCGGACTCACTGAATTGCCTTCGATCAGAGTGATATAAGGCGAGAGAAAGTGAGATTCGATGGCTTTCCGGTTGTGCGGCCGGATTTCAAGATCCACTCCCACCACGCGTCCTTTTCCGATCGCTTTGCAAAGGCTAGCGTAGAAAACCAGCGAACCGCCATGAGCGACACCCGTCTCGATGATGACGTCAGGCTGTGTCGCGAAGATAACCTCTTGAATGCGAACCATGTCCTCAGGTAGTTGAATTATGGGCCTGCCTAGCCATGTGAAACTGTAAACGTATTTCGTATCCCAACCAGAGCGTAGCCAAGCCTGCGATATCGCGGCAAATCCCTCGGGCGTACCAATACCAAAAGTGACCGTCCTGGGGCCATTCTCGACATCTACTCGCCCGTTCCTTAGATCTATGCGGACCGCATCGAAGCGTTCCATCGATTATCCCCCCTGTCCACCCGCGGAGCCAGCCGTCCACTCGACGCGGGCAGAGGCTCCAAGACCACGTGAATCAGCCACCTGCAATCACTACCCGAGTTATATCAAAACCCTGAACCGCTGCCGGTCCACAAGGCCGCAGTCTGCCGCCGCCCTACCGATGAAGGAAATCCTGGACGCTTTCGATTACCGCATCCATGTCGCTTCGCGCCATGCAGGAATGCAGCGGCAACGAGAGGATTTCCTTGCCCACGCGATCAGTCACCGACAAGTCGCCTTTTCGGCAATTCTTGAGCAGAGTGAACCAGTGTCCCGGTGGCCAGTGGATGCCTGTATCAACTCCTCGTTCTTTTAAATGCGCGCGAAGGGCTTCCCGCTTCGTTGCAGGAAGGCGGATATGGTAGAGAAAGGGGATCACATCGGTGAAATCGGTTTCCGGCAGGCGCAGTTCCGGTATTCCGCTCAGGCGCTGGCTGTAGTACCGGCATGCCGCCTGCCGGGTCTCGGCAATCCGCTGAATCTTGCCGATTTGGGCAAGGCCGATGGCGGCATGAAGGTTGGCCATGTGATAGCGGAATCCGACGCGGCGCACATCGTAGGTGTAGGCGCGCTGGTTCTGGTACAAAAGAGTGGAGGGTTGCGTCATACCGATCAAACGCAGCTCGTGGATCATCTCGAGCTCCTCTCTTGTCCTGAGAACCAAGGCCCCGCCGTCAATGCAGGTGACCGACTTCACCGGATCGAAGCTGAACATGGTGATGTCCGAGAAGCTTCCGATCATTCGGCCTTGGTACTTGGCCCCAAAGGAATGAGCCGCATCGTGGATGACTCGGATGTTATGCTTCTTGGCAAATGCGTCGGCCCGTTTGTGGTCACCCAGAAAGCAAAAGTAATCCATCACAATGATGGCCTTGGTTCTCGGGCCCACGAGTTCTTCTGCTCTGCCCAGGTCGATGCATAGAGTCTTATCGTCAATATCGCAGAAGACAGGCTCCGCACCGGTTGCCAGGATGGCTTGAAAATCCGCGATATTGTTAAATGCGGGCGTAAGAACTTCATCCCCTGGCTTTACACCCGCTACGAGAAGACCCAGATGTAGAGCCGCATGACCGGTGCTGACCGCCGCGACATACCGGTCTTCCGCACCGATGAGGTTTTGAATCGCCCTCTCAAACTGCGAGACATAACTTCCCATGCCCAACCAGCCCAGCTCCAGGGCAGCGGCGCAAGCCGCCAACTCCTCTTTCTCTAGCAGCGGCTTGTAAACTGGAATCTCCGTCACTGCGCGATGCTCCTCTAACTTTGATTACCTCTTGACTACGTTCGAAAATCCGGCTACGAACTGTCCCGGGCGGACGCTACCAGTGTTTCGCTTGGCCATTGGATGCCAAAGACTGGATCATTCCACCTTAGACCTCGAGCGCATTCCGGATGGTAGACCTCGGACATCTGGTAGAACACCTCGC
>Ga0315289_10014339_pt1 | contig 11072 bp, 16 predicted proteins | sample YL17G11_40_MG_FD_203452 | JGI IMG/M metagenome (GOLD analysis project Ga0315289, IMG submission 203452) | Sediment microbial communities from Yellowstone Lake, YNP, Wyoming, USA - YL17G11_40 | ecosystem: Environmental > Aquatic > Freshwater > Lake > Sediment | place: USA: Wyoming | collected...
GCCAGTAAGAGCACCTAAGATAGGGTCTCCAAGACCTACGAGAGTAGGTAGATAATCCATTATAGCCAGAGCCTTATCTAAAGTTTCCTGGGTTATATTAGAACCACCATCATTATTTAATTTAGAGGCTGCGCTAGCTATGAGACTATTAGCAGGAGGAATATTCATATCCTTGGTAAGATTATCTATCATATCTTCTATCTGTTCCAAGGTATTTTCCATATCTTTGACGTGGTCGGTAAGTCCTTTAAGTTCCTGTTCCTCGGTTTTATCTATGAGGCTCTCATCCTGAGAACTTGTAGATATGGCGGAGACTTCTGTGTGTTTTAGGGGAAATTGAATCTTACCAAGAATACCCAGTTGACTTAAAATCTCTTTAGGTATCTCGTGACCAAGAAATTGTTCAAGGTTCTCATTACTCATCTAACTAAAATCTTTTCTTTGGAACAAAAACACCAGACCTTATACCTATCTTAGGCATAGTCATGTGTATAGGTTTTGGAGGTTTTAGGATTTCTTCTTCCTCAGGGTCTCTAATATTAAATCTATTCTTGACCATCTTATAGGAAGGTTCTTCATTTCGATGTGGATAGTCTTGTAACCTTGGATCTCTAAGACTAAAGGGTGAAAAAGGAATTCTTTTTCTTAATAACTCTCCATACTGGATTTGAAAACCATAGATGGCTAAATTAAAGGCATCCAGTATATGGTCTTCTCCCTTATAAGAAAATTCCCCTCTGGAAGTCATATTCTTTACCTCATAACCTCTCATCTGACCTACCAGACGAGTCTTATAATCTTCTTCTTTAGGTAGTAATATATTTCCTTCTTCTATACATAATACTGAGAAGTTAACCATCATAGATTTATTACGTTTAGAGACCTTTTCTCGAAGGATTGGGTCCCAGTGGTCTACCACCATTCCCTGGTCTATTACATGAAGTTTTTTATCCATGTCGAGTTCGGGATGTTGTTTTCCATAGAGAGTAAGTTCTTCGACATTAGTATCTCCTGCTCCATAGTCTACATAGATGTGGTCAATCTTCGAGTTACTTAATAGTCTTATTATTTCCTGACGAGTGAGTCGTTGTGTGGCATCCTGACTTTTAATACCTTTCCGATAGAATATTCTAAATTTCTGGGTAAAATCTATAGTAATATCTTTCTTAGACTCATCATTAAAGTAATTAACTATAGTAGGAACAAGACAATACTCTACGACTACTACCTGACCACCATTGGCAAAAGTGTTCCAGTCTACTCCCATTACATATAGATTGGCAGGATTTGACTCCCATCCAGGGTCGAATATTTCTGGGTTTGTTAAATCTATGTTCCGACCATATTGGACTAAAGTTTTATCAATAAAAATTTGTTTATAGACTCCACCAAACTCTTCACCAAATTCTCCACCATATTCTCGTTGATAAACATCAGACTGAGTAACACTTTTTACCTGAAATTCGGTAGATTCAGTGACTGGAATATTTTGTGCCTTTGCTTGTTCCTCAGACATCCATCCTGCGTTATCGGGATGCCAGGAAGGGATATGAAGATGATACCAACCAAGGTCTTTTGCTTTTGAACACCACTCAAAAAACATACCAGCTCTATCACCACTAGGAGTAGAACTGACTCTTATTATTGTATTATGATGATTTGTCCAGATTGGTAATATTACAGCCTCTATAATATCTCTGGGTATATAATCCATCTCATCCATATAGACCAGGTCGGCGCTAATACCTCTTAAAGAAATACCTCTATTCGAGGAACTAATTCCAATGGTATAACCATTAATGACCGAACCATTATCAAATTCGATGAGATGGTCGTCGCTGGACCTGATTTTTGTAATCTGTTGTTTAAGGACATCACTATTACCTATTAATTGTTCGTAGGTAGTCCAAAGTTCTTTAATATGGGATTCATAAGGACACGCTACCATTATTCTCATTGGTTTTTGTTTATTAACATTAGTCTCGATTTTTCGGATAGTTGGATAAGTCGAAGCCCACCAGAGAGTATCAGCACACATCGTGACAGACTTACCACTATTATGAACTACCATTCCATTAACAGTAAAATTATGATATTTTTCTACAGTTATATCATAAGTTTCTAAATCATTTATATATTCTATTGATTTAATAACGGATTTATAATAAAAAACAGATCCTTTTCGATATTGTCTTCTACTTCTTTTTTTTAGTTCCTTTAATCCTTCTAAACATTGCTGTTCTTTTCCATATATTGGTCCAACAAAAGAAAGAAAAGACTCAACACTATCTACATCGCTAAAATATAAACGATAATTAGTACAAAGTTTATCTGAATGTGGAGATTTTCTAACTTCTTTTTTTATTTTGGCTCTTACTCCAATTTTATATAAAATTGAACGAATTTTTATTAAAAAATCTAAATAATGTGATGTTAAACTAACATCAACATTTTTACCATTCTTAATTCTATCTTTTCGAATACTCAAGGAAACACAACCATCACCAGCCCAGACTCTATTCAAAAATAATGCCAAAGATTCTTTATCATATTGAGATATTCTTGCAATTATTCCATCATACTTGGCTTTTGTCCCCAATATATCAAAGGGACGAAAATAATCTTTTACTTTATTAGTTGTGCATTTATTACTATCGGTAAGATGAATATCATAACAATTGGATTCTTGCCTTTTTTTTATCACACAGTCATAATCAAAAAGAGTTTTTGTTAAATTTCTAACTTCATCAATATATAATCTATTTTTTGCGGTAAATTTTGGAGTCTGATCTTCAACAAGATGACCGTCGGTAATTAAATACCCAAGAAGTTTTGCCTCGTCTTTAGCTGAAACATTTCCAAAATATGGCCAAGATTTTAGACAGGTTACCTTCATTCCCTTTTTGAGTCCATTATCTATAGATAAATATTTATAATGGTACCATTTTTTATGTTTTTTTACTTGAACCCAACATAAAAGAGGATGATTACTAGTACAGTCTATTTCTCTACCATCGTTTAGTTTAATTCTGTAGACTGGTTTAATTCCATTAGAAAATTTATTTATAACTTTCTGTTGAATTGGTTGAGCATCGTCGTCTCGAGATACAATAGTATCCCCAACTTCAATATCAGATAGTTTTTTAATTTTACCATCATATAATAAAATTGGAGAATAACTCGGAAGACATCTTCTACCAAATCTTAAAATTATCCTTCTATTAGTTCTTGACTTTTCGAGAACTTCTCTCTGATAAGACCTTAACACTAAAGGAAGGTCCTTGTCAGCAGGGTTCCTAAGAAATGTCTCAACCCATCGACGAGGATTTGATAAAATCTCTATTAAATTTTTAATCTCATTCATAATTACATGTTGTGGTAATAAGAAGCTTCAGAACCCATCATACTACGACCATTGATACTGGCATCCGACATTGCCTGAAGAGCTCTTTGACGTTCTGTATAAGCCCCTTGGGACATATAACTTAGAGCTAACTGACCACCCATCTCTGGCATAAATCTTTCGTTATAACGAGTAAGAGTATTTTCTACAGACCCTATCATGGCTTTTCCTATGGGTACTCCAATAGTCTGGGTAATATCCCACATTAAAGACGCCATACCAATGATAGAAGCACCTTTACCAATTCTGGTGCCCCATTTAATAGCATTTCCAAATCTTCCTAGTTTTCTTAGTTTATTAAGATTGTTAATCTTACCGATATTTTCTTTATACATTTTTGTCAGAGTTCGAAGATGAAATTCTTCGGTACCAATCTTGGTTCTTATCTTCGTAACACCAAATACACTACTTGCCAAATCTTCTTCTGAACCAGTCCTTGAAAAAATATCAGTTAATGCCCAGGAAGTTCTTCTTCCATGTCCTTGTTTTCTTAACATTCTATAGAATCTGTCTTTTTCTGTGGTTAATTTGGCGGCCGAAGACATCCTTCTTCCACCAATAAAACCACTACCACCATAAGATTCGGATAAATTTTTAAAGGCTTTAATGGGATGACCTTTTTTAAGATTAACCCATGCCCTCCTATTTAAAAAGTCTCTATCTACTGGACCCTTCCTAAAACCAAAAGGAATTTTCATCCCTTTCCTAAGGTTCCAAGAACCTGGATACATGGTATAATAAGACCATGTAAGACTGACAGGATTGGCTAAAGATGCAACAGCAGACCCAAGACTTCTTGGTTTTTCTTCGACGGAACCATAGGGGTCGGTTTCATTATACATATATTATCTTCCGTGACGACTTCTTGAAAGAGCATTAGATAACCCGGTGGTAGAACCATACTGTAACATACTATTAGAACCAGAGGCTAATCCTACTCTTGAGTTTAACATCATATTTCTACTATAACGAGTATCTTGTAGGTAACGTTGGAATACAATATCTCTACTCTGCTGGGTGGCCCCACGCATCATTCCAACACCTATCATGCTCACTGAACCCAAGGTTAATATTCCGGCGTAGGTACTTTTTCTTGCTATAGATGCTATGGTTGGTGATCCAAGAGATAGGGTACGACCAATACCTCTTCCAACTTTTTTACGAAAATTATTTGCGACCCTTAATTTTGAGACAGTACTTCTTCCTCCGCTATACAAAGCCCCACCAAGCCATGTAGCACCTTGCATCATTCCTTTTCCAGTCTTAATATAAGTTCCAAGAGTTAATTTTACCGTACTATTATTCATTGTATTTCTAAAGAAACTTCTACTCTTAGAAAAACCAGACTTAAAGGTTGTAGTACCCTCACTGGCTAGTCTTTTACCTAAACTTAAGGATGTCTTAATGGTTTCTTTTAGCATTATGCAACTCCATAGACGTTATGTCTGATAGCATGGTTTGAGGCAAAGAGGGCTGGGTGCGAATTAATAATAGATGCGACGGTCTTAATCCTCGCCCTTCTTACTGTAGAATAGTATGGTGTTATTATCTTAGAGGCGGTCTTTAATAGATTAACAGGAGAACCAAAGTCCGTGTTAGAATCTTTTATAACATCATACCCTCTCTCATATTCGGCGGGAATATCCGGATTAGGATTTATAGAATGTAAAAATTTAGTCCTTGCCCAGTTAAAACCTATGATTCCCAGAGCGGCCACTCCTCCATACCTGGCCCATCGAGGAAATTTTTTATAGTTCATTAACCATTCGGTGCTGGGAGAACTCAATTTATGTTGAAAATAAGTAAGAGTATCTTTACCTATAGTTGTAAATTCTTTGGCTGTAAGTTTAAGATAATATGCTATATTTTTCTGACTTTTATCAACCACAGTATGGAGTTCTGTCTTCTTGGCCTCTTCGGTTATTATTCTATGTGCGGCGTGGGCTGTCTTGGTGTGTTCTGTTGTAATTTCTTTATACTTCTGTTGTTCAATCTTATTGAGGTGTTTTTTGACTGAATGTTTTAGACTTTTAGTTGTATTTCTGACTTCTTTGGATTGTCTTATTTCGAGATAGTTTTGAAATATCCTTGCCTGTGGTGAATTTGCCAGACCAGGAGATAACCTCATTCCATTCCTTAGAATGGAACTATTCTCCCTTGTCTTCGTCCAACTTTTGTTCGATTTCATTCTGTCCTTGGGCTTGTCTTAGTAGTTTATCTAATAATGAACTATCAGATTCCATACCATATTTCTTCTTGGCTCTCCGAGTGGCTACAAAGGTATCTATGATACTATGTTTAATCCTCTTAAGTTCAAATTTGGCTTCTACTACTGGGTTTATTTCTTCTCTGGTAGATGAACTATGACCCGCTGTAGTAACTACTGTCTGTGTCAAAGCCATATTTCTTAAGGCTCCGGAGGCCCTCATGTCTAACAACTTGGAGTCTATCAAATCCCATAACATCTCCATCTCGATAGTATTAGTGGGTTCTATATTAAGTGATGCAATGACGTCACATTCAAGTTCCATGGCGATTTTTTTTTCGATAGGGCAGGATGCTCCTATAGGAGCCAAATCATTTTTTAATAATATACAAACATCTTTATAAGGACAGGTAGTAGAATTACAACACATTACTAAAGAATTACTTGAATGGACTGACTTTAAATTTTTATCAAAGAATTTTATTACGTTGGATAGTTTAGACTTATTAGTTACTAATTTATCTAACTGGTCTTCAGGATAGACGAGTAATAACGATTTTAATCCTGGATTTTCATCCTTGAGAACATCCAGGTGAGTTTCGGTGGAAATATCTCTTAGGTCCATTAGAGTCCTTTATTCTTATGTTTTTAAACTATAACCAGTTTCTGGTCTACTGGGATGGCACCATAAAACTTCAGACAGTCATCTAAAGCAAAGTCTGCGATCTCTTCTATTTTCTCTAATTCAAGACTATCGTCATTTTTTTTGTTATAGATAGCAACGGATGTCGCACCATTGACCGGCCATTTTTTAACTTGCAACACTTTTGTAGTGTTGATATAAATATCACTCATTATTAGGACTCCATAACCTTAATTTGTGGGTGGTTGGTTTAAGGTTAAATTTTTCTATTATTTTAAGAAACTTCTTTTCGTCTAAATATGAACACACGGGAAACATAACTTTTCCATCATTTATAGCATACATATCCAGCCGGTAGGTTTTTTCTCCATGAAAAAACACCTGGACGAAAACAGTGTCCGACTCCCATGCAGTATATTTTTTAAGATCCTCTTTCTCTTCCACATTATTATTCTATTGTGCTTCTTGAATTTCTACCAAGATATCTGACATGGTTTTCTGAAGTTGTTTATTAGTTATCTTGATAGTATCTATATTGGTGTATATACCTTTCAGTTTCACTATCTCTTCTGTATTGGATTTTAGACTAATATCTATTCCTGAGACCCAACCTCCGATGGCGAAGGCACTGACTACTATACCCAAAGCACCTAAGGCGATACCTCTCCAGAACCAGTCCTTAGATATGAATTTTTTAGAACAACGTTCTTCTTGTGTTGAATCTTCTTTACTCATTATTTCTCCGTTGTATTCTGAATTAACTTAGTGCCGAAACTAAGTCCTAAAGTACCACTATATAATATCCAGACACTGTTAGGTACCTCTATCAGTACCTTAGTAATAATACATAAATAACCCCAGGTACCAAATACCAGTATAGTACTTAATATCGCTATAAACACCATAATGAACCTTAAAGAAGATACATTACTGTCAGTTTCAAACATAGACCTAAGAAATTTTAACATCTTTATTTAAACCGTCTTGGGGTATTCATCTGGACGTTGGGACGGCCAGTATTAGCTTCAAGATAACCAGTCTGGTCACCATAGTATATATAATGTATATATGTAGAATAATCACTATTAAATCCACTGGTGGTTACTACTACATCTTCATTTACCGTATATCTTAATTCTGGAGAAGCATCACTATGAAATAGATAGGCTCCTGTGGTAGATCCGCTGATGGTAACAAGAGGGTTTGCTGTATCGAGGTCAGGTAGTGGCAAATCAATTTCTATATTTTTAACAACAATACCAAAATCCTTGGGTGGAGTTAAGGTATTAGAAGTGCTACCAGTTATAACTAAATTTTCCATTTTTCTACTCCTTTAATATCTTATTAATAACATAATCTTCAAATAGAGGTTCGGTGTATTTGAATAGGGTGAGTTTAAACTTAACGAGTTTAGCCAATCTTACTTTTTCAACATCACGTTCTTTTTGGGCCAGAAAATCTTCCCTATCTTGATGAAAAAACGAACTAAATCTATAATGTTGTTTTCCTTGGTATTCTATCAGAGTTTTTTGGGATTTGATAAATATATCGTATTCGTATAAAATTCCTTTATTACTTAAGGCCCAGATAGGTCTAAAACTCGTAATAATATCCTTAGGACCAAAATAGCGTTCTAATATTTTAATGAGTTTAGTTTCATGTTGGTGATACTTATCTTGACTATATCTGGAACCAAAATTCCTCTTTTTACGTCTAAAACCAAGAATACTTTCATCCCATAGATATTCTTTTGAATGTCTCTGACATAGAAGGTCTTTATCGGCCGGGAAGGGACATAATAGGCAGTTCATAAATATAGTATAGTTATCTTAATTAAGAAAGCCCTTAGAGTTAAATCCAAGGGCTTATACTAAAACTATCGATTACTTACTTTTCTTTTTCCTCTTTTTACATGCCATTCAATTCTCCTATTCTAGTTTGAGACCAATATCTGCCGCCTTATCTTTCAATGATATTTCAGACCGGCTAAGAAGTATCTGTTTATCGATACAAGGTATCTTATTATCTTCGCAATGTTTAACAATCTTGTCGACTAAATTAACTATATTTGCGTCGATTTCAGTACCTATATATCTTGTAACGGAATCGTTACTGGTGACCTTCTTACCGATGGTAGTGGGATATTCCGTACCATCTCCAGACAAGGTTACTCGTTTTAGTTGCCCATTATCGACCATACCATAAGAGACATTAGCATATCCAGGAATGACGTCTCCAGAATATTTAGATTTAAAAGGAGCCGAGGCATAGAATGAAATGTCTACTATCTTTTCATTCTTCGTTAAATCTTTTCCATCCACGACCAGTTTTGTACCCTGAGGAGTACCGTTGGTTGTAATACTTATATCTGCCATTGTATTTCCTTCCGATTTTTCTACCGTGTGATAAACCCATATACATTACCTCTCCTATACTCAGACTTAGTAATTTAAATCCTGCGCATTTTATTAAGGTATGTATTAACATGACTGTCTTTCTAATAGTTTAGTGCAATAAATACTTCTCGTAGAGTTCCATTGAATGATTTGCAAGATCGGCCAAAAGTCGGGTAGTACACTTTCTTCTTATCATATCTTTAATACCACAGAATATATCATTAGGACCTATAGGAACTCCTTGTTTAACATGACAAAATTTACCAGTAAGTTTAAAAAAGAACTCTGGAGGCAACCACTGGGCTACGTCTTTCCTGATATAAAATCTATGGGTATCAGGAACTCTTTTGTTATAAGAGTCTACAAAGGCCTTATTACCCACCATTAGAGAACCCATGGTATAACAAGAGATTAGAGGGGTAATATTATATTGAATATCTACGGCACATAACGTAGCCAGACCACCACCTAAAGAATGACCAATAATCTTATATCTATTTATTCTATAGTTATTTTGTCTTACAAATTCCATAATTCTGGGTCGAACAGACTTATAGGCTGCAATTAATCCTTGATGGACCCGTATTTTACTATCACTATTATCATAAGGTACGACCTGTTGGAAGGCATTAATATCAGTCATCCAGTCTCGAAGTTTCTTCTCAGTGCCCCTAAAGGTTATATACATTACATTGTCTTTTATAAGATAGAAACATTGAGTGTCTGTCTCCTTATTTTCAACAAAAGTAATATCTGATGCTATGTGACAATAACAACTTTCAAGGTCTTCCTGGTTAAGACTTGTATCTTTAATTAACTCAATATAAAATTTTAAATCCATTAACACCCCTTTCCTTTTTAACCATTCATTCATCTTCCAGTACTTCCAAATCCCACTGGACCCCGTTCTGAGGCTGGCAGGGTTTCTACTACTTTAATCTCAGGAAGTTCAACTTTGGCCACTACTAACTGGGCTATTCTATCACCTATCTTTATCTTCTGGGTCATTCCTGAGTTGTTTTGTAATATGACACAAATTGTGTTTCTATACCCTTCATTGCAAGTACCTGGAGAATTTAGGACTGAAAGACCCTGGTTTAGTGCAAGACCACTCCTGGAACGAATTTGTATCTCATAACCCTTTCCTACGGTGGCCATTATGCCAGTATCTATGAGAACTCTCTCTTGAGAACCTATGGGAAGACGACCATCAAGATTATCTATCATGCGATCCTTTATATATTTTTCGTCTCGCTTACGTTCATAGTTGGTACCTCCACGTTCCCAGAACTCTTTAAAGTTTATAGCATACAAATCAAATCCGCTGTCGGTATCATATGCTTTAGTAGGGACTACAGCCTTTTGGTCTACCTTTTGAATTAATAACTCCACACGAACCTCCTCTTTTAGTTTCTTATAATATAAAACTTTTTTACTATAAAAGTCAAGGTATTCTATAGCTTTCAGACCTCGCCAACCAACCGTCGAGATAGGGTTGGTACCTCTTGGATTTAGCCAACTTACGATAGAACTCGTTCCTTAGGTCACAGTAGGTATTTACAAATTTTTTTGGGTCTATCTTATTAATGTTACTAATGGTCTGAGGTCCCATCTTTCCATCTATTGTTAGAGATATAAAATCCAGGGCAAGGACCCTCTGAGATATCCAGACGGCCTTAAAACGTCCACTATTAACGGCAAAATCAAAGATAACATCGACAGGATCTTGAAAAATAATCTTATCTAACTGGAGTGGTTCCCAGTAATCTTTTTGATATATAACCACAGCCTCTTCCAGTGTCAGAGATTTTATATCTAAGGATGGGTAAGATTTTGTTGAGATGCCCCACTTAGTAACACCTCCGGTATCAGTAGTTACCTTACCTTCAAGTTTAGAGTCTTCATGTTTTAATGTTCTTTGGATAGAAATCTCAGGAGATACCATAGTTATTCCTTACAGTTATAGATTATATTTTGTCTATCTACCAGGTGCATTTTAATGATATACGGAGATCTGTCCTCCATCCACAGTCCACTAATATTGTTCTTAGAATAAAATCCAAATCTATATATTTTATTAGGTGAAATTGAGGTACAGTTCGATCCTATCGAAGCCACAATATATTGGTCGTGACCCATAGCAGTCCTTTTAAATATACTTATATCACAACCTTTATTATAAATATAAGATCCTTTATCAAACATATTTTTTATAGAATCAGAACAAAATATAGGACATAGTTGTAATGGTATAATATTAAAACAATAGTTTTCCCCAGGATGATATCTTAAAAATTCAATCTTTTCCTTATTAAGTTCAGAGTTAACTGAAGACATTAAATCGGGGATCTGAGCCGTAATATTAAAGATAAGTAAAAGTATAGTTATTATAGTTTTCATAAACCCCCTCGTTCGTTACCTAAA
>Ga0315289_10014340_pt1 | contig 11072 bp, 8 predicted proteins | sample YL17G11_40_MG_FD_203452 | JGI IMG/M metagenome (GOLD analysis project Ga0315289, IMG submission 203452) | Sediment microbial communities from Yellowstone Lake, YNP, Wyoming, USA - YL17G11_40 | ecosystem: Environmental > Aquatic > Freshwater > Lake > Sediment | place: USA: Wyoming | collected...
CGTCTAATGCCTCATAGTAGAAAAGCTTCTCGCCCGCGCCGCGCTCGGTAAACAGGTTCTTGCGGCGGCGGTGCGGGTTGCGGTCAATGACCGCCATGGCCGCGTCGAGGATGGTCTGCCGGGAGCGGTAGTTCTGCTCGAGCAGAATGACCTGCGCCTCGGGATAGTCCTGCTCGAAGCGCTGGACGTTGCGGTAGTCCGCGCCGCGCCAGCGGTAAATCGATTGGTCCGGGTCGCCAACAACGAAGATGTTGTTATGTCCCGACGCCAGGTGTTTCAGCAGAACATATTGGGCAAAATTGGTGTCCTGGAATTCATCCACCAGCACATGATGGAATCGCTTGGCGTACTTCTCGCGCACGGCAGGGAATTCGGAGAGCAGGTGCGCCGTCCACAGCAGCAGGTCGTCGAAGTCCACGGCGTTGTTTTGTTTCAGCAATTCCTGATAACGTTTATAGATGCGCTTGACCACCTCGTCGCGGTAAGTCTGGACGGGGTAATCTTCCGGGAAAATCAGATCATTCTTGGCGTGTGAAATTGCGCCGTGCACCGATTGTGGCCGATAGGTTTTCTCGTCCAAGTTCAGGTCACGGATGGCGGCCTTGACCACGCGCTGCTGGTCGTCTTCATCGTAGATCACAAAGCTGGAGCCGAACGGCAAATGCTCGGCTTCGCGCCGCAGCAGGCGGGCGCAGACGGAGTGGAACGTCCCCAGCCAGAGACCGTCGGCGGTCAATTCGCCCAGCATGTCGTGCACGCGGTTGCCCATCTCACGCGCGGCCTTGTTGGTAAACGTGACGGCCAGCATCTGGTACGGGCGTACACCTTCGTAGGCGATCAGATAAGCCACGCGTTGGGTCAGGACGCGCGTCTTCCCGGACCCGGGTCCGGCCAGCACCAGAACGGGTCCGTTGCCAGCCGTCACAGCCTGGCGTTGCTGGGGGTTGAGTTTGTCCAAAAAGTCCATAGAGAATAGAGAGTAGTCGAAGTGGATGGAAATAGGGAGCAGCGTGTTTTGACTACTCTCTATTGTGATTTGATTGTACCGTCAGGGAGAGGGGCTGTCAACGCGAGGGCCGCCTGTTGTATAATCATGTCATGAATCTAACTCTTGCAGGGAGGATCGCTATGTCCTTACGCCGATTTATGCTCGCCTTCTCCAGTCTGTTGGTTGTTCTGGCGTTTCTGGCTGCCTGTGGTGGAAGTAAACCAACCGCCACCTCGACCCCGGAGCCTGCTACGCCTACCCTTACACCAACTGCCATTCCCCCGCGGACGCTGAACATTTGCCTGGGGCAGGAACCGGCCAGCCTGTACCCAGTGGACAACCCCTCGTCGGCCGCGCGCAGCGTGCTGGCGGCGGTCTACGATGGGCCGATTGATACCAACTCCTATGGTTATCAGCCAGTTATCTTGCAGCGTCTACCCAGCCTGGTGAATGGCGACGCGCAGCTCTTTCAAAAATCGGTCTACGTTGGCGACGAAGTGGTGGACGCCAGCGGCACCCCGAGAACGCTGGCGGCTGGGGTGAAGGTCCGCCCGGCTGGTTGCCGCAGCGATACCTGCGCCGTACCATACGATGGCACCAGCGAAATCCAGATGGACCAGGTGCAAGTTACTTTCCGTCTTCTCCCCGGACTCACCTGGTCGGATGGCGAGCCCCTCACCGCCGAAGATTCCGTCTACGCCTTCAGTCTTGCCTCCAATCCGGCTGTGGCTGGTTCCACGTACCTGGTGGATCGCACGAAATCCTATGAGGCCGCTGACGATGTGACGGTTCAGTGGTGGGGCAAACCCGGGTTCGTGGATCCGACCTATTACACCAATTACTGGTCGCCCCTCCCCAAACATTTATGGGGTCAACTTTCCGCTGACAAAATCACTGACGCCGATGAGACCTCGCGCATCCCGCTCGGCTGGGGTCCATATGTGATCCAAGAGTGGGCGGCTGGGGATCATATCACGTTGACGAAGAACCCGCATTACTTCCGCGCCGCTGAAGGACTGCCAAAGTTTGACACTCTTACCTTCCGCTTTGCCGCGGATACCGAAACTGCCATCAGCGAGCTGATCGCCGGTACCTGCGACATCCTCGACCCAAGCGTCGGCCTGGATGGACAGGTGAGCCTGTTACGCTCGCTGGCTGGACAGGATCAGCTCCAGGCCCTGTTTACGACGATACCGGTCATGGAGCAACTGGCATTTGGCATCCGCCCGGCAGCCTATGATAATGGTTACAATCCGGATTACGACCGTTTCGACTATCTCGGCGATGTGCGCGTCCGCCAAGCAGTAGCCTTGTGCATTGACCGCCAGAAGATAGTGGATTCAGTGCTCTACGGGTTATCCTCCGCCCCGGCTTCTTATGTTCCGGCTGAATATCCGTTATATAATCCAGATGTGAGAGCCTATTCCTTCAATCTTAACGCGGCAAGCGCATTGCTCGATCAAGTCGGTTGGCGGGATGTGGATAACGACCCGACCACGCCGCGTCAGGCCTGGGGCGTGCAAAATGTCCCAAACGGCACGCCTCTGGAATTGAGTACCATTACGACCAGCGCAGCCCAGCGGGTGCAGGTCAGCGCGATTCTGACCGATTCGCTGGCACAATGTGGTATTAAGGTGAATGTGAAATATCTTGATCAGACGGCGTTATATGCCGCCGGGCCAGACGGTCCGCTCTTCGGACGCAACTTTGACCTGGCCGAGTTTGCGATGGGCAGCACGGGGGTGGAACCGCCTTGTGAATGGTTCAGCAGTTCAGAGGTCCCAAACGCCGCGAATCACTGGGTGGGGACAAATGTCAGCGGGTACAGCAATCCTTCTTTCGACGCGGCGTGTCAGGCGGCTCAACAGTCCTTGGCCGATGAGCCGGCTCACGCTGCGTCTTATCGCCAGGCCCAGTCCATCTTTGCGGAGGATTTGCCCGTCATACCTTTGTACTGGCGGGTGAAAGTCGCCGCGGCCCGCCCGGAAGTGTGCCATTTCTCGCTCGACCCGACGGCCGCGAGTGCCTTGTGGAATATTGAGGCTTTTGACAGTGGTACGGGCTGCCAGCCGTAATTGGTTGTCTCGTGGCGAATCCGGGAAGAGGGATTCTGTCAATCTAACGGGAAGGTATCGCCGCGCAGGTACGGTATGCTGACTCCTGTTTCACTTATCCTCGTCTGTTTACTCCCATCCCCGCGCGACCTGGAAATTGTGCGGCTTTTGGGCTGGTATCGTATCCCGTTCCGCAGTGCGCCCAAGGTCGTCGCCGTGGACTATCTGGCCTTCTACCAGCCGGGTTCCTTTGGTGAGCAGGGCGGACGGATCGAACTGACTGCCCAGGTGCGCGGTCACGAACTGACCACGCGTGCCGAACTCCTGCGCGACGAACCGGACCATCCGCGGGCAAGCGAGGAATACTACAAGATCCAACTCGGTCCGCTGGAAAGACTGACGCAGCCCATTCTGGCCGAGAAATGGCGCCGGCTGGCGTTCTTATATACGACCGGGGAATACCTGCTGAAAGCCAAAACGCTCAATGATTTGGTCGTTCAAAGTGACGAAAGGCAATTGTTGTGGCGCTCACTGCGCGAACGGGCGGAACAGTCTCAACAATATAAAATTGACTTGCCAGGAGCGGATATTCCGCCGGAGATGTTGATCGCGTTGTTGGGGATAAAAGAGATTCAGAATCCTTACAATGTTTCTAAGGAACCTGAAGGGCCTGAGGGAGGGTGGTGATGAAGGAAAAGGCTTTTCGGAAGTTGATCGTTTGGTTGGCATAGATACTTTTCATGTCGGATTTGCCCCTACGGGATGCTTCCCCTTCGGGGACGATGTCACGAGGGGATGTGCCGAAGGCGGAGGGGGCGGCGCTGAGAAATTCCCATCAAAGCAGGCGCACACGCGAATCGAACAAATGTGCACAAATGGCATAACTTGGTATAATTACATTTGGAGATAATTTCAATGACGTCAGTTTCCGCTAAATTACCCTTCGATGACTTCATCAAAACTTGTACGCCTTTGCTCAAAATTCCAGAACTTGAGCAAACTATGCGGGAACGAGTTCGTGGAATTGTTGCCGAACTTCTCAACTTTCAACCAAATACTGATTCGGCGCACAATCTGAAACAATTCTTACAGAAAGACGAAAACTTTTTGGGTATTTTGCTCGCTCTAACAAATTTGTCGCAAGAAAATTTTTGAGAATTATCACAGCACAGAGATTCGCGGAACAAGATTTCGGACCCGAATGGGGCGCTGGCAGAATTTATAAGAAAATCAAAAGTGATGACAATTTTGCCGAACAAATTGCGCGTTTGTTTCTGGAAGGTCGGGACAGTAAGTTACTTGCTGAACAAGTGGCAGATTTTTACCTTGACCAACTTTCATTACCAGCAAATTGGTCTGAAATAATCCGTGACCAAAATATTATCGGTAATATCGTTCGCAAAAAGTTAGCAGGTGAATATACCGACCAAAAAGGCGCATTCATAGAAAAAGAAGTTCGCGGAATTCTTGATAAGGTATATAAAAAATATAGCATCTCAAATGCTCATGGTCAGGTTAGACTTGTCGGAAAAGAAGTAGATCATGCAATACCATCTCTTGAAGACCCTTATGTTATGGTCATGGTTTCCTATATGGAAACTACATCAAGCAATCAAACGACCAGAGCAAATGAACAACAAGCCATGTTTCAAAAAATAGTTGGCGAAAATGTTCGTTATCCAAATAATCAAAGAGTTTTTGTAAATGTTGTGGATGGAGCAGGTTGGCTTGCTCGCCGTTCTGATTTACGTAAGATGTACGAAGGTTGTCACTACTGTCTTAATATGCAAATGCTTGACCAACTTGAGTCCATTGTATTAAATCACGTTCCAAAAAGATTTTTCGGCAATTAGCCGTCTAAAGGTATCGAAATGATAGAAGAATATCTTGACAAGGTTATTTTAGGGGATTGCCTCGAAAGCCTGTCTAACATTGAATCTGACAGTGTGGACATGTGTTTCGCTGACCCTCCATTCAATCTTGAAAAGAAATATACCTCTTATAAAGACCAACGTCCTGATGAAGAATATATTGAATGGTGTAGATTGTGGCTTAATGAGATAGTAAGGGTTACCAAACCCACCGGTTCAATATTTGTTCACAACATTCCTAGATGGTTGACTTATTATGCTACTATTTTGAATGAGTCTGCATATTTCCGTCATTGGATTGCATGGGATGCGATGAGCAATCCTCTCGGCAAAACTCTTTTGCCTGCCCATTATGGAGTTTTGTTTTACACAAAACAGCCAAAGGATTTCAAGTTCTATGAAATTCGAGCACCTCACAAAAAATGTCGCATTTGCGATAATTATCTAAAAGATTACGGCGGCAAGAAAGACCAAATGCACCCATTCGGGGCATTGGTAAGTGATGTTTGGACAGATATTCATCGTATACGCCACAATGTCCGCCGTGATGAACATCCATGCCAATTGCCGATTCATCTTCTTGAACGTATTGTTCTGATGAGTACAGATGCAGAGGACGTTGTACTAGATCCATTCTTAGGTACTGGCACAACAGCCATTGCGGCGAAAGCATTAGGTCGACACTACATTGGACTTGAGCTTGACCCAATGTATAAGAAAATTGCGGAAAATAAACTCGCAAAAGTAGTGCCTTCAATGTATAAAAACTATTATGTCTCTTATTACTTAGGAAAACTCCAAAGTGTTCGAGACACTGATGCCGCAGAACTTTTCCCGCCGCAACTCACATCAACGGAAAAGAAGTTAATTAAAGCCAATGGGAATGGCAATGGACACAAACCAATCGAAGAAACGATAGAAGAACTTGGTTATGTCTCACAGCCAATCTTGTTGGAAAAGGCGCCAACTTATGTAGCAAAATCCAGGAAATAAATTCAAATATAAAAAGTTCCGAAGCAATTATCGCTTCGGAACTTTGCTTTTAACTATCCTAAAACCCCTCCGCCACATACTCGCCCCACCCACATAGATCGGGGGCAGGCACGTCGCGGAGCGTGTTGCAAATCTTACCCGGCGTGATGTCGTTCTCGGCGCACTCGATGCAATCCCTGACTCCCATGAAAACTCCTTGATTTCTTGAATTATACAGTAGAATGATGGGCGAAGAATCGTCCGGTCATAAGGAGATGCCATGTCAACCCTTCTGATTGCCAACGGTACGCTGGTCACGGATACAGACACCTGCGCGGCGGACATCCTCATCCGCGACGGGAAGATCGCCGCAGTTGGGCCGGGCTTGCAGTCCCCGGATACCGAGGTGGTGGATGCGACTGGTAAGTTGGTGCTTCCCGGTGGAGTTGACCCTCATACGCATTTCGACCTGCCCATGTTCGGCACGGTCTCTTCGGATGACCACTACACGGGTACGAAGGCCGCTGCGTTTGGCGGGACGACGACGGTGATGGACTTTGTTCCCCTGCCCCCCCATCTCCCCCCCCATTTGCGTAGCGAATGGGGGGGGATAAAGGGGGGGGTGGACGCCTGGCACAGAAAAGCCGAAAAGGCCGCCATTGATTACTCGTTCCACATGAACCTGACGAAGCTGGACGATGCCATTGCAGCCGAGATTCCATCCCTATGCGAGATGGGCATCACCACGCTCAAGACTTTTACTGCCTACAACAACCGCCTGCGCCTCTCGGACGGCGAGATATTCCGTGCCCTGCGGATTGCACGTGACAACGGGATGCTGGTGATGCTGCATGCCGAGAATGGGGATGTCATCGAGATGCTCACTGCCGAGGCGCTGGCGGCCGGTCAGCGGACCCCCGAATGGCACGCCAAAACCCGTCCAGCCTGGGGGGCGGTCGAAGCGACCTTGCGGGCCTGTTCCCTGGCAGCCCAGGCGGACGCGCCGCTGTATGTTGTCCACATGAATGCCGCCGGCGAAGCAGACATGCTGCACTACGCTCGTGAACACGGTGTGCGAGTGATGGGGGAGACCTGTCCCCAATATTTGTTCTTTACCGAAGAGGACCTGCGCCGTCCGGACGGGGCCAAGTGGGTCTGTTCGCCGCCCGTGCGGACGGCTGCCGATAACGCCCGTCTATGGGAGAGGCTGGCGGATGGGACGATCCAGACCATCGGCACGGATCACTGTCCGTTTTTTTTCGATGGGACGAAACCGATTGTTTACGAAGGAAAGAAAATTGCCATCCCTGGCAAGGAACTTGGCAAGGGCAATTTCACCAAGATTCCCAACGGTCTGCCTGGGGTAGGTGACCGGCTGCCAGTCCTTTGGACAGCAGCCGTCCGGTCCGGGAAGCTGACGGCGGAGCAATTTGTCGCCCTGACCAGCACCAATCCGGCCAAGATTTTTGGCCTGTACCCACGCAAGGGCGCGTTGCTCCCCGGTTCCGATGCGGACCTGGTTGTCTGGGATCCTGAAAAGAAGGTGAAATACGGCGTGGCCCTATCCCACCAGCGCACGGATTACAATCTCTATGAAGGCTGGGAGCTGATTGGATATCCTGAAAAGGTCTTCTTGCGCGGGCGGTTGATCGTGGATGGAGAGAAATGGTTGGGCCACAGCGGGATGGGACAATTCCTGCCGCGCCGACCGAATGCGCCTGTTTTGTAAAGGAATTTATGGTGAGCCAATGGTTCACCGACGGTTGCGGCTCCAGCAACTACTGCCCCGAAAGCCTTGTTACACGCGTCCAAGGGGCCGTTCCCTTGGTGAGAACTTCCGACAGGATGTTTCTTATGATCATTTGCACCCCTGGTGAAACCGTCCATTCAAAGCAGGCAAGAGCCTCCGCAAGTTATAATAGTTAGGTAATGTCAAGTGAAGCTCTAACACCAGATTGTCATTGTGTCCAGTTTTTATTGTGGTGTAAGCATTGTCTAAACCGTTGCAAAAAATTGAGACTATAAAGCGATAAAGCGGAGGATAAATTGGTCCTGTTTATCACAATAACTTGGAAGCGCTGAATTACCTTACCGGTTTATTGTTTCTATCAAACAGGATTTGTTCTGAATAAGTCATGAATACAAAACATGTGGAGAAGAAATTATGCTCTCTCGAAATTCACAATTGATCTTCACAATCAGTTATGTGCTTTTAATTCTTGTGGGATTGGGCATACGTATTTATTCGTGTGTTTTGTCCATCTCGAATTATCCTTTAACGATTGATTGGTCAGAATCGGGGAGAATTTTTGAGGCCGCCTCTGTCTACTCGCCGATTTTATTTGGAAAGGCTTTACCCAGGCTTTGATTCCCTCAATCCCCCACCCATCTCGCAGTAAGTAAGCCTGTTTCTTTCCCCAGCCTGTCAACTGGGACGGTATCGCCCATCCTGTGTTTCTGGCAAGAGCAGACGCGCTTCTCCCAGCCTTTCCAAGTCTGCCGGTGATAATCCGTTCTATTGACATAACGAATCTACTTTCAAATAACCTTCATAGGGGTCATAGTTCTGCCACTGCTCCAAAGCGCGTATAAATGCCATTTCTCGTAGGTGAGGCGTTTGCCCCAAACCCCAAACTGCGGAAATCCTTGACACACCATCAAAAAAAGGATAAATAGGGTATCGCAACACAACTGCTGTTACAATATGCGTAGTGTTTTCCTTATACCAGCAGTTATACACAAGAGAGGCAATATGACGGATTCCCCATCCATTGCCAGGTTGACGATCATAACCGGGAGAGACGCCGGGAAAGTCGTGGAGCTTGCACAAGCTGAACTGGTCATCGGACGGGTCGCACCGGCTGGCTTGATCATCAACCATCCAGAAGTATCCCGGCGGCATGCCCGTCTGGTATATCAACAGGGCAATTACATTCTGGAGGACCTGGGCAGCAGCAATGGGACTTTCATCAACGGGCAACCGGTTCAGGGGTCGCAGGCCCTGACCGATGGGGACGAGATCCAACTGGGGACCGAGGTCAAGCTCATCTTCAGCCAGTCACAAATCGCGGCCCACTCCGTGGTAGAGGTCTCGGTTGCCGGCGTCCAGTCTCTCCAGGGGGGACAGTTCGCCAAAACCATGATGGATGGCGATCTCACCGCAGGTGCCATTCAGGCTTCCATATCGAACATCCCCCCCAATTTACTGATCACAATTGCCGGCCAGGAGACAAAGACGTATACCCTGACCAAGGATCGGATTACCCTGGGCCGTGCAGACGATAACGACATTGTGGTGCAGTCGGAGATCATGTCACGCCACCACGCCACTCTTGAGAAAACCTCCCTTGGGTATGAGATCGTCATTGCCCCTGGCGTTATCAATACGCTCACCTGCCAGGGCTGCCCGGTCGTCGAGCGGCAGCTGATGTCACACGGGGACGTATTGCGCATCGACAGCGAAATTCCGGGCATGATGGTCAGCATTGCCTACCAGGCACCCTCGCAGGCGACTGCCAGGATTTCCGCCGTGCAGTTCGGTGAGAAAGATAAGCTTACCTTCGGGCGTGACCCGACCAATGAGGTCATGCTCGACAATCCCCGCGTGTCACGTTTCCATTCCCAGGTGACCCGGGTAGGCCGGCGCTATTACGTCACCGACCTGCGCAGCGCCAATGGCACCTTTGTCAATGACAAGCGCGTGCAGGGTGACGTGTGGCTCAACCCGCGGGACATCATCCGCATTGGCCCATATAAGCTGGTGATGGGTGAAGGTCAGTTCACCCGTTACGACGAAACCCAGGGGCTGAAGGTAGGAGCTTACCATTTGAATAAATGGGTGCGCAAGGACCTGAACCTGCTGCAGGATATCTCGCTGGTTTATCAGCCGCGCGAGTTTATCGTGGTGGTGGGGCAGAGCGGCGGCGGCAAATCTACCCTGGTGGATGCCATTGCCGGTTATCGTCCTGCCACCGAGGGGAAAGTGTTCGTCAATGACACCGACGTCTACCGTAACTTCGACGCTGTCCGCAACGAGATCGGCTACGTGCCTCAAAAAGATATCATCCACATGGAACTGACAGTGTACCAGGCACTGGATTTTGCCGCCCAACTGCGCATGCCCAAAGATACCAGCAAGGCGGAACGCCATAAGCGCATTATGGAAGTGCTGGCTGATTTGGACTTGACGCACCGCAAAGACGTACAGATCAGTGGGCTGAGCGGAGGACAGCAGAAACGCATCTCCATTGGGGTGGAGTTGCTCACCAGTCCGGGCCTGTTCTTCCTGGATGAACCAACCTCGGGGTTGGACCCCGGCACCGAGACTGCCTTTATGCACCTGATGCGCCGCCTGGCCGACCAGGGTCGTACCATCGTCATGGTCACACACGCAACCAAAAACGTGATGTTGGCGGATAAGGTGGTCTTCCTGGCCCGCGGCGGTTATGTGGCCTGGTTCGGGCCGCCGGATGAAGCCCTGGCTTATTTCGACCAGTATCGCAGTGAACAAGACCGGCGCGTCCGCTCGATGGAGTTTGACCAGATCTATGCCATCCTCGAGGACTCCAGCAAGGGGAAGGCTAAGGATTGGGCCGAACGCTTCAAAGCGAGCGATGCTTTTGCCAAATACATCACTGAACCGTTGAAAGAGCACCAGCAGAAGACAGGCGCAGGACAGACCCAGCCGGCCAAGAAGCAAGCGCACAAAGGAGCGCGCATCTCGTCGTTGCACCAGTTCTTTGTACTTTCCGCCCGGAACGTCACCATCCTGATGCGTGACCGCTCCAGCCTGACATTGATGCTGGCTGTCCCACTGGGAGTGGGAGCATTATCCCTGGTCCTCTCATTTGTAATGAGCCGGACGCCGTTCAGCTATAAGGGAGGAAATCCCGGTAATGGTGGAACCACCCTGTTCTTGCTATCGCTATTTGCCCTGCTGGTGGGTGGCATGTCGCAGATGCGTGAGTTCGTCAAAGAAGCCGATATCTACCGGCGCGAGCGCTTGGTCAACCTGAGAATATTACCCTATGTTACATCCAAGGTATGGGTGGCAATGGTGCTGGCCCTCTGGCATGCTTTAGCCTACACAGCCATGCATTACCTGGCCTTCCGTATGCCGGGAGGTCTGCTGGAATTCAGTGAGGTGTACGTAACCCTGGTGCTGGCAGTGATCACCGGTATGATGCT
>Ga0315289_10014341_pt1 | contig 11072 bp, 22 predicted proteins | sample YL17G11_40_MG_FD_203452 | JGI IMG/M metagenome (GOLD analysis project Ga0315289, IMG submission 203452) | Sediment microbial communities from Yellowstone Lake, YNP, Wyoming, USA - YL17G11_40 | ecosystem: Environmental > Aquatic > Freshwater > Lake > Sediment | place: USA: Wyoming | collected...
TGTCTTCATCCTCATCTTCTTTCCTCCCCCACAAGATTTCTTTTATTGTATACGGTTTTCCCATATATAAACCTCCTTGTATATTTCTAGCCTTTTATTCTTGCTGGCTTGGCTAGTTCGCCAGCTTTTGAGAACTCTTACTCCACTTATTTTGTCTGTTGCACCTCCTTTAATACCAATAAATAAGCTGGGCTATGTCCATTCCTTCTTCTCTTTAATCTTCTTTATAGCTCCAGCAAAGTCAGTAACTTCCGTCATACTCTTCACTCCCAATATCTCCATTACCTCTCCAAATGAAAGTTTATTCTCACTCACCCACTTTCCAAATGCTGTGGCGTCGTTACTTGCCAAAGTAACATCTTCCAAACTTCCTGCCCCTTCTTCCTCTATCCTCTTACCATACACATCATCCCCAATATGTGTCAGTTGATTAATTGACTTCTTGAATGCTTTAGAGTTTGCGCTAGATACATCATTTCCTATGTCAATAACATTGTCTGCCGTGTGTGGTGCTCCTCTCTTGTACTTTACTCTTACGCCATTAGTTGCACTGAACTTCCTTATTGGTGGATTAATACCAAATGGCACTAACATCTCATCTACAATCGACAAAGTTCCCCAAATAATTACCCACTCACTTCCAAGAAACTGCGGTGCTCCACCCATTTCCCAAGACCAGCCCGGAAAATGCTTATCCAAACACTCTCTCATATAAGCTTCAATTATAAAGTCAAATCCATCTGGCCTCTTCTCGACAATCCTTCTTCCAGCACCATCTACCTGCGGCGTTTTCTCCTTGCTAATCTCCTTATATTTCCTGCGCCACTCAGCCTTGAACTTTCTAATTCTTTCCTTGAACTCTCCAGTTACTTCCAAGGACATACTTTCACCATTACTCATAATAATGCCCCCTGCTCAAAGTTTGGCTTCTCTTTCACTTTCCTTCCAGTTCCGCATTTTACTTTAGGCTTAGACAATCCACCCAACTCTTCTATTTCCTCTTGCCCTACTTTTCTTATCCTAACTCCGCTACCCAACTTCTCCACAGGCTTAACAACTTCTGAAAACTTCTTATAACTTCCACATTCTCTGGGACTTAACTTACAAGTGCTCTTGTCCCAATATCCAGCTTCCTTTGAGCCAATCTTTTCTGTCTTATCTACATCAGGTTCCCTGGAACAATATCCACCAAACAAGTCATTCAGACATCTCTGCATTGCCAATTTCTTCTCCTTCTTCTCCCCTGAAATCTTTCACCTTAGTATAATCATAAGGTAATTTAATCTCACTCGCTGGCTTCAGCTGCTCCTCTGTAAATGTAGCCAATAACAATTTCTTAGGATAATCTACTCTAGCTTTAACATGAACAGTTGATATTGCTAACTCATCAAACTTCCACCTTTCTTCCCCAGTAGCTTGTGTGTGAAATTCAAATATCTTTAGGGCTTCTTCCTTTAGCCACTTGCCTTCTTTCTCCATTCTCTTACCTAATCTCCAGTCCCTACTGGCATCAAGTAACTTGGATTCTTCAACAGGACTAAGTATTCTAGGAGGTGGAAGGCAAAGCTTCTGAAATCTACATCTGTGGCATTGAATACTGTTCAGGTCAAAGTTTCCCTCTGGCAATTCCTTCGTCCGTAATGCACTTACCACTGTCTCTAACTTACTAAATATAATAGTTGGGTCAGTGGGCAATTCAGTAATTGTTCTTCTATCTTGATACCCACTACTCCGATTCTTAACTATATAAAGCCATTCATTGTGGGGATCTGCTATCATATAAATAGCTAATTGGCAAGCATATTCTGAAAATCCTTCAAATCTTTCCTTCATCCAGCGGTCAAATTCATACTGAGAAGCAGATTTAATCTCCAATCCACCTTCATTCCCATTCTTTTGAAATCTCCCATCCATATGTCCAATAAGAATAAAGCTACCAATCTCAAGTTCAACATGAATACCATTTCTCTCAGCATTATATCTTTCTTTACAGATTGGGCAAATCTCACACTCTTCTATAACGTATCCTTCTTCTCTTAAATCTTCCTTAACCCACTTCTCGTGCCTCTTCCCCTCCCTAGCAGCTGCTTCCAGCCAAGTAGGAACAGGGGCAGACTCTTTGCCAAGCCTCTCAGCTACCAAAGCTCTAGGGCATTCTCCTGCCTCACTCATTCTGAAGATTGTTTTCTCAGTCACAAGCAACCTCTCACGAAAGTAATTATAATGAAGATTACCAGTCCAGCTACAACTATCTTGAATATATTACCCAATGTTTGCACTCTCTTTCTGCTCCTCTTTTGCTAAAGCCTCATCCGTCTCTCTATCCCATCTCATCTCTCTCTGCCAATCTAACCATTCCTGCAGAGCTTCATAGTCAAGTCCAAAGTATTCTGCTATTGTCATAATACTCCAAAGTGCTTCAAAATCATCGCTATTGTTATTATGAGTATTGTCATAACAGCAGCAATCACCAGTGTTCTTATTACTTCTTTCTTTGTAATGATATCTTTCACTTACTCTTTACTCTCCTCTCCATTGACAAAAGCCATTAAGTCACTGTGCCAAATTCTCCAGTGTCTTCGATTGTTAGAAATATTACCGCCTAATTTGTGTGCTTTTAAGCTTCCATCGTAAATATAGTTATATATAGTACCCCATCCAACTTGAAGTATGTCCTTAGCCTCTCTGACAGTTAGCACTCTATCATTGGATAATTCTTTACTTCTTTTGTTCATGGTTGTTGTCCTTGTAAACGTGTAACATATACAATGTAGTTTTCGCCTGACTTACGAAATGATTCTATTTTAATAGGTAGTTTCTTAGTTGTAAATAATTTTGCTCTGACGAAGTCTGTATTTTTTCTTGTGAGATTAGGTATTCCGATCGTTTCTCCTGGATTACAAGATTGTAACTCTTGCTTTATAGTATATACACTTGCTTCAAATTCTAGGTCTATCGTTAACCATTTAGTGACTTCTGGATATATTCTCTTGCTGATTTTATTAGGTATTTCTCTGATTGCGTGAGAGCGGTCGTTATAATGATGTTTTCTATGACATGAATTACAAAGTGTAATTCCATTGTTGATTAATAGCTTCTTTTCTTGATTTTTATCTATATGATGTGACTCTAGATTCTTCTTACTGAAACAGTCCTGGCACGCAAACTTATCTCTAAGCTTAACAAAGTATGCCCAAATGAAATCGTTTGGGGCTTCTTCCGAGACAATAAATGTATATCCTGTTGCTTCCATTCCTAATTTTACTTTACCTTTTAATTATACTTCAACCTTTTCCAAAAGTAAAGTTAGCTCTTGTCCATTTCTAGCTAACTGTATTCGTCAAGTTGCTTTTGGGCTCCAATTTTCACCATTTTTCATACTTTTTCAATAATTTTCACCAGTTTTCATTTTTCTTCTGTATCTTTTAGAGAATTGTAAAATTTCTTAGTTCTTTTGCTAGTCAATCTTTCGACTATTATCTCTGCTACTGCATCTCTTACCTTGACAAAGTTGCTACTGCTGGAGTCTCTTAAAAGAGTATGATTTACACCAATGACTGTTTTAATCATGTCCAAGGCTTCGTCATGTGTAAGTAAGCAATTAAGTGGCTTGTCTTTTATGATGTGCATTTTGCCTCCTTCTCATTTTACTTGCCAAAATTGGCTTGCAGGAAACAGAGAGTTTGTCAGTTATAGAGTATTTGATTCTAGTATCTATTGGTGTTCTTTCTTCTCCAATAAAGACAAAAGACATATCAAGCCTGCGAGCCATTTGTACTATGTAGATTAATAGCTTAGCAGCAGATGTTCTAAAGTCTGCTTGTAATGTAGCATCAACGAAAATGATACTGTGCATTGCTTGCTGTTGCCTGTTCTCGTCACTTAATTCATTCGCGAGTTTTGTTAGTTGCTGCTTATTTGTGACGAATCTGTACTTGTCTTTTAATTGTATTAATCCTATCATTTCATCTCCTTGCCGCTAGAATATACCAACATACAGTAGTTAGTCCAGTTGAAATTGCTGCTAAATGCAGTCCTAGTGTTATGTAACAAATTACACAAGCAGTTAATGCTATTGCAGTTGGCAGAGTAGTAAGCAGGGGATACTTTGTTTTCTTAACAATTGATACTATTAAGGCTGGAGCAAATATAAATCCAGCTATCATTAATACTGTGTCTTGCCAAATAATGTTCATAAGTTTTGAACAGTCTTCCCTTTCCCTGTAACTAATCTCATATGCTTTTTATCTTCTGTCAATAAAGATATTTTCTCTATGCAAGCTCTGACTATTATTGCCATATAGGTTCTTCCTAAATCTCTAGCTATTTCTCTAGCAGTTTTTCTTCTCTTGTTTAACCTGATATATTCTATCTCATCTTGGGCCCATCTTTTGTAATGATTTTGGGCTGTATTAAGCGTTTCTATATAGTACCTTCTCATCTCTCTCTTTTTCTGAAGTCCCCTTTTCTGGGGATTCCTCCTTCTCCACTCTTTAGTATAAGCTAGGCACTCATCTAGGTCTACTATAGAAACACGAAGTTTTCTGCCATGTCTGTCTCTATAAATATATTCTTTTCTACGCATTAAAACATCACCGCTTGCTCTTTCTGATTTGCCTCTAACACTGCTATTGGATCAGTCCTCTTGTACACCAACTTCCCGTCCAAATGCGCCTTTTTCATACTAAACATGCAACTCGGACTCATTGCGCCACCCCTTTCCCACATAAAGTCAACTGCCCATTTAGGTGTGGCTTGTATGTTGCCAAACTCAGCCTTATGCCCAAGCCTAATCAAATCATTATGTACACTAAAACCCTTGTCTCCTCCAGTCCAGAACTGTTGCATGTCATCTAAACTCACCCAGCCTTTCTTCTTAGCAATTACTGCCGCTTGGCTTGCCTGATATCTCCAAAAGTTCTCAAATCCAGGAATAACGTCTGCTCCACAGCAACAAACCACATCTCCCAAATCTCTCATGTCATTATCAGCTACACCAAATGTCATTCCATTGGCATGACAAACTTCCAACAACACCTTCACATATTGCCACTTGCGCCAACTAGGCAACAACCATTCAAATCCTTCACTCACTTTATCATTATATTGATATGCTTTCCAAGCTTCTGGGCAGATATCCCAAACTGCTTTCATTCCAATGGGATTTCTAACAGGAACTTTATAACCTTCTGCCAGAATGTGCTTCACTCCTATCTTTGCCAGTCTCTCTATAAATCTGGGTAGATCCTGCTCCACTTTGGAATTAGGTATCATTGGTTGTATTCTAACTGCTGTCCATACTCCAGCATTAGCCAATATTTCCAAAGCCTTCATTCTCTCAGAGGGAGCAGGGGCACCTGGCTCTATTTGCTTAACAAACTCATCATCATCATTTATTAGAGACACTTGAAATGCATACTTTCCTTCCTTAATTAGCTCCATATACTCAGGCTCAATCATCATTGTGCCTTTTGTGCTAATTAGCACAGGATAATTATACCAACTGAGAAACTTCATCCATTGCCTTGTAATCTTATACTTCCTCTCACAAGGTTGAAATGGGTCTGACATTCCTCCCCAATGAATAGGAACTCTATGCCTGAGCCATTCAATCGCAATATTGGCCATTTGTTTATTGGTATCAAAGGCAGTCATTAAGTCTCTTTTTACACTATATTCATCAGCCACTAACAGTGTCTGCCCTCTATTCTTTCTAGCAGCTGAGGTTAATTCTGCAGCTCTTACAAAGCAGTAGACACAACCGTGTTGGCATCCGTTATAAGAATCCAGCCTAAATGGAACACCGCAGTAGTACAGCTGATTGTTGACGTTAAATGGGGATGAGTATTCTTCTTCTTTATTCACTGTCCGATTTCTCCTTTCAGGATAGTCTCCTTTAAGTCTTTCCACATATCATAAGTAAGATGGCATACCTCATTTTCAACTGGAGTGTTTCTAAAGAGTTGCTTCTCAAGAAAGTTAATGATTCCTAGCTTCTCATTATTGCGTTCTAGCTTTATTGTGTGTTCTATGCTATTCATTTATCCTCCTTGCTCTTTTAATATCTTCTCAACATCTGGCGGTTTCCATTCACTTGGTTTCAGCCTCTTGCCATCTTCCCTAACTGGTCCATCTACTTTAGACATATTTGCCTTATGCACTTCTTCCCAAATAGGCCCCACATCTATGCCATATACCACTGCTAATCCCAACAAAACTACAATAGAATCAATAATACCATCAGCAATCTTGGGTAAGTCTTTTTCTAGAATAGCATCAAATGTCTCTTGTATCTCCTCTTTGACTAGATTGCTCTGTAAATCTACAACTTCAAATGGGGGAATATGTGGCCTCTTCCCAATATAATGTCCATATGCTTTATTTAAGTCTACTATATCTTGATACCAGTCTCTGCTCATTTGTCCTCCTTTATTTTAAAGACAGAATAGCTCTTTTGGGTAATTACTATAATTCGGGGTATGCCCATTCTGGCTCAAGAAAAAAAACAGGTTTATCGTGCTGATGGGCATATTTAATCTCGCTCTTTGTTGAGTCCCCAATATACCCGCCAATGTTTATCACCAACACCTCGTCAGCAAGGTCTATCTTCCGCTTATGAACCTCGTCAACTATTTCCTTTACGCCTTCTTGGTCGCCAATGTGTGCCTTATCGTTTCCAGTAAAATAACCATCTGGCAAGGCGCACCATGAGAGTACGACATAACCCTGCTTCGTAAAGTTCCACTGAGTTACCAGCATTTCAGGTGTGAATCGGGTTGAGCCACATAAACAAATAACCTTAGTTCCGTTTATCATCTATTCCTCCTATTTCTCAAATCAAGCATTTTGGGCAATTACAATACTATCTGTTTGGTTGGTGCCCCCATAGCATACGAAACGTGCAGTAAAGGGTAATGGTGAAAACCAGACCAAGAAGAATACCAAGCGGTACAGCTTTGGCAAAGACTGGGATAGGCATTGAGTTGGCTTTGGCTATGAGTACGACTATAGCTGCGGCACTGATAACCGCTCCAGCGAGTAGCGAACAGAAAGTTAGGCGTTGCTTCTTGGTCATATCATCCCATATCTCCTTAAACTCCGCTATCATATTCTAGTCTCCTTTTGTTATTGACTCATTTCGCTTCATTTGAGCAGTTACTTCTACTCATGCTTATGTTTCTTGACATAATCTAGAAATTGTTTCTCAATGAGGTCACGTTGTTGCTCCCTTTCAGATGACACTAAGACTCCCATGGTTGCGTTACAGGCACAAAGTAGAGCAATCCAATTATGGAGTAGAGCACATGCAATGACTATCCCTATCGACAATAGTAGAAGAACTTTATACTTAGTTTTCATTTTTCCTCCTTCTCTGCTTTATTTGTGTTCATTGACCTATGTTCCAAAAAAGACACGGATGCTCTAATTCTTGAATATGTTTCCCAAGCCATACCCACGCTTTTTCATCATAATATGGACTCGTAGGAAATGGGCACTCACTCGTGTCCAATGCTGTATAGTAATCATATTCAGGCTCAATCAACTGCAAGAAGTTCCAATTCAAGTTCTCTGGATAAGCTATTGCTTTCATTCTCTTTACCTGTTTACTAACTGCCATTCCGCAACTAACTCCAATAACCTTAGCATCTGCTCCCAAATGAACTCCAGTAGCTATTGTTCCTGTCCCCGTTGACAAGACTATTGTCTTAATATTAACACCGTCATGTCTCAACTCATCTATTGTTCTACTAGCTTCCACTGAAACTGCAATGACAGTATCTCTACAAACAAGCCCCAGCGGCATTACAGTATATCCTCTATCTGTAGCAATCTGTCTAAAAGCACCATAGAGAGCTGCTGTTCTCCCTGCCCTAAGAGGATACAGTTCTGCTCCTAGCTTCCCTGCCATCTTTTGACTTTCAGAAGGTTCCCCTCCTTTCAATTGTGGGAATCCTACAAGGCATTTCAGCCCCAACTCTCTACATATAAAGGCAATTCCTTGCCCGGCTTTACTTATCCTTGTATCGAATACAGCAACTTTTGTCACTCCATCATACCTTTTCATATCCCGTAAAAGTGGAAAAGCCCCTCTGAGTTTGGCAAGAGGAGGGCACTCCGGCTGACAATCAAAGAGAAACTTGTCATCCCGCTTAACATGTACTTGATGTCCATCCACCTCATATTGTTCTACAGGTGTATTCTCAATCATATTAATCCCCTATCCTTTGCTATTGCTACAGCATGTGGAGTATTAATAGCCTTTAGCTTAATTCTTACATGATACATATGATTCTTAATAGTTTGCTCGACATTATGATAATGATTGGCAATCTGTTTACAAGTATATCCCAATGATGCTGCCCTAAGTATTTCTAATTCTCTATTAGTTAACTTCTTCTTGTGCATATACTTCTACTCCATCTATATTGTCCTTAAAGAAAGAATTGTCAGGAAATCTTCTCACCCACCAAAACATGTAAATATCAAGACATCCTCCACCAAGATTGAGTGCTGCTATTATTATACAAGATGCTCCAACTATTGCACTTGGCTTAGCAAGAAAAGCCACTAACAATGCTACAATAGTTAATATCTGTGGAGCAAGGCTAATGATTCTATATTGCGTTTTTGTAAAGTATGCAGGAGAAGTTGCGTATGCCGCTGGCCCCAGTTTAGTCCATTTAGCTCCGAATGACACTTTCCCTCCAAACTTCCACATGAATATTCCATGCAATCCTTCATGTGGTATTATTACTGCAACTGCACTTATCAAACATACCAATATAATCTCTAACAAACCAAGCCTATTCATGTAGTTGCTAAGTCCTATCAGAACAAAAACACTTAACATTCCAAGAAGTAAGATTAATACCAGTGTTTTGTGTGGGGCATTCTTTAGGGTAAAATTACCTATTACACTCCTACCTATATCAACTTTTTCCATTATCTGCTCCTTATCTACTAGAAAAAGACTAGAACGGCGAAGTAGCGGCGAAGAAAAAAGTTGTTCCAGCGAAGTGGCGGCGATTCCAAAAAGACTCGAAAACGTCAATTTTTTGCAAAGCTACGGCGGCGAACTGGCGGCGAACTGAAGCTAACTTCGCCGCTAAAAGGGGAGGCGAACTTCGCGGCGAACTCTCGGCGAAGTTAAAAAAACGGCGGCGAACTGGCGGCGAATCCCAAAAGTTAAATTTCACTTCCAAATCCTTCTATTCCCATTCTGGTAGACATGTAAGGTAGATTAATGGCGACTTTCTCATAATATCCGTATTTAGGCTTTATAAATCTGCCTTGTTGCACTAACCTTCGAAGAGCTTTGTCTATAATGTCGTAAGTTAATCCATCAACACCAATGATACTAACTAGATTCTTCGTCTCATACTCTTTGCCTGCTTGGCAAAACTCTAGTAGATTATGTTGTGCTTTGTATATTTGTGTATCAGTAGGCTTGCCAATGACACCCAATGGTGGTCCCGTAAAGACAAACTTGCCTTCTTCTTTCTTAAAATACCAGAGAACTTTCTCATCAACAAATCTGTTTTTTGAGACCTCTAGCTTTAATGTATCTGGATGATCTTCAGAAGGAGTCTCTAAGTTAATACAAACGTCAGCTAATCTTGCCCTAGCATATGCTCCAGAGCCTTTGCGGGTACCTGAGAGATTTGCCTTACTCGTATGATGAAATGAAAGTAAAGCACAATTACAGGCAACGGCAAAACTTCTTAGAAATCTCATCTGCCTAATTGCCTCAGCATTGTCGTTCTCGTCTCTAGTGTTAAATGCCATACTCTGATTATCAACGAAGATTAGATTGATGTCTCTCTTGTTACAGAATTCCAATGTAACCTTAGCTACTTGCGGTAAATAGTAGTCTGATGTATTGTATATCCAGAAATTAGGTACCTCAGTGTCCCCAAATACCAATGATGCTCTACTGGCGACTAGGCTATCTGCACTTTCAAAGTCCATATAGAGCGAGTTGACTGGCTCCTCAGTTGGTACATCAAGGAAGCTATTTCCCAGGCAAAGCTCCTTTGCAAGACCATAGCCAAACGAAGTTTTCCCAATTCCCGGATCCCCAACTATAGAAGTAATTGCCTTCTTAAACAAAAAGTATCCCCACAATGGAGTTAATGGTGGAGCATCTTTCCTTATCTTGCCTATAGTTCTGAATAGCTGCTCAGGCTTAAGAAAGTCTTCAGTAGGCTCAGGAGTTTGCCGCTCAGGCTGTCTTACTTCTTCCACCATTATATCTCTTTGCCTACTTTCACCATTCTAAGCAGCTTTTTATACGCAAGAAAGAAAACTGTAATATTGCCCTCAGCCTTTCCACACTGGAATGTTTTAACTGCTTCAGCAAGATGAGGACTTGAGTTCTCAAAAACAAAATTGGACGGGAAGTTCTCAGCTTCCACGTCCAATAAATCAAAGCCCTGGCTGTAAAGCCATGCTGCTAATGCTGTGTCTGTGGTGGAAAAGCGATTATTGTTTTTATTGTTAATAGACAATCTTCACACCCCAACGCAACCTGCCAAAACAAGCTGCTAAAACTATTTCTTGACTTTAGCAGAGCCCAATTTTCTCTGCTTGTCAATATAACTGACTAAGTCTTGTGGATGAACACGCACGGCACCACCACCAATTATGGTAGAACTTATTTTCTTCTCTCTTATGTATCGTGCAGCTGTTTCCCTGTGTACATTTAGAATAGTGGCGACTTGCTCTACATCAAGTAATTGTTCTAACTCAGTGTTGTTTTTCTCCAAGAATATCACCGCTTTTTTACAGTGTATAACAACATTATACTACTTTTAGCTTCAAAAAGCAAGGGAAATTAAAGGACTTTTTTCAGTTTTTTACGAATGTAATGCACCGTTTTCACTAATTTTTGAACATAAACGGCAGTTTTCACTAAATTTCATACTTTTTCACTAAAAAAATGGTCTCAAAACAGTAACCTACAGCGAAACACAGTAATCAACAACATTTTACGGTTGCCTTTTAAAACGGCGTGAGGTATAATTAGCCCTATAATAGTAAATTAGCTTCAGGCTATTTTCATTGAAACTAGA
>Ga0315289_10014342_pt1 | contig 11072 bp, 10 predicted proteins | sample YL17G11_40_MG_FD_203452 | JGI IMG/M metagenome (GOLD analysis project Ga0315289, IMG submission 203452) | Sediment microbial communities from Yellowstone Lake, YNP, Wyoming, USA - YL17G11_40 | ecosystem: Environmental > Aquatic > Freshwater > Lake > Sediment | place: USA: Wyoming | collected...
GATGGTCCCCGCGCGCCGCTCGCGCAGATGCGGCAGCACCGCCCGGCAGACGCGCAGCATGCCGAAGAAGTTCGTCTCGAATAGCTCCTGGGCCTCGTCAATCGAAGTGTCTTCCACGGCCCCGCCGAAGCCAAAGCCGGCGTTGTTCACCACCGCATCCAGCCGGCCGGCCCGCGCCAAGACCGTCGCCACCCCTTGGCGGACCGAGTCCTCGTCAGTCACGTCCATGGGGATCATCTCGAACGGTTCTTCTGCCCCGGGTTGGGGCTGGCGGCTCGTCCCGAATACCTGGTACCCCCGCCGGGCCAGGTGCCGGGCACATGCCTGCCCAATCCCCGACGAGGCCCCGGTGATCAGCACAATCTTGGGTTTCACATCGCCCATCGAATTGCCTCCGCGTTCTTTGTCGCGAGCGGGGACTCTTTCAGCACCCTGCTAGAACTTGGGCAACGCCGCGGCAGCGCCAGCCAGGCCGGGGTGCTCGACCACGAAGCGGAGCTCTAGCAAGTATAGGATCTTGGCGAGGTCCTTGATTGCACTGAATGGACCCTCGCGAGCTTCGAGCAACTGGACCGCCTCCTCGCGCAAGTCGTTGACATAATCCCCAACCGAGCTGCTATCGACCACCTTCTCCAGGTACCTGACGATCTCTTCATACTGCCCTTTGTCCAGCCAGATACCTCTGCACTTGGAGCATATGTCGACGGCAATAGACGTGTCGCCGTAATGGACTGTCGTCATCGGCAGGCCGTCCCTGGGACACGAGTAGCGCTGCTGTCTCCGCGCCCGGAACTTCCCGATGTCCTTCCACAGATCGAAGTCGATCCAGCAGTAGTCGCCTTGGGACTCCTTGTCCTTGAGCACCCGTAGCTGGTCTTTGTCATACCAGGTGCCGCCACAATGGGCGCAGCTCTGCACCCGGACACCGCCGATGGCGACAGTCTCAAGGGGCTTGTGACACTTCGGGCATTCCATAGCTGCTCTTCCTCTCTAGGGACCGAGTCCCCAACTGCTGGCTACGGCCACGGGATGAGCCACTCGGCACCGTCCGGCCCCGCTTCCGCCGACCATCCGGAGATCACCTGGGTCTCGATGAGCCACCAGCGGTAGCCGTCCGCCGCCACCGGGCCATCGAGCAGGCGGACGATGGTTTCGTCGGGCAGGCAGGTGCGGATGGCCGCCCTCGTAGTCGGCGCCTCGCGGACGTTCAGGCAGGAGCCGGTGTTGACGACTCTGGCGTTCCCGCCCTTGCTGAGCCCGGCGGTCGGGGTAGGACTCGGCTGCGCCGGCCAGTCCCTCAGCAGCGCCCACACGTCGCCGCCCGTCACGCCGTAGCGCCAGACGGAAACCACGGAGATGCCCGCGCTACGGGCGGCGCTCAGGAAGCGGGTCCAGGCCGCCGCGCTGCGGGAGGCGCCCTGGGCGGCGGGCTGGATCGGAAGGCCGTAGCGACGTAGCAGGCTGCGGCTGACGTTCAGCAAGAACTCCGGCGTGACGCCTTCCCTGCCCGGCGGGAATCCGCTCGACTCAAACCGGCGCACATTGTCCGAGGAGTTGAACGTCTCCCAGTAGATCTGGGGGGCGAAGCCCTGGGCGAAGGAGGCAAACTCCGCCAGCGGGATCCTGCTTATCACCCAGGGCCGTGGGTCGAGGGACACGTAGAGGGTAGCCCCTGGCTGCCGCTTTCGAAACTCGCGCCCGAAGGCCAGCGCGGCCTGGGGCGTGCCCTGCCAGAAGCCCGCGTGCGGCTCCAGATCGACGGTGACGCTCCGCGCGCCGGCGGCGATGACCTGCGCGCACATCTCGGCCTCCCGCTGCGGCTCCAGTCCCTTGACCACGCACCAGGCGTGGAATGGAACGCCGTACATCTCGTAGTAGCTGGCCAGGACGGCCACCTGATCCGCCCCCCAGACGCCGTAAAGGGACGCGTCGTAGCGCGACATCCAGTCGGTGCCGTCGTGCGTCTTGAGCAGGAGCCCCAGGTTGTACTGGGCCAGCACGGAGGCGATTTGCTCTGGCGGGCCGTCGCGGGAGAACTGCCACACCCAGGCCAGGTTCCGGTTCCCGCTAGCGCGGCCGCGTTGGGCGACCGGCGGCCAGGGGTTAGGGGGAGTGCAGGTGAAGCCGAGGCCCGCGGCCGCCGCGAGGGCCACCCCCGCGCCCAGGAGCTGGCGTCTGGTGATGCGCCGCTTCAGTAGCATCCGCTGACCTGCTCCACCGAAAGTTGGTCGAAGGCCGGTGGCCCGCCGCTATCCGGCGGTTCCCGCCCTCGTAACACGGACAGGTCAATAGGTTGGCAGCGGCCGCGGTGGTTGTCAAGCCGGGTGTTGGGGTTATGCGGTGAGCCGGCCGGATAGCTCTGGCGGGGTCCAGAAGTCGATAGCGACGATGGCCTTGTCTTGCTGAATGGCGGCTCTTTCGCGACGCAGATCGGCGCTATAGAATCGCGGAGACGGTGCAGGGGCGGTTGCAGGCGACACCGGGGCCGCCCGCCCTGTCGCTAGAGCCCGAGGAATAGCCACTGAGGGCTAAGGAGGAAGCCAGCCATGGAGCGACCGCTCGGCTACTACTCGCAGGGCGCCAGGATCAGCGCTGTCCTCTACGCCCCGGATAAGGCCGGGCCGGGCCGGCGTCTACCCGGCATCGTCCTCTGCCACGGCTTCACCGGCATCAAGGAGCTCATCCTGCCCGACTACGCCCGGCGCTTCGCCGCCGCCGGCTACGCCGCCCTCGCCTTCGACTACCGCGGCTTCGGCGAGAGCGAGGGGGAGCGAGGGCGTCTCATCCCCTACGAGCAGGTGATGGACATCCGCAACAGCATCACCTTCATGGAGACCCTCGACGAGGTGGACCCGGAGCGCATCGGCCTCTGGGGCACCAGCTACGGCGCCGCCAACGTCATCTACACCGCCGGCATCGACCCGCGGCCCAGGTGCATCGTCGCCCAGGTGGGCTTCGGCGACGGCGGCCGCGGGCTGTCGGGCCGCCCGCCGGAGGACGTGGCGGCGGTCATGGAGATGATCCGCAACGAGCGGCGGCAGCGCGTCCTCACCGGCAAGAGCACCATGGTCGACCCTCTCCTCATCCTCAGCGACCCTGACTCCGTGGCCTTCTTCCAGCAGGCCATGAAGGAGCTGCCGCGGCTCAAGACCCAGGTCCCCCTGGAGACGGCCGAGGCCACCCTGGAGTACAGGCCCGAGGACGTGGTCGGCCGCATAGCGCCGCGGGCGCTGCTCCTCATCGCGGCCGAGCTCGACGTGCCGACGCCGGCCGACGAGTCCCGCTCCGTCTATGCCAAGGCGGGCGAGCCCAAGAAGCTCGTCGTCATCGAGGGCATCCGCCACTACGACATCTACCAGGGGCAGCCCTTCGAGCGCTCCGTCCAGGAGGCATTGGACTGGTACGGGAGGCATTTGTAGCGGGAGTGGCCGGCGCGTTCCTTGAGGGCATCTAGGGGGAGCGCTCCCGAACAATCACAACGCGGGAGGGGGCGCAGACGTTACCGAGGGCCGGAGGGGTAGGGGCCGATTGACAGGGAAGAACGCCCGTGCTAGAGTCTGCGCAGCGCAGTTTGTTGGCCTCGATCCCCGAAAACGCAAGTGAAGGAGTCACCGCGATGACGTGGGAAGAGAAAAGTGCTCCCCGAGGAGCTGAGTATGCAAGAGCCTTCTATGAGGCCTTCCCTTTCGCCCAGAAGGCGGTATGTCTGTACTCGGCGGGAATCTCTTGGAAGGGTGCCGCAGTTTATGGCATTGCGCCGGGAATTCAGGAGGCCCAGACCGTTCTTGAGATCAGCCAGGAAACTCTACTGGCCGTCACCCCTGAATGGATAGTCGATGGGAGCGTTAGGGTCGGAGTGAAGGACGGCACACCACCATCGCTGGCGCTGCCGTCCGACACCGAAACGGCTTACCTGGTTAAGACCCCTCCTCAATCACCATTTGAGCCGCCCGGCGTTAGCCTACTGTCATCGGCCTGCGGCAACTACCCAGCGATGCTTGAAATGCGCGGGCTTATGTCTCGACGCCCCAACCCTAATGCGGAGAGCATGTACAGGCTTTTGCTTGATGAGGCCCAGCGTGGACTGTTCCTTCCAAAATGGACGTTCGATGCAGGCAAGACCGCCGAGGCCGACAAGGATGGCGTAATACTAGGTCTACATATGTACGGTCTCACGGTCGCGCAGCATCGCAAAGGTTTGCTGTGGTCGCTGAGGCCAGCTCTGAACGGATGGCTAACGCAGCGGTTTCCGGACTTGAGGCACTACGTTGGCACCTGGAACAGCGAGTGGTTGCCACGGGGCGGTCTGGGGGGCTGGGAAGGCATATACTGGGCGTTTCGGGAGTGCGGATTGCCCCTTACCCGTTTCGGGCAGGAGTTCCCCGGCTGGCTAAGGGAGTTGAACCAGCAAGGGCTAATTTCTGAACAAGCCCTGCTCGGCTGGATCGAACTGGGGCTCTAGCACACGTGCTCACGTGTCCGGCGGATGTATAACGGCGGCCGGAATGGAAGCTGCCGTTGCGGTCATTCTTGGGCTCACCCTAGTGGGTGTCCCATGGTACGCATGGGAAGCGCCCGTGGAGAGGCTGGGAGGCGCGCAGGCAGGTGAATTCGATGCGCCCAAGGGCGAGTAGACTCCAGGGTCTCGTCGTGCTCGAAGGCGTGATCATGGAGCAGGCGCGGATCGCACTGGAGTTGAGAAATCCTCAGTATGTTGAGGCCTTCAGGCGCGCGATCCGCCAGGGGCTCGACGAAGCAATAAGTGCCGCCCAGCCGTTCCTTGAGGAGCAGCAGCCCTGGTGGTACGAGCTGGTCACAGGTTTGCTGTCTGTCGAGCTTGCAATGGAGGAGGTCAAAACCGCGCTATCGCTAATGCGAAATCATCGGGCCGAAGGACGGGAGGACGGCCGCCTTCTCGATTATCATCGGAACCATTGGGTTTTCCAGACCCATGCCGTCTTGGAGAAATCCATCTATCTCATCAAGCGGGTCTACCGAACGCTTGTGAAGCGACTCGACCCCGCTTCCTTCGACGAGAGAATGCGTCGCACCATCGAGCCATTGACGAAGCAACGCAACTCGTTGGCCGACATCATGAGGAATCCAATGGTACACCCCATCGGTGGCCGGGTCACCGCCATAGAGCAGGAGAGGCTTTGGGAGAGGTATGTTCTGATAGGTGGAACGGCCACAGATGTCATCGGTGGGCTCTACAACGGACTTCCTGCCAAAAGGGCACCGTGGTGTGATTGGCATCAGCAACTGACGCTTGTTGTTCTCAGGGAGATTGATGTGGCCCTCGCCCAGGCCGCCAAGGACGCAACGGCGATCAACGCGCCCCCGTAGTGCCTGCCCCCCCAGCCCCTCGTCTGCTAAGATACGCTCGCCATCATGGACAGCGAATGGGTGAACCGCGCCGGGATACTGGCCCAGGGCGTGGCTGTCTTCCTGATAACTCCGCAGATCGCTGGCGAGCCACGGATGCGCCGCCTCGAGAGCAGGCTCAGGGAGTGGGCAGAAGCCATACGCTGGCCTGTCGCACTCTACGGAGCCAAATTCGACGAACGCAGTGGATTCTTCGATCTCCCTTCCCTTTTCAGTCGACCAGGCGATAACCAACAGTGGGTTTGGTTTCTGATCTCGCACATCTTACTCCTGGTCTCCTTGGTAGGCCTCGTTGTAACCAGCGGCATCACGGGAGCGGTGCTGTGGGCAGTGGTGGCCATTCTGGCTCTACTGACGATCTCGCCGCTCATCACCAGCATCTATTGGCGGCTGCGCAACGAGGTCATCAGTTCCTTGCTTCTGCCATTCGCGATACTCTGGGTTACGTGGGTTTCGCTGGTCCAGGCTGTTGGCACTGTCCTGGCCAACATGACGCTTCTTGCTACACTCTTGCTCGTCAGGGTTACCGCCGGAGAGGGACGTCTTGCCACGATCGTATTCGCCAGTGGGCTCTTCCTGTTCATATTGGGCACGGCGTGTCTGTTCTGGGCGACGTTGTGAATGACAGAGGAACCGCCCAGGGACGGGCGGCTCCTTCGCGCTGCGGCTACTCACGCGGCGCTGCTAACTGTTCACCGGCTCCCGCTCCATCTCGGCGACCGGCGTCTGCGCCTCGCCTCTACTCGTGTCTCAGCGCCTCGATGGGGTTGAGGCGGGAGGCGCTGAAGGCTGGGTAGATCCCGAAGAAGAGGCCAACCGCTGCCGATACGCTGAAGGCTACCACTACCGAGAGCGGCGTCACCAGGGTGCTCACCTCGCGGCTCCCAATGGTGCGGCCGTTCGCTACCTGAGCGGCTGTCATCCCCAGGATTACCCCTACAGCTCCGCCGAGCAGAGTCACCGTCAGCGCCTCGATGAGGAACTGCGTGAGGATGTCCCGCCGGCGGGCGCCCACCGCTTTGCGGATACCGATCTCCCGCGTTCGCTCCGTCACCGACACCAGCATGATGTTCATGATGCCGATGCCACCCACGACGAGCGAGATGCCGGCGATGCTCCCCAGGAGGATGGTGAGCGTCTGGGAGACGTCCGTGACGGTGGAGACAAGGTCCTCCTGGCTGCGGATAGCGAAGTCCTCCTGACCATGGCGGTCCACGAGCAGTTGCCCGATCTCCTCCTTGGCCTGGTCGAAATATTTCCGGTCTTTGATGCGCACGGTGATCTGAGAGACGTTGCTGAGACCCTTGGGATTGCGCAGGAAGGGTATGCGGGCCTGCATGGTCGGCAGGGGCAGGAAGAACTGGTCGTCCTCGTTGCCGGTGCCACTGGCGCCTCTGGGCTCCATGACACCAACGACGCGGAAGGTGAAGTTGAGGCCCAGACGGCCGGCCCCGACCGCGAGGCGTACCGTCTTGCCCACCGGGTCCGTGTCGCCGAAAAGCTGTTCTTTGGTGCTGCTCCCCAGAACCATCACCAGCCCCTTTCGGGACACGTCGGCGTCGGTGATGAAGTTCCCGCTGCTCAGGTAGAACTGTCGCACGTACTGGTATTCTGGGGTTACGCCCAGGCCGGGGGCCACGACGCTCCTGCCGGAGTAGTTGAGGGAGGCGTTGAACTCTATCGTCTGGGCGGTGACGCCATCGATGTAGGGGAAGCGGTCCGGGTCATTGATGGCGTCGGCGTCGGTGTCCACCAGGGTTAGCGCCTCGCCCTGGAAGCCGCCACCCATCTTGACCTGGACGGGCCGGATGAAGAGGAGGTTGGTGCCCAGCCCCCGGATGCGCTGGGTGATGTCCTTCTGCGCTCCCTGTCCCACCGCCATCAGGGCGATGACTGCGCCCACTCCGATGACGATTCCCAGCATGGTGAGGGACGAGCGCAGCTTGTTGGCCGCGAGCGCCTGAAGGGCCGTGCCCATGGTATCGAGGATGTTCACGCTGGAACCCCCGGGGTGGACGCGGGCCGCGATCCGTTGCGTTCGTCGCCCGCTATGGCGCCATCGCGCAGGCGAATGGTGCGTCGGGCATAGGCCGCAATTTCGCTCTCGTGGGTGACCAGAAGGACGGTCATGCCCCGCTCCTCGTTGAGGCGGCGGAAGACGTCCATGATCTCGTGGCTGGTGGAAGTATCCAGGGCGCCGGTGGGCTCGTCGGCCAGGATGAGGGACGGGCTGCTCACCAGGGCGCGGGCGATGGCCACCCGCTGCTGCTGACCACCCGATAGCTCCGTCGGCCGGTGGTTCATGCGGTCGGCCAGCCCCAGCTCGTGCAGGGCGCGGGCGGCCAGTTCGCGTCGCCGGGGGATGCCCCGGTAAGCGAGGGGTAGCTCCACCTGCTGGAGAGCGGGCAGGCGCGGGAGCAGGTTAAAGCTCTGGAAGACGAAACCGATGCGACGGTTCCGCACCTCGGCCAGTCGGTCTTCGCCGAAGGAGCTAACCGGCAGGCCGTCCAGCTCGTAGAGGCCGCTGCTAGGTTTATCCAGGCAGCCCAGGATGTTCATGAGGGTGGACTTGCCCGACCCCGAGGGGCCCATGATGGCCACGAACTCGCCGCGTTCCACCTCCAGGTCCAGCGGCCGTAGCGCCTGCACGGTCATGGACCCCATCTGGTAGACCTTGCTGATCCCTCGCAGCCGGATCATCGCCATGGCTAGCTGATCCCTCCCGGGAGGGCCTCCGGTGTTTTCTGCTGCCCCGCTGCGGTGGTCGATGGCAGGGCGAGTAGGTCTCCCTCCGCCAACCCCGAAACCACCTCGGTGTTGTCTGTGTCGCTGAGGCCGGTCTGAATGGTGCGGGTCTCCACCTTGCCGTCGACCATTACGTCCACGACGACCTGGTCGCCGCGGCGGCGGATGGCGCGGTTGGGCACCACCAGGACGTCTTGGTGCTGCTCGGTGACAAGGATCGCCGACCCGTTCATTCCCGGCGCCGGCCGGTCGGCTGGCCCTTCCCCGAGGCCGGACAGGGCGCCCTCCACGGCGTATGTCACCACACCCTGCTCCACCTTGGGCCCCAGACCCATGCGCGTGATCACCACCGGGAAGGGGTGGTCTTGAAGGGCGTCGAAGATCATGACGCCCACCATGCCCACGCGCAGACTGGGGAGATCCGTCTCGCCCACCGCCAGGTCCACCTTAAGGGCCCCCGGCGTCAGGAGGGTGATGGCTGGGAGCTGGGAGCTGACGAAGTCGCCGATCTGGATGTCGATGCTGGACACGGAGCCGTCGTAAGGAGCCTTCAGGGTAGCCTCGTCGACCGCCCTCTGGGCTTCGTCGACGGCGATCTCGGCCAGGCGGACCTGCTGCACCTGGAGGTCCACATCGTCGGGGTCTGCGCCCTCCAGGAGCTTATCTAGCTTGGCCATGGCGGCGTTCAGGCTGGCCTCGGCGCTACTGACGGCGTCCTCCGCGGCCTGGACGGCGTCGGCGTCCGCGCCCTTCTGGAGCTCCTGCAATCGCTTCTCTGCCGCCTGGACGCTCTCCTTGGCAGAATCGACGGCGCTTTGTGCCGCCGTCAGGTCCTCTGGGGAGGGCGCCAGGCCGTCCAACTGGGCCTGAGCCGATCTAAGGCTGGCCTCGGCGCTGGCCACGGCATCTCGCGCCGTCTGCACCGCGGCGGGGTCCGCTGCCGCCTGGAGCTCTGCCAGGCGCGCCTGTGCCGCCTGCAGGCTTTCCTCAGCAGCGGTGACGGCGGCTTGGGCGGCCTGAACGTCTTCAGACGTCGGGATGTCGCCCAGGTCGTTGAGTCTGGCCTGGGCGGAGGCCAGGCCGGCATTCGCTGACTCCAGGCTCCCCTGGGCGTTATCGACGGCGTTCCTGGCCGAGATGTAGGCGCTGTTCGCCTGCACTACCGCCGATATCAAGGCGGCGTTGATGGGGGGGGAACTGAGGTCGCCCAGAAGGCGGTCAATGGACGCCTGATCGACGGGTATTGGGAAGGAGGGGCAGAGAGGATCGCTGAGGCTGGCGGCGTCGATGGCGTTGCAGTAGGCGGTGCCGGCCGCTCTCAGGACCGCCTCAGCGGAGTCGAGGCCGGCCCGGGCGCTCTCCACCAGGTTCTCGGCGGTGCTGACGTTGGTCTCGGCGACGGTGACGGCTGCCTGGGCTGCCGCCAGATCGGCGTCCGAGGGGGAGTCCTGGAGCTGGGCAAGCTTGGCTTCGGCCGCGTCCAGGGTCGACTGGGCCGAGGCGATGGCCTGCTCGGCGGTGGCCAGGTCCGCTTCCGAGGGCCCTTCCAGTAGTGCGTCGAGGTCGCGCTGTGCCTTGGTGCGTGCCGCCTGGGCGCTGGCCACGGCTGCCTGGGCCGAGGCCATCTGGGCAGGGGAAGGGGTCTGAACGAGGGTGGTCAGCTTCGCCTGGGCCGCGTCCAGGGCTGACTGGGCTGAGGCGACGGCCTGCTCGGCGGCAGCCAGCTCCGCTTCGGAGGCGCCATTCAGCAATTCATCGAGGTCGTCCTGGCCCTTGCTGACGGCCGCCTGGGCGGTGGCGACGCCCTGGTCAGCGGCCAGGAGATCGGCCTCGTCGGCGCCCTTCAGGAGCTGGCGGAGGCGAATGCGCGCTGTCGCCAGGTTGGCCTGGGCGGAAGACAGGTGGTCTCTGAGGTCGTCCGATTCGAGGGCAGCCAGCGGGTCGCCGCTCTTCACCTCCTGGCCGAGGACCACCAGGATCTTGTTGACGCGGCCGACGGTGGCAAAGCGGAGCTGGGTCTCGTCCATCGCTTCGGCGGTGCCGGAGGTGGCGATGGTAGCGCGGATGATCCCCCGGCTCACGGGGATGGTCTCGAACTGACGGCTCTCCTGCCCGTTGCTCCCAAACCAGAAGTGCCAGAGGAGGATTCCACTGGCCAGAGCCGCAGCGAGAATCAGCAGCAGGACTCCACGTCGAAACCAGCGGCCGCGGGCATCCAACCGATCGAGGTCCATCGAACCTGTTCCTGTCACGTCTCGTGTCGCACCTTCCTCGCTGGCTTCTCCTGCGAATCCGGCCGCACCGGACCTTGTCCTTGCTGGGGGCCTGCGTGGGAGTCGAACCGTCAGCCTCGTGCTTGTGACGCTGGTACAGTACTGCGGTGGATACTACCCGTCAATGCTGGCGGGTTCGAGGCGGGCCTCGGTCTCTTGCGCTGGGGGCCGTTGGTTGAAGTCAGGCTCTAGCCGGCCCGGTGTTGGCCGTTGTGGGGCTGGTGGTGGTCAGGCTGGCAACGAGGCGAGGTCGCCGGCCTCAGCGGGCCTGCCTGTGGTGCGGCGTCTAGCGGGCCGTTTCCGAACCGGTCGAGGGAGCGCTCCCCTGCGTCTTCTCGAGGACGCCTGTCTGCTCCTGGCCGCTGGCCTCATCGATGACCCGGTAGCGCTCGGTGATGCGCACGCCCCCCTTGCTGAGCATCGCCGAGACGGGACAGTAGCGGGTGACCGAGAGTTCGACGGCGCGCCGCACGTTGTCCACGTTGAGGTCGCGTCCCCGTACCACGTGTTCGACTGTGATATCGGTGAAGACGGTTGGCTGCTGCTCCGTGCGGTCGCCCACGAGCCGGACTTCGTAGCCGACCACGTCCTGTCTCATCTTGCGCAGGATGGAGATCACGTCCATGCCAGTGCAACCGCCAAAGGCCAGGAGTATCGCCTCCATGGGAC
>Ga0315289_10014343_pt1 | contig 11071 bp, 9 predicted proteins | sample YL17G11_40_MG_FD_203452 | JGI IMG/M metagenome (GOLD analysis project Ga0315289, IMG submission 203452) | Sediment microbial communities from Yellowstone Lake, YNP, Wyoming, USA - YL17G11_40 | ecosystem: Environmental > Aquatic > Freshwater > Lake > Sediment | place: USA: Wyoming | collected...
CTCCAGAATTGCATTTACAGCGCCATGATTGTCTCCGAGTGTGGCTCCCTTGAGCCGACCAGCCTGCCGGAACGCATTGCCAAGGGTGTGTCACAGATCCCTGAAGAGCCGATGCCATCCGGTCTGTCGTCCCTGGCGCAGACGGTGGCACAAGCGACAGAGAAGGCGGAGAAGGAAGCGATTCAGGAAATGCTCTTGAAGGTGGGCGACAATCGCGAAAAGGCGGCCGAACTGCTGGGCATCGGCCGCACGACTCTTTATCGCAAGCTCAAGCAGTACGGGATCGACTGATACCCCGCCAGTGTTCCATCCGTGGTACACCTGTTCCACGGATGGAACACTGGTGTGGAGTCAGAGCACATCCTCACGGATTCCGACATTCCATAACTCCTGTATCACAAGGATCTTAGCGAATCTGTAGTTCTCGCTTTTGGTTTGGCACCCTGTTTGCTGTATCCTACGACGGCCCGTGGCGATGTCATGGCGGATTGTCCCCTTAATAGGGGGGCATCCGGTCACGCCAATCGGGTCCGCAGATTACGCGGAATTGGATTAGGTTGGGCGAGAACGATGTGCCACGCGGAACGGGTTCTCAAGGCGGACAGGAAGGCGGCCCTCAGCGGGAGGCGGGTAATCACCTCAACATGGCCGTATCTGGCGTCGATGGTGCTCGTGCTCTCCTGCCCGTCTTGCCGGTCGCCGGAGTTCGGCGTGTCGGAGAGGCTCGGTCCTGACCTCAGTCGTGTGGAGCAGCGCCTGGGGGAGGAAACGGCTCCCGGTGCGTCCGAGCCGAACTCTCTTGCCTATCGGCGGGCTGTCGGCGAAGAGCCGGCCCGCCACGTCTCGCCCCGGGAGATGACGGAGCCGCGCGTCTTGAGCCTCCCGGAATGCCTGCAATTGGCCTTCACGAACAGCAACGAAATCAAGCAGTTCCGCGAGCAGATGTTCTTCGTGGGCGGCGCGAAGCTGATTGCGAATTCCCGGTTTCTACCGACCATCAATCTGGTGAGTCAGTATGAACGCCTTCAGTTCTTTGAAGGGGAGGACCGCAGCCAGGACGCTTCGTGGGTGGGGGCGACCATCCGGCAGAGAATCCTCGAATGGGGTAAGGACAACCCGATTGACGTGGCCTTGAGGGACGATCAGCGCAAAGCGCTGTTGGACTACGAGAACCGGGTGGCGGACGTATTCTCGCACGTGCGCCGGGCCTTTCTCTTCATCCGCCTGAAAGAGCAGCAGATTGCGGCACGCCAGGAGTTGTTGAAGCAATTCGAGGCACAGGCTCAAACCAAGCAGGAGCGCATGGACGCCGGCAACCTCAGCGTCAAGATCGAGGTGCTGACGGCCCGGCTGAACGTTCTGAACGAGCGAGTGCGGATCAACCAGCTTGAGCGTGAGAAGCTCAGCAGAAAAACGGAGCTCTTGCGGCTGGTCGGGTTGCCGGTCGGAGCCAGCCGGGTGGAATTCACGGGTACCATGGATCGCTTCGGGCTCGAAGGTTTCGACATGGATGGCATGATCCGCCTGGCACTGGCACAGGACAGCGACTTGGCCTATCGGGAGGCGGTGTTTGCCGAGCGGGGCAGAACGCTGCATCAACTCCGCTACGAGTATTTTCCCGATCTCCGGTTCACCGGCGGCTACCAGGACGAAGCCGGGCGGGTCGGCGCGGAGGTGCGCAACGATAACGATCGTGGCACGTGGGGATTGGACGTGGTGGGGGAACCGCGCATCACAGGTTCAGGCGACAACGACGGGGAACGCTTGGGCCTATTCCCCCTCGGCGTGAGTCTGGACGGCCCCAATCCCGGCTGGTTCGCGGGAGTCCAACTGGGCATCCCGATCACCGAGGGGGGAGCCCGGACCGGCCGCGAGATCAAGGCCAGGGCAAACTGGAGATCCGCCCGGGCCGCCGCGGAGGATCGGAAGGACCTTGTCGAGCTCGCTGTCCGCCAGGGCCACATGGTTCTGAGTGAGCAGAAATTCCAGATGGACTTCGCGCAGGAGAATGTCAACATTGAAAAGGAGAGGTTCCAGATCGAGGAGGAACTGAGAGACGCCGGCAAGATCACGGACGACCAGTTGGAGACATTCCGCACGGGATTCTTCGCGGCCCAGGACAAGTTGTTCCTAGAGCAGGGGCAACTGGTGGAGCGGCAGGAGGATCTGCGCTTGTTCATCCGCTACTTTGAATGAAGGGGCAATCCCCATGAGTCGAAGTCATGCTGTGAGACTGATTTTCATCGCCCTGATCGTAGGTATGCGGACGATCGGCGCTGCCGCCTCAGAGGAGCCCAATACCCCAGCCACCAAGGTGGAAGGCCGCAAGACACGTACCGAGTTGCTGAATGAACTCAACCTCAGGACCGCGCAGGTGAACCTTGAGCATGCCCGGCAGGCCTACGACCGCGATCATCGAGAGCTGGGGAACGCGCAAGGGCTCTTCCAGAGAAATATCATCTCGAAGAAGGAGTTGGATCTGGCGATCTCGGCCGACGCCGAGGCGCTCCAGCAACTCCGGCAAGCCGAGATTGCCCTGGAGAAGACGAAACTCGACTTCCTGGCCAATGCCACCCACATCACGATCCTGGAGGCCAAGAAGTACTACGACAACGAAGGCCGGCGCATGCTCGATCTGGTGCTGAAGAATACCTCGAACCTGAGGCAGGCGGAGTCCTCACTCATCCTGGCGGATCCGAATCTGCAGGCGGGGCCGCGGCCCAGTCCCGATCAGATTCGGGCCCTGTTGAACATTGAGAACATCATCGTCTCGATCGTCAACAATGGCAGCAGCGTCGGCAAGCCCTACGAGGAGATCATCCCGGTCCTGCCCTATGGGCAGCAGAAGAAGGTCACCTTCGAGCTGCTCACCGACGTGGAGCAGGCGGGCGTGAAGCTCCAGTACCTGGGCCAGCCGGTGACGGATACGGTCTACCTGGAGAAGGAGTCCCTCCAGGAGATTCCCAGGATCATCGCCTCGTCGTTTGCGCTGGAGGGTCAGCTCGGCAGCGGCGTAAGCTATCCGCTGGATCTGGAGATGCTGGTGACCTCCACCCGCAATTTCTCCGTGGCGGTCACCAACATGCCGCCCCAGATCCGCTGCTTCTTCGTCGAGGGTGGATCGCGGATCACCAGCGTACACTTCTCCCAAGAGGTGAGCAAGCACAACGTGACGCTGAGTGCCTCCATCCCGGAGAAGCTCGACGCCGGCATGATCGATCGGCGCATCGACTTTCAAGCCTGGCTGACCACGTCGGCAGAGCTCGACCAGATCAACAAGCTCAAACGCCAGTACGAGCCCAATCTCATTCCCGACCGGGACCTGGCGGCGATCGCGGCGGCACGTGTGGACCTGACGTTGATCCCCAGGGGAACGGGAAAGCTGGAGATTCTCATCGACAACCTCTACCAGCCGATCAAGCCCAATCAGGCGGTGGACTTCAGGGCCGACCTGCGCAACGACGGCACGTTGCCGCTGTTCAACGTCACGCCGGAGGTAACCGCGCAGCCGCTGAACTGGACGGCCCGTGTCGATCCGAACCTCATCGAGAAGCTGGAGCCCGATGAGAAGAGGCAGGTGATGATTCATCTGGTCCCTGCCCCCAACGCGGGTGTGGGTGAATACCAGGCCGAGTTTGGCGCCCGCGGCCAAACGGGCGGCGAGGTCATCGAAGCGGTCGAGAAACGACTGACAGTACAGATCAGTGGCGAGACGAACATCATGGCCGTCGCAGGCCTGGCGATTGGCCTGGTCGTGCTGATCACCGCCATCGTGTTGGTCGGGGTACGATTGAGCAGAAGATAAACGGCGGGAGTCGATTCTGCTATACTGTGAAAGGACGGCATCCTGAAGAAATGGATGGGCCTAGCTGGATGCCGCGACAGAGTGATTCTCAAGACGTAAGAGCTGGCCATCAGAGACGAAGTGGAACACCTATGACATGCGATAAGAAAGCACAGAAAACCATGTCCCCGCGAAGCGCGGGAAACGCAATAGCGAATAGCCTTTCACGCTACAGGCTCTCGATCGCACGAGGGCTGGGCACGCTTGACCTCATCGTCGCGAAAGAAATACGGCACAACCTCTTCAGCTACAAGTTCTCTATCATCACGGTTCTGACGACGATACTGATTCTCGCCAGCATACTCATGATGTATCGCGACTACGGCCTGGCCAGGGAGAACTACGAGACCTTGGAACGCTTAAGCTCGACACCCGGGGGCGGTGCCGCCGTGATCCCGCCCACACCCTTGTCCATCTTTGTCAAGGGACTCGACGACAATCTATGTCGGTCCTATGAAGGGGGCGTGAATATCGAGGTGAGCCGCAAACAGCAGTCCGTGAACAAGGTCTTCAGGCTCTTTACCACACCGGACCTGCTGTACGTCATCAAGGTCGTACTATCGCTCTGTGCGATGCTGTTCGCCTTCGATATGGTTTGCGGCGAAAAGGAGGCCGGGACACTGCGCCAATCGCTCAGTAGCAGTCTGGGAAGGCCGTTCCTGATTCTGGGAAAGTGGATCGGCGGATTCACCAGTTTCATCGTTCCCTTGTTCCTCGCCGTGCTCCTGGGCACGGCTTTTGTGACTCTGCAACCGAGAGTGGCCATGAGTCCTCAGGATTGGGCGAGGCTGGGCCTGTTCCTCTTGAGTAGCGTAATCTACTTGGCCGTCTTCTTCTCGCTGGGATTATTGATATCCTGCCTTACACACCAAGCTTCGTCAGCGCTGGTCGTTTCTCTGTCTGTCTGGACTCTTCTCGTCTTTCTCATTCCCAACCTCGGCAATATCCTTGCCCGTGAGCTGGTGGAGATCCCGACGGTGCAGCAGCTTGAGGTAGCGCATACGTACAACGTCGAGAGGATGATGTTTGAGAGGCAGAGAGTGGATCGTTCCGAATTTCCCAAGCTCCTTGCCCGCGCTACGGCGGAAAGCAATCAGCTTGCGGAGGACTATCGCAACCGTTTCAACAAGCTGCTCGCCGTATCCCAGAATATCACGCGAATATCTCCGGCGGCGGCGTTCACCTTCCTGGCAACCGACATCATGGGAACCGGCGTGGCCGAAGAACGAAGGCTCAAGAGTGCCGTCCTGCAATACATCCACACGATAGGGGAGTGGTCGGGTCCAAAGGACAGTCGCCCGGCTTTCCGTTATGAGCGCAGCGCGTGCAGAGAGACGCTGGCCCAGGGAGGCCTGGGCAACCTGCTGATTCTCCTGCTCTGCGGGATACTGTTGGGTACGGGAGCCTACGTGGCCTTCCTGCGGTATGATGTGCGTTGATTCCAGACAGAGGAAACGATTATGTTGAAGGCAACCAATGCCAGGGAGATTGCTGGTAGTCTGCGGTCCTTGAAGGTAGTCGCGGCCCGTGAGTTCTTGGACAATCTGCTCAATCTGCGTTTCATCACGGGTCTCGTGCTGTGCCTCGTCGTCACCGTGGCCTGTATTGTCATCCTGGCCCACAATTACCGGAGCGAACTGGCCGATTACAGTCGGCGGGTCAACATGCAGGATGACTTCTTGAGCCACTATGCCACAGGAGACGCACTGGTCGTGACGAATCGCCAGCAGAAGCCACCGGAGAGGTTTCGACCGCTTATCGTAGGCATCCCCCCCGATGAGACGCTGAAGTCTTTCGACGACAATCCCCTGCCCATCCTCTTTCCGCCCCTGGATTTTCTCTTCATCGTGACGATCATCATGAGTGTGTTGGCGCTGCTGTTCTCGTACGATGCCGTGACAGGAGAGCGGCAGAGGGGTACGCTGAGATTGGTGATATCCAATTCCATATCCCGAACGACGATGCTTCTGGGCAAATTCATCGGAGGCACCGCCAGCCTGCTGATCCCATTCATCCTGGCGCTCGTGGTGGGCGTGCTTTACATCAATCTCAATCCCAACATCCAATGGACCGCCTCCGCGTGGGCAGAGCTTGGTCTCCTGGCCGTAGCGTCCATCACCTTTGTCACGCTATTCTATCTCCTGGGGCTCATGGTGTCGACCTTCTCGCGCTACTCCGCCGTTTCCATTCTGAACTGCCTTTTCGTATGGGTGCTGCTGATCCTGGCGATTCCGAACCTGGCCCCCTATATCTCAGCTCAGGTCTATCATATTCCCTCGATCAACGAGATGGAAAGGCGGTTTGAAGAGATGGAGCGCGATTCCCTCAAGCTGGCGGGCCAGCGAAACGCGGAGGTCACCAAAGACTTTCAACGCAGATATGGCAAGCTCTTTGCGGAATTGGAGGCGATGGGCGACGCGGGATCCGGGCGTCAAAAAGCCGCGCAGCAGCGCGCGGCCACCGACCCTGAATTGAGGGCCATGCTGGAGGCGTTCCGCGACGCGCAGCGGCAGGCCACGAAGCCGATCTTCGATGCCAGGACGGAAGCGGAGAAGAGGCTTCGGCAAGACCTGGAAACGCAGGCGGCCCGGCAAACCAGGCTGGCGAAGGTCCTGGCGTGCCTCTCGCCGTTGGCGGATTTCACCTATGTGGCCAGAGATCTGACAGGGACAGGCCTGCGCGCCTTAGAGCACTTTGAACGGATTTCTGGTAGGTATCAACGAGAGGTTCGCACCTATGCGGCCATGAAGATGCAGGAAGAGAGGCAGAAGGACCCGACATTGGGGAGGGATTCCTTGATCGATCTGAGCAACCGGCCGCGGTTCGCCTTCGCAGAGGAGGCGTTGAAAGACAAATTGCGCCAAGTGCTGCCGTGCTGGGGAGTACTTGTCGCCTACAACATCGTGTTCTTTGTCGCGGCGTTTGCGGGATTCATGCGGTACGACGTGCGCTGAGGCAACTGTCTCGAATCCAAGTATGGCTTCTGACAAGAATGGGAAGGAAGAATGATACAGATCAATGAACTGACCAAGCGGTATGAGGACGGCGTGCTGGCGCTCGATCATGTGACGTACACGATCCAGCCGGGGGAGATCTTCTGCCTGCTGGGAGCCAATGGGGCGGGCAAGACGACGACGGTCAATATCCTGCTGGACTTCATACGGCCGACGGAAGGACAGGCCTCGATCAACGGTCATGACTGCAACAAATTCCCGCTCGAGGCCAAGAAGTATGTCTCTTATGTGTCTGAGAACGTGCAACTCTATGGCATGTTCACGGCCCGTCAGAACCTGCGTTTCTTCGCGGAGCTCGGGGGCAGGAAGGATCTGAAGAATCAGGAGTTGGACAACGTCATGCGGTCCGTGGGGCTGCCGGAGAAGGCGCTGACGATGCGGCTGAAGAACTACTCCAAGGGCATGCGGCAAAAGCTCGGGATCGCCATCGCCTTGATCAAGGACCCGCCCGCGATTATCATGGACGAGCCCACGAGCGGCCTGGACCCCAAGAGCGCCAACGAGTTTCTCGATCAATTGCGCAAGCTCCGGGAGCGGGGCAAGGCGATCCTGATGACCACGCACGACATCTTCCGGGCCAAACAGATTGCGGACCGCGTCGGGATCATGAAGCAGGGCCGGCTGGTCGCCGTGCGCGAGAGGGCCGATTTCCGGCATGCGGACCTGGAGGAGATCTATCTGACCGAGATGGAGGCCGCCGAGAACGCTCCTTGAGCCTCTGTGCCGGATCGGCGCCAAGTATCAAGTGTCACGGATCGGGTTGAACCCGCCACCGATGACGGGGTCAAAACCAGCGATCTTGCCGGGAGTGTCCTGGCGGACTCCTGAACTTCTACTGGAAGGCCGCCGATGGATGGCAGGAGAGTGTTTCCGGCTCTGACGGACACCGTGAGGGGCTTCAGGGGTGTGCCGGCAGGGGTGGTGAGGCCGCCCGAAGGCAGCGCCTCGTTGGGCTACATGATCCCGGCGGCGTTCGCCGCCACCTGCTTCGCGTAGGCGAAGACCCTGCCGAAGCCAAACAGGATCGAAAGACCAGCATCTCTCCAGGACCTACGACAGCAGACAAGTGGGTCAAAAGTGGGTCAGTCGTCACGTGTTAGCCACTTGTCAGTCTGAGTGGTTGAGGGTTCGAGACCCTTCGGCCTCGCATCAAAACCGCGTTTTCGCGCGCCAACGCGGTTTTTGTTTGCGCCCAGTTCTGAAAGCCTGTGTCTGGGGCAGATCCACAAGGATCACATCTTCCGACCAACGGTGAATGCTCATTCCACGCCTCCCTTTATCGACCTCATTCCGTGGGCTCCGTTCCGGGGGTCGGCCGTCAATTCGCGGTCTCGCACATCATGACCGCATTCCAGTCTTCTGCAAACCGGGCCACCGCCGTGTGCAGCCGGCTCTTGACCGTGCCGACGGGAATCCCCAGAATCCCGCTGATCTCCGCATAGGGGAACTTGTGAAAATAGGCCAGGATCAGGATTTCGCGCAGCTTGGCCGGCATCCGCGCGATGACCCGCTTGACCTGGGCCGCCGTCTCCTCCCGGATCAGGTCGTCATAAGGCATGCGGTCATCGTGATCCAGCGTGTTCAGCACGTCATCCATCGAATGCTCTTCGTTGTCAAACAGGCTCCCCAGATTGGTGGAGTCCACTCGCTGCATGCGGCGCAGGGCGTCCTTCGCCTTGTTGGCCGCGATCGTGAACAGCCAGGGACGCAACGGCTTGGACAGGTCGAAGGTGTCGCGACTGACGTACAGTTGCATGAAGGTTTCCTGGAACACGTCATCCACGAGGTCCGCGTGGTTCAGGAACCTCCGCAGAAACGCATACACGCTGTCCTTGTACTGGTTGACGAGTTCCTGAAACGCTCCTTCGTCGCCGGCCGCATAACGCTTTAACAGTTGCACGTCGTTCATGATGTTGCCCTTTCAACCAACCCTGAACTATTTGGCACAAGGGTATCTGCGGCGCGCTTTGGACAAAATCGGGGGTCCGATGGTTCTGCTATCCGGCACGACACTCCGTTCTGCATCGGGGAAATTCCCATGCGCGGCTCACCACGTATCCCGGACCGCACCTGCCGGCCCTGGCGTCGTGTGACGAAGAGGCCGTGTTTCGGGCGGATGACCCGCTGGCCGAATCTCCCTGGGCAAACCCTCGGAGTTCGTCGCTCGTCTACCAGGAGTAGCGCAAGCCGACTTCGAGAAGAGTGGAATCGACCCCAGAGCCGCTGCTGTAATTGAGGCCGCCGAAGAGGGTCCATGTTTTCGACAAGCGACCATCCAGGTAGAGGGACAGATACGTGAGTGACATCTCCTGGCCTTGCGAGCCTATTTGGAGCGTCCGGAATCCGGCGGCCGGCTGCACCACGAGTTTTCCATTACAGAACGGAAAATAGCTGGAGAGGCTGCCGCCGTATCCATCGCTATCATTGCCGGCCTGGGTGTACACCGTGATCGTCGCGCTGGCGTTTTGCATGGCGAACAAGCCCGTGCGAGTCAGCCGCACCTGATAACGCGTGCTGTCTCCTGTGTTGTCAGCGTTGATCAGGGCCACCTCTTCATAGAACTGCAGGTGCGTGTCCATTTTCGTGTAATGGGAACGTGGTGGAATGTGGCCGGAGGACGTACGTTGGGTTGTGGTGCTGAAATCTGCCGGACGCATTTCTTTCAGTTGCTGGGGACAAACGCAGGTTCGTCGGTTGGGGGAGCGTTGGCCTTTTGCAGTTCGGCCAGTTCCCGCTCAAAGATCGAACGGCCTTGCGCAAACCACCGTCCGACTTCCGAGAGGAGATGGTCCAGCGTGAACCTCGGAAACCGAGTCCGCAACGAGGCGAGCACCGTCATGATCACACCGCGTCGCTTCGCGCCGGCGGGCGTCTTGCTCGTGCGGCCGCCCTTGCGGATTTCCGCTTCGCGGCGAACGGTACGCTCGCTGCGATTGTTGGTCGGCTCGACCTCCGGATGCTCGACGAAGACAAACAGGCAAGCCAGATGGTCGACTAATTCGTTTTGCAGGCGGAGGAACGTCGCCTCGTGATCGGGTGTGGCGTTTTCGTCAATCGTTTCGCCGTGCCGAGTGCAGAGCGAACGAATGCTCTCTTGCAGTTCAGACACCTTCTCTCTGCGACCCACGGTCAGCCGACGATCTTCTCGATAACGCACGGCCTGCCGGTAGATGACGCACAACTCGTCGAGGAACCTGGCGTATTGGTTTTCGTTCGGATGCTGCAACGCGAGCTTGATCGCTTTGCAGAGCAGATGCGCCCAGCAGAGTTGGTGCTGCCGGAACAGATGCGTGTACGCGTGGTAATCGTCGGTGACGCCAATGCCTGCGAAGAATCCGCCGAGTACTTCTTCGGCCTCGGCCTTTCCCCGCCCAACGCCGCAGCGGAACAGCACGTACAGCGCGGTCGAAAACGCCCAAGTATAACAAGAACGCTTGCCCACCTTCCACGCCGTCTCGTCGATATAGACGAGGATCGAAAGAGCGATCAACTCGGCGATCGTGTCGTACGGTTCGTCCCAGTCACCCGCCAACTGGCTCAGGAGGGAGTCGGCCTGCGATTTCGAGAGCTGGAGGCCGGTGAAAAACTGCATGATTTCGCGGGCGTGATCCATCGAGACACCGATCCAATAGTGGAGGAAGGCGAGGATGAGGATGATTTCGATTCCGAATTCGCTTCGGCGGGTGCGAAGGCCCGGGGGCAGAGGCAACTCCTTCGAGTCGGATAAGTCATAGATGTGGTAGCAAACGTAGACGGCTTTTCCGTCGACGATCCGCCAAGCGAATTGCTGGCGATGACAAATACAGGCGTCCGGGTCGGCGCCCGGCCAATAGATATCGTGTTGATCCTCAATCAGGTCCCGTTTGGCGTCATTCCCTCGCCGTCCGGTCGAGTCCTTATGTCGTCTCTTCTTGCGGTTGGTTCTGTCGAGGCTGTAGTTTTCCGTGAACCTGGGCTTCTGGGCCGTCTTTGACTCCCCTTTGCCTACGAGCAACTTCTTCAGTTCCTCGATCTCAGCTTCGAGTTGTTTGATTCGCGCGGCTTGCGACGCGATCGTTGCGTCGCGTCGCTGCAGCTCGCTCTCATAATCGATCGGTCTTTTGCCAAATCCCATGCTCCTTATATCAGCTATTGGGTCGCTTGGTCTTGAATATTATAGGACAGATAGAACGCGTGATCTGTCTGCTGGACCGTCAGGAAAATGGACAGCAAC
>Ga0315289_10014347_pt1 | contig 11068 bp, 23 predicted proteins | sample YL17G11_40_MG_FD_203452 | JGI IMG/M metagenome (GOLD analysis project Ga0315289, IMG submission 203452) | Sediment microbial communities from Yellowstone Lake, YNP, Wyoming, USA - YL17G11_40 | ecosystem: Environmental > Aquatic > Freshwater > Lake > Sediment | place: USA: Wyoming | collected...
ATTTACCATATTATTGGATAAAAGGAGAGTAAGATGAAAAAGATATTGGGATATTTAATATTAAGTGGATTTGCATTTGGATTTATATTAATAATAGGACTTCAAGGGGCTTTAATAAGTATTATAATAACAGGATTAATTGTTTGGGCGATTTGTCAAATTTGTTAATTAAAAAGGAGTAAGATATGTTTGATTTGTATGATATTCTTGGTATTACTCAACTCATAAGTTGGGGAAACAGAATATTTAGAGAAAAGAAAGAGCAATATCATTCTGAACAAATCTCTCCCAAAAAATATTCATTTAGACCGCAGAATTTAGAACAATATATAGGACAAGAACGAGCAAAAGATTTGGTAAGTTTAAATTTAGATAAAATAAGAACGATAAAACCTGTTCATTTTGTTATTTCTGGACATAAGGGGGCAGGAAAAACCACACTTGCTAATGTGATAAATAATGAATTAGGGGCAAATATGAATTGGTATATTGCTGGTGCTTTTACTATGGATAATTTAAAACAATTCCTCATTCGTAATCAAGATAGTCATAATATTGAAATTTTATTCATTGATGAGGGGCATAATTTAGAAAAACAAATAGCAGAATATTTATATCCCATTGTAGAGGATTTTATCCTTCCAGAAGGAAATAATTTAAAACTTAAACCATTTTTATTTATTACCGCTACTACGGATATGAACTTGTTATTAAAAAAATTTGCACCTTTAGTGGATAGGTGTGGGGCAAACATAATTTTAGAGCCATATAAAGATGAAGAAATCAAACAAATACTTATTCAGTATAATGATAAAATATATCAAAAAAATATTTCTTCTGAAATTTATACTTTATTAGCACAGAATACTCGTGGAACGCCTCGTATTGCTCTAAATTTCTTTGACGATTTTATTGTTTGTGGAGATATAAACAAAGTTTTAAATGCTCACAGGGTAGTAAAAAATGGATTGACCACGACAGATATTTTAATACTATCTCACTTATCAGAAATTAAAAAACCTGTGGGTATTGAAGCATTGTCTATGATAGCAGGAGTAAGTCGAGCAGATTTTCAATATGTTATCGAACCATTTTTGATATTTAGTAATTATTTAACAAGAACTGCTCGTGGGAGATTAGGAACTTTAAAAAGTGAAGAATTATTAAGGAGTTTTAATGAGAAAACATAATCCTATAACTTGTAAATGTGTTTGTTGTAAATCCAAACGAGGAGAATATAGTGAAGGATATAAGGACGCTAAAAAAGTAAAATTTAATAATAAAAAGGAACTAAAAAATGTCTAAAGAATTCTGGTTAATCTGTCAAGAATGTGGTTATGCAATGAGAGTATATTCAGAAGGAAAAGTTTATGAAAATGAAAAATGTTCTTTATGTGGAGGAATATTGATTTTAGATTTAAACAAAGGTAAAAAAATAGAACCCACAGGAGATAATTTTCCGTCATTTATCAAAAATGGTATTTGTCAAAAAGACAATATGACTATATGTAATTTGGGTTATGCTTGTGATGGATGTCCTTATAATTCAGATAATAATATAATTAATAAAAAAGGATATATTCCTGCTACCAACAATGATTTTATGAATTTAAAGGAAGAAATAAATTTTTCTAATTTACCCAAAATAACAGCAGATGAATTAATAAATTTTAGTATAGATTTAGAACTATTAAAAGGGATAGATGATTTATTAAAAAATTGGGAGAAGAAATGATACAAGCACTTTTAGTTATTATTATAGTAATAATTATGATATTAATAGGATTTATCTGGGAGGATTAAATGACCGAAAAAGTAACAATAACTATTAACAATTTAGACGATTTTAAAGGAGTAACAATCGCATTGGATAATTTATTTAAAAGAATTTTTGCTCATTATGTTTCAAGAAATGATATGAATACAGCAATCAAATTTGTAATGACTTGTGCGGTTTATTTTGGGGCTATATTAAATGAATTGGGATATAATGCAGATGATTTAAAGGAGATATAATGAATGAAAGATTAAATGATTATAAAGAATACCTAATAGCACGAAATAAATCAATGATTTATTATAATTGTATTAAATTATTTTTAATTCATTGTGAAAATAAAAAGATAAATTATTTAGAAATAAATCAGCAAACTATAACAGATTTTTTTAATGAAAACAACTATTCTGCTGGTAGCAAAAATAATCATATTCTTGCTGGTAGAAATTTTTATTCTTTTTTAGAAATTGAAAAAGATAAAAATGAATGGTTTAAGATAAAACTACTAAAAACTGAAAAGAAAGAACCCGATTATCTTACTTTGGGAGATATAGAAAGAGCAATTAAAATGATTGCTACCGAAAATAAACGATTGAATGTGAATAAAATAGAGATTGTTTTATTAGTAATGTTCTATCTTGGTTTGAGAAAAGGAGAATTATTACTTGCAAAGAGAGAAGATTTTGATTTGGTTAATTGTATGGTTAAAATTCATCATAGGAAAACAAAAGAAGAAAGTATCTTGCCCATTCCCAATAAATTAATGAAGAAATTAGTTAATTATTTTAATTCAGAAATGGAAGAAACAAATGCTTTTAATATTACATTAGCAGAAGTTAATTACCTTTTTTGTAAAGTATTAAGTCATTATCTTGGAAAAAAAGTTCATCCCCATTTAGCAAGGAGTGGTTGTGCTACTTATTTAGCAGAAAAAGGAATACAAACCAATGTAATTCAAAAGATTTTAAATCACAAATCAATTCTTACGACAATGAGATATACAGAACCCAAACAAAAAGACATAGAAAGACTTTACAGGGAGAAGATAAAATGATGGAGGAAACTAATCAAAAATTTCCAGAATTTATGGGATTTAGTAAAATATCGAGATTAAGTAGAGATATTGTAATAACCGAAAAAATCGATGGAACTAATGGACTTATTTGTATAGACGAAAACAATAATATATTCGCAGGAAGCAAAAATAGATGGTTAGATGACCATACCGATAATCATAATTTTTGGCATTGGGTAATGGAAAATAAAGAAGAATTATTAAAATTAGGTAAGGGTTATCATTATGGAGAGTGGTGGGGAGGGAGAATACAAAGAGGTTATAATTTACAAGAGAAAAAATTTTCATTATTTAATGTTGGTAGATGGGTTAAAAAAGGAGAAAATAAATCATTAATAGAAAAACAAGAATGGTGTCCAGATTGTTGTTATACCGTTCCTATTTTATGGATGGGGGAATTTGATACTCTTGCTATACAAAGTAATTTAGATGAATTAAAAAGAAATGGAAGTATTGCTTCTCCTGATTTTATGAAACCAGAAGGAATAATAATCTATCATAAGGCAGGTAATTTATATTTTAAAAAAACAATAGAAAATGATGAGAAAAGCAAAGAACAATGTTAATAAATCTAAAAAATAAGACCACACATTGTTTTTATTGCAATAAAGAAATAGAAATGAAAGATATTTATTTAGATGTGTTATTTGGGGGGTCTATTTCTTGCGACAAAGACCACTTGATAGGGCTTCAGACCGACAAAGAATGGGAACAATTATACTTATGTGAATTTATGTATTCTTATCATAAAAAAAATCAATGTAGATGCGTCCACGAAGAAACAAGTTGTGAAGGGCAAATAGGGGAGTGTAATTATCCGATAGGTAGAGAATATTATTTAAAAGAAAGAGAAGATGAAGAACTGGAGGAAGAATGTTAAATCTAACTAATCTTGTAAAAGAATATAAGCAAACAAAGAATAAACAAATTATCGAACAAATTTATGCAGAATTGAAAGTTACTGTTCAACAGAAAGCAAAATTTATTTATTATCATAAGTGGTATCCAATGAATTTATATCATCCTTGTAAGTATTGTAGAAATTGTAATAAACTAAATGATATACCAAAGAGTGAATATAGTATTATTTGTAAAGAATGTAATATTTGCAAATGTATTAAGGGATTTTTCAATCTAAAAAAAGATAATTTATGTGAATACCAAGATGTTGAAAATGATATTTGGTTAGAGATTTTACGAAATATTAATAATTTTGATATAACTAAAGATTTTAATACTTATTTATTTAGTTGTTTGTGGGAATTTATACCTTCATTTATTACTAAAGATTTTATAAAATCTCTTTCTCACAAATCTTTAATACAAGAAGATGAAGAAGGGAATGAAACTCAAATCGATATACCTGAAGAACAAGAAGAAACAAAACCAAAACCATCTATACAAGAAATTTTGAAAGTATGCAAAACGGATATAGAAAGAAAAGTTTGTAAATTACTTTTAGAGAGTCCAAATCTCTCTCAAGAAGAATTAGCGGAAAAATTAGGAACTTATCAAATGGACATCTCACGTATTATCAATAAGTTACGAAAAAGGTTAAAAAAATTTGTTTGAAAATAGGATTTTAGGGTATACTTAATAGTAGAAAGGCAAGAGATTAAAATGAGTATAAAAAGAGTAAAAATAAGCCAAATTGTATTCACACCAATTACCCCCGATAATAAAGGTTTATTATGTTTTGTCTCCTTTAATTATGCAAATTTATTTAGAATACAAGAATGTGCTATTCTTACTAAATTAAGTGGTGGTTATAGATTATCTTACCCCATTAAATATTTATCTAATGGGAAGTCCTCAAATGTAGTTTATCCACTTACCGAAAAAGTGGCAAAACCGATTGAGGATTTTATTTTATTTGAATACGAAAAATTTATAAAAGAAAGAGTTAGAGATTAAAGGAGATGATGATAATGTATAAATGCATTGATTGTGGAGAAAAGATTAGCAGAGGAGATACAAAAAGATGTCGCCCTTGTTTTAATAAATGGACAGAAGAAAATAAAGTTAAAGTTCCTAAAAAAGAAAAAGTAAATTTATCTAAACTTATTATTCAAACTTTAAAAGAAGAATTATCAGGAGTTAAACCTTATAAACCTGATTTACAATCTCAAACAGATAAAAAAGGTGATACTTTAGTTATTCATCTTACCGATTTCCACGCAGGAAAAATAGTTACAGATGAAAGTGGGAAAACTATTTATGATGAAACAGTTTTTAGAACAAGAATAGATAGATTATGCACTCAAACTCTAAAATTATTGGATAAGAATATTTCTAAAGGAGTTCCTATTACAGATGTGGTTATTCTTTCTACTGGAGATTTGGCTAATGGGGAAGACATCTATGCAACCCAAGCGTATGAACAAGAAATTGCACCCCCAAAACAATGTATGCTTGTAGTAGATGTGCTTACAAAGTTAATTAGTTCTTTATTAGATAGAAAATTAAATGTAAAATTCGTGGGTGTTAAAGGCAATCATGGAAGAACTGGAAAAGATACAGACCCAACAGCGAATTGGGATTTGATGATATATTTAATCCTTGATTTTTGGTCTAAATTTGTATTAAAAAATCCTAATTTACAAATTAAGTATGCAGAAACCGACTATTTAACATTAAATATTAGAGGGCATGGTTATTTAATTAGACATTTAGCACCAGAACAAACAGATACTCCAGCAGGTAGAGTTAAATTTAATGAATGGGCAAGGACTTATGGTGTTGAAGGAATAGTTTATGGACATTTTCATCATTTTGGATTAACTGATTGTGATGGAGTTAGAATTTTTAGAGGGGGTAGTCCTGTTGGTGGAGATAGTTTATCGGAATCAATGGCAAAACATAGCGAACCAATCCAGATTGTATGGGGAGTTAATGAAGCAAGAGTATCTACTTTTTTCTATGCTGTTGACCTTAATGCGAAAGAATAAAATGAAGAGAAAATATTTATTAAAAATTTATGAGGAATGTATAATGTGTCATGGAGAAGGGCAATATACTCATATCGAAGCGAATTATACTTCTGGAGATAATGTCGGTTCTACAGAAGTATTACAATGTCATAGATGTGAAGGTATAGGTCAAATAGAAATTAAATCTTCAGATAGCAGATTTCTAAAATTATATAAAGACGAATTAAAAAAAGAAATCGATTTATGTTTAAAAGAATTGAAGAAAGTAAGAGAAGATGAAATAAAATTAATAAAACATTGTGAGGTTTTTATTAAAGAATACGATAAAATATTAAATAATTAATCGAGGCGTGGATGTCTGTTCTTTACCAAAATATAATGATAAAGATAGAGTTAAATTCAAATAAAGAACTCTCTACGCCTCACTTAAATTAAGGAAATAGAAATGAATAAAAAATTAAAAACTTATTATTGCATAGATTGTAGCAAAAAAATACAAGCAGATACTTATTTATATGGAACTAAAAGATGTCAGTCATGTGCAACAAAATATCAATGGAAAATTAATCCAAATTTTCTCAAAGGCAAAAATAGTCCAGCATATATAGATGGTAGAACTAATGAGAAACATTACTGTATAGATTGCGGAAAAGAAATAAATATTTATGCGTTAAGATGTAAAAAATGTGCAAAACAAGGCAGAAAACATCCTTGTTGGATAGATGGGAGAAGTTATGAACCTTATACTTCTGAATTTAATGAAGAATTAAAAGAATCAATTCGTAAACGTGATAACTATGAATGTCAAAATTGTAATATGACAGAGGAAGAGCATTTAATAGTAGTTGGTAGAGTATTAGATGTACATCACATAGATTATAATAAAATGAATTGTAAAGAAGAAAATTTAATTACTCTTTGCAAAAGTTGTAATATTAGAGCAAATTTTAACAGAGATTATTGGCAAGAATTTTATAACCGCAAAATAAAGGATTTTTTCAATGTCATTAAATAAAACCATTAGAGTATTTTATTAATCAAGTTAAAAAACATAAGGAGACAAAATGAAAAACATGTTGATACTTTTATTAACTTTATTATGGGTAGTTCCATTAATTTTTGCATTATCCAGAATAATAAACTATACATATTTTGGAATAACAATGAGATGTTTATATTTTAGTTTTGTACTTTTAGGTTATTTAATAACAAGATTTTTGACAAAATAAAAAGGAGAAGTAAATGAAATACGAAACGATATTTGAAATATTTGTAGTGATTTGGTGCATTGTTTATTTAATTGCATTAAGTAAAAGGAAATAATTATGAAATTAAAAGAATTAATTGTTGAATTAAATAATTATAGATTAACGATACCATATTGGCAATTGGCGTTAACACTATTGCTTTTTGGTATGACAATAATATTATTAATTAGCGGATGTTCTTTAGTGAGTAATTTTACTAAAGAAAATAATGATGAATTTAATCGAGAGAAGAAAAGATTTGAACAACACGAACCTTATGTACCTTCTCCAAGAGATTTTAAAAAGGAGACAGAATGAAAGTAATTTATTGTAAAAATTGTAAATTCTGTAAATGGAGTGAATATTCTTCTTATGGCGGAGATTATGTATGTCAATCATTAAAAACTTTTTCTCATAATTTTTATACAATATTTGAAACTTATACTTTATGTGCGAATAAAAATAAATTAAATAATTGTAAAAATTATAAACGATTGTGGTATAAAGGTTGGATAAAGGAGTAATAACATGACAGAATTATTAAAAGATGGTCTAATGATTGCATCGGGATTAATTGGTGGTTGTTTATTTGTAGTAATAAGAAATAAAATAGTTAAACAAACCAAAGAAGTAGTAGGAGAGAAATTTAATCTCCCCAAATTTACAGAAGGAATGTTAAATGTTACCTCTCCTGTTGGTTGGGCTAAAGATTTGCATAGTCTTTTTAATTTACGAAAACTTATTATTATAGGAGTTATAATTGGTTGTATTTATGGTTATGGTTGGTATAGAGGAACGCAAGGAAAAGAAGTACATTTTGATATGAGAGGTAAAGAGGCAATAATCCAACTTAACGAACATTATCTTAAAATTGAAAAAGACGGAACCGCTAATGTGGTAGATAAAGATGGAAAAATTCTAAAATCAATAAAAGTAAAAGACATCGATGGATTAAGACAGGCACTTCGCCCTTTTGGATTTAAACTTCAACCAATTGTTGTAGCAGGTGGTAGTATGGGGCAAACAGGTGCAGGGTTTGAAGGCGGTGCAGGAGTATCTTGGTTTAAGTATTTTAAATATAATCTAGATTCTTTTATCACTACAAAGGGGTTATACCCATTAGGAGCAAGTTACTCAATCACAGATAACTCTGGTGTAGGTTTAGGTGCAGGTATGGGATTTAAGGGAGATAAAAGAATTATTCTTTATTATAAATGGAGATTTTAAATGCAATATAAAAGATGCGTTTCTTGTGGTTTAACTTTACCTATAAGTGTATTAACTCCTATTCAAGTTAGACACGAAGGTAAAATAATTGTAGTTCCATTATGTAATAGATGCAAAGAATTAAAAGAAAAACAAGCCAAAGGAGAATAAATGATTAGAAATTTTTGGAGAATGAATTTAGGATTAATAAAGTATCTTATTAAAGAATTACCTAAAAAGACAACTCCTAAAGAAATTATTAAATTTTTAAAACCAATTATTAAACAATATTTTAGGCAATTATTACAATTGTATAAAACTTTATTTTTACTTTTCGATGAAGATTATCAAAAACAAAAAAAGCAATATGACAATTACCAAAAAATAAAAATTGATTTGCAAAGGGCGTTAAAATTATTAAAATATATAGATACAAAAATGGCAAAATCTGGTAAGAATAGACAAGAAAGACGTGGTTTTTGGAAAGAATTTTTTAAAGACGGAATAATTAGAAATGAAGTATTTAATCAATTACAGGACGAATTAAAATGAAGAAATATTGTTTAGATTGTCATAAAGAAATAAGTCAAGAAGCTCAAAGATGTTCTCATTGTGCAAAACTTGGAGATTTAAATCATCATTATATAAATGGAAGTTCAATAAAAAAATCTTATTGCATTGATTGCGAAAAAGAATTAAGTAAATTTAAATATAAAAGATGCTCTTCTTGTATAATGAAATATAAACACAAAAATAATTTAATTAAACATTTAAAAGGGAAAGACAATCCTAATTTTGGTAAGACAGGGAAAACCGCTATAAATTATAAACATGGAAAATTTGTCGAATCTAACTGGAAATGTATCAAATGTGGGGAAAAGATAAGTAAAGGTTCTTTTGCTTTTGGAAAACAACGATGCTCAAAATGTTATCATAAATATATAAAAGAATTTGGCATAATAAAAGGTAAAAATAATCCAATGTACGGAATGACAGGAGAAAAACACCCCAATTATATAGATGGTAGAAGTTATTTACCATATACATCAGAATTTACTTTAGAATTAAAAGAATCAATTCGTAAACGAGACAATTATACTTGTCAGAATTGTAATATGACAGAAGAAGAGCATCTAATAGTTGTGGGAAGAGTTCTTCATGTTCATCATATAGACTATAACAAACAGAATTGTGATGGAAATAATTTAATTAGTTTATGTATACATTGTAATGTACGAGCAAATTATAATAGAGATTATTGGCAAGAGATTTATACAAAAAAGATTAATGACCTTTTAAAAGAAATTAATCAAATAAGATAAGGAGTTAAAGATGTCTTATATTAAAAAATTATTTTATTTATGGAGAGCAAATTGGTATGAATCTGAAGGAGACCAATTATCATGTTTGTTTCAATTATGGGGAGAAGCAAAAAAATATTATGATAAAGCAGAAGAATATAGGAGAATAGCAAATGCCTTATATTAAATCAGATGATGATAGAAGGGAAAAGTTAAGAAATGGAGAACCTGCATTAACAGCAGGGGAATTGAATTATCAGATTTTTTATTGTGTAAAATATTCTTCAGAATTATTAAAAACTCACGAATTAGAACCAGTAATAGAGCATTATATTAAACAATTTTTAGGAGAAAAGCCAAATTACCAAAGATACAACGACATGACTGGTGCATTAATTAGATGTTATGTAGAAATTAAAAGAAGATTAGGTATAGAGGTAGATATTTTGTTAGAAATTGCAGGAAGTTATGATGATGAAATTGCGAAGTATGAAGATAAAAAAATTATTGAAAACGGGGATATAGAGTAATGGATAAAAATATTAATCATTTAAATTATCTTAAATATTATAAAAATAATACTTGTTGTGATTGCAATATTATAATTACAAAATATTCTAAAAGATGTTGTTCTTGTTCTACAAAATATAAGATTAAACATGAAATTTTGGGTAAAAGTGGAAACAAAGCATCTAATTTTAAACATGGAAAATATATTAGTCCAAATTTTTGTATAGATTGTAAAATTAGAATAACTCCAGAAAGTGCTATTTATGGGAGTCATAGATGTAAAAAGTGTGCTAAAAAATTGATTAGAAAACCATTGAATTATTGTATCGATTGTAAAAAAGAAATCAGTAATAAAGGTGCAAAACGTTGTAATGAATGTAACGGAAAATATTATAGAGGAAAAAATTCGTTCAATTATGGTAAAACTCACAAAGGTCTTAAAGGTAGAAAAAACGGAATGTTTGGTAAGAAAGCTAAACAAGCAAAAAGAATAGAATATAAAGAAATTTTGATGCGTTCATCTTGGGAAGTAGGATATGCGAAATATTTGGATAGACAAAATATCAAATGGCAATATGAACCCAAAACATTTGATTTCAAAACATATACTTATACTCCCGATTTTTATTTACCTGAAAGAGATACTTATGTAGAGATAAAAGGTTGGTGGAGAAGAGATGCTAAAAAAAGATTCAACTTATTTAAAAGATTATATCCAAAAACTATACTAATAACAAAAAAAGAATATGATTCCATCTGCTAAAATTTCATTATTAATAGAACAAATTTGCAAAAAATATGATATTAATTATCTTTCGCATAATCCAGATAAAATTCAATTTTGTGCAAATGCTGTAAAGTTAGGAGAATGTTGTCAAACTATTCTCGTAATGATAGATGAAATAGATATTATTCTAAATAAACATCAAATTAAAGCAGAATTTAAAGAAAAAATAATTAGAGAAATAGATGTTTTACATAATTTGGAACATGATTTAGTAAAACTATCACAAGAGTTAAAA
>Ga0315289_10014349_pt1 | contig 11067 bp, 8 predicted proteins | sample YL17G11_40_MG_FD_203452 | JGI IMG/M metagenome (GOLD analysis project Ga0315289, IMG submission 203452) | Sediment microbial communities from Yellowstone Lake, YNP, Wyoming, USA - YL17G11_40 | ecosystem: Environmental > Aquatic > Freshwater > Lake > Sediment | place: USA: Wyoming | collected...
GAGCGAGGCTGTCCATAAGTGCTGGATGAAAGTCACAAATCACAAGTAACCGCCTATCGCTCACATCGCTAATTTCGTCATTCATGCCGTTCTGATCTCCGACAACTGCATCGACGCGAGAGCCTGCAGGTCGCAAATCATGATCCTACTTTGCGCGCCCGTGTTCTTCCATGACTTTCTCGCAGGTGGATACGAAACATTCGACAGATCTCTTCCAAGTATTTCGGCATGCTCTGTCGTAGCCTATTCTGACTTTCTCAGCGACCTGCATATCTGAGGAATGGATTGAACTAAAGTGACGCAGGTATTGGAATGGCTCCGAAGCCACCAGAAGGCAGTCAGAGTTGTCCAGCGTTTCCGGTATCGGACTTGAAATCACGGGCTTCTTCTGCGACAAGTACTCCCAAATCTTGATGGGGGCTGAGTAGAGGGCCGTCAAGTTCTTGATGTCAAATGGTATGGTCCCCACGTCGATTGCGGCCATGTACTCGGGGACTTCCTTGTGAGGGACGAAGTCTAGTCGGGTCACGTCTTCTTGGAGGCCTTCTCGGGCGATCCATGAGGTGACTCTGTTGGAATATGTTTGTGTGTGTAGTCCTCTTCCGATGAGCAAGCCCTTCACTTTGAGCCCCATCTTCTTCGCTAGACTAATTGAAGCAAGGAAGGGTCTCAAATCCAGCCAGAAGTCAATACTTCCGACGTATCCGACGATCAGATCCATTTGTCCAAAGCCAAGTTTCTCTCTTATGATTCTCCCGTCATGCAAGGTTAGAAACTCCTCAGAGATACCATTGGGAACGTAGAATACCTGGCGAGCGCCGTAACGCTTCGCGTAACGCAACAGAGTTCTCGAGGGTGCGGTCACTGCATCTGAGTGCCTTATGATATAGCGTAGCATCAAATCAAAAGTTGCAGCGAGCAACTTCCCGGAGAAGCCATGGACGTCAGTGATGTAGCCAGTTGCGCTGGTCGGATAGTAGTCGGGCAGATCCAACACTATTGGAACTTCTCTGCGTGTAAGGTGACTGAGAAGTACATATGCAAAAGGAGCTGCCAGATTGGAGAGCACCACTAGGTCGATCCTCTCGTCGGCGACTATCTTTGCTATTTCGTGAGCGTGACAGAGCATATTCGCTAGATAATATGCTGCACCTCCGAGTCGTGGCGATCCCCTAAGCACATGGATGCGCAGTTTAGTGTTCAGTTTCTGGCTTTCGAAGAGCCCAAATGCGGCGACATGTACCTCGAAGTTCTTACCGTCATGCAACCTCTCGAATATCTGATTGTGGCGCTGAGGGAATGGGTGACCCAGATAATCACTACTCGGAACAAGCAATATGCGAGTCAACATAGCACAAACCATTGAACACTAAGCCAGCAGTTCTGTTTTGATTGCTCTTGCTATCTTGGGCCCTGCCTTTCCATCACCATAGGGACAGTTCCCCATGGTTGGCCTGCGGTCTTCGAGAAGTTTGATGGATCGAATAATTGCTTCATGGTCCTCGGTGCCAACTAGTTTGGCAAATCCTGTCCTGATAGACTCAGGCCGGTCTGTCAGTCTCCTCATTACGAATACGAATTTTCTGATATTAGGAGCGGTTGCCTCTTCCTGAATACCACCAGAATCTGTCATTATGAACACACATCGCTCCATCAGAGTCAGCATGTCGAAGTATCCTACTGGCGGGAGCAGTTGAATGTTCTTGCAGTCCTCAAGTCTGGCAAGGAGTGAAGAAGACCTGAGGCGGTGGAGCGTTCTGGGATGAACTGGAAATACAACAGGGGCAGGGCATCCGATCAGAACTCTGACAAGAGTTCGTAGGGTTGGTAAGCTATCGACATTCTCAGCCCGATGCAAGGTCGCCAGAGCGAACTTGTCGAACCTGATACGACCCAACACTTTCGACTTCTTGATCGCCACCTTCATGAACTTCAGGCAAGCGTCGATGACTGTGTTGCCCACAACGAAGGTTCTCCCCCAGGTCCTCTCACTGCGTAGGATCCTTTCCGCATGTGAGGTTGGAGCAAAAAGGTAACTCGACAAATGGTCAACAAGCCTCCTATTGTGCTCCTCCGGCATTCGGAGATCGTAGCTTCTCAATCCAGCCTCGACATGGCATACGGGCACGTGCAATTTGGCAGCAGCCAGGGCTCCCGCAAGGGTTGTATTAGTATCTCCCTGGACTACAACCGTCTCGGGGCAGTCTCGGAGAATAACCTCCTCCAGATTAACCATTGCTTTCGCGGTCTGTAGTGCTTGACTGCCTGATCCCACATCCACACGACGATCGGGTTTCCCCAGAGCAAGCTCTTTCATGAACTGCCCAGACATTCTCCAATCGTAGTGCTGCGCCGCATGAACGATTTCGTATTCCAGCCCTATCTCTCGGCATGAATCAACGACGCTGGCCATCTTGACGATCTCTGGTCTCGTTCCCATGACTACTACGATCATGTGGTCTTCATTCCCGTTTGACAAAAAGGACGGAACAAGACCGAGTGGTCATACTCACATTAGAATCTATTGCTCTTGTCGAAAGACAGATGATACAATAATCCCCGCTGGGGGAGCACAGTCATCCGACGTTGTAACGCTGCAATGGTATATGCCTTCTCCCAAGTCTGGAATACGTGAAACCAATGAAGGACTGCTGAGAAAAGCCTGTGGTTACTCTCGACTATCGCGCTGGTGTACTTGGGATGAATTGGTACATGCTGGCTAGCGCACAGTGATTGTGTTGCCCTGGCCAGTGCTGCTGTCAATCAGGATTCCTGCATAGTTGAGATAGACCCCGTAGTGCCAGATGCCTTTTGGAGCACTTGACGGAACACTCCAGTGTATCGTGTAGGTGTACTCGACGCCCGGCTGGATGTTTCCGACGGTGAGGACGGATGTCGCGACCCAGGTTCCGTCAGGCCTGTAAATCTTGATCGTAATGCTAGCACTGGACCAGACTACGTTTCCAGTATTCTTGATCCTGACGGCGAAGTCTACTGTTCGACGACGAGCTACAGGATCCGGACTGTCCGAGACGGAGACTATGCTTCCGGCTGTGACGGCAGGGTTAACGGTGAAAGAAGCCGTCTCATTCACGGGCCCATTCATAGTTATGGATGCAGGATTCGCGGTTCCTGAGTATGATCCTGAGCCTGAACCAACCCAGGAGCGGAATGTGTATCCGGATGCAGGAGAGGCCTGGACGCTTATGCTCTGCCCAGAATCATACCAATAGGTCCCCACGGTGGGGCTTGTTGTTGCGCTGCCGGACGGATTAACCTGCATCGTTATTTGGTGCCGCGTTTTATACACGGCATCGTAGGCGATGGATTGGTTGACAGTAATGCTTCGCGGGTTCTCCGTATCGCCATCAGCCCACGCTGCGAGGACGTGTTGGATGCCTGAGCCGCCGTTCACAGAAGCCTGGGTGCCCAGACTGTATGCTCCTGCCGTGACGGTGAATTCAGCCTTTCCGGATGTGTCCGTCATCTTGTTTTGGTTGCCTAGGGTGACCTGCACACCGCTCACTGCTGAGCTATCTGTCTTTCTGGTGGAGACAGTGACCAAGTACTGCGCAGGTGAGTTCGGTGGCTGCGTGGCACCGTGGATGAAACCGTAGATTGCCTCGTATGCACTTCGGTAGTCCGATTCCGAGGCCCTTCCCATTGAAGAAATGTCGGATCCGTGATAATACGTGTTGATAGCATTCCGGTTCCAACCACGTGTATATCCTTGCTCTAGATAGGTGTTCAGGTTACTTGTCCAATTGCCGTTATAGCTCTTGACCCAGAAGGACAGCTCAAATTCGACTCCGTCCGCATACCCAGAAGACACTTGGTAGGCTGCATCATCGAACCTGCTGAGATCATTACTTGAACTCCAGGCGAAGTTGGGTTGAATCGTGACATAGTCAACGCCGAGGTCGTGGAGTCTGTTAGTGCCGGCTGCACCACGATAGGGTATCATGATTATCTTCAAACCTTTCGAATGAAGGTATGATGCAACATCTTTGATTACCCCATCGATTCCACCATATGAAAGATCCTCGGTGAAGCCCCAATAGAAGCCAACCAGGTTGAGATGTGTGGGCTGCAATATGCTCCATCGTGCAAGCATTTCATCGACATTCCTGAGAACGGCAGCTGTGTCCGTCGCATTGATAGCTACTGGAACTGAGAGGAACACGTTCATTCTATAACTTGGCTGACCAAGAGCGATTTTAGTTTCGGCCACAGTAGCATCGAGGTTGGCGACTTGATTACCCGCGAAGAGGTGGTCAATCCAAGAATTGATGTACGTCTGGGTCGGATTGGACTGGAAGTATAACCAGTAACTGTAGAATATGAATGAGTCAAACGTCCAATCGATGGGCTTGCCGTTCGTGTCTAGGTGGGCGATCAGGGGCCTCGCAATTTCTCGTGTAACTTGATAGTGGGGGTCATTTCTAGTAGGGTAATCATCGTAGAACAAAATGATATTTCTAATCGTCGGTGAGTTCAGTTGAGCACTTGATGAAGGCACTGTTGTGCCCAAGAAAGAGATGACCAAGATTGCTAGAGCGAGCATTCGCAAACCCAGGGCAACGGTCCCATTCATTGCGTCATTCCCTGGAGTCTGCATTCACTGGCCAGTAGTCTGAACGTGCTGTAACTGTGAAGACTAAACCTGGGTTACATTTTGAGTCCACCTCCGGGTGCCGTATCAGCAGTCAAGCGAGCCGTAAGGAGAAACAGGGAGTGAAAGTAGCGAATTCGGTTCGCCAAGAAAGACAAACGGGATAGGTGTTGCCGTGGAGAATCTTTCCAAAAGAATTGCCGGCTGGTGGCTGGGCCGGTTCATTCCTCTGTTGTCGCCTGTGGATGTCTCCTCTTGGGGAGGCGCTACTCCGTCAAGTGCTTAAACGGACGTACCGATTCAATCTCACCCAAGCTTCGCAGCAGAGACCTACGCGTCTAGATAACCCTTGGCAATAATACATGAGCTCGTCTGGCTGCTATTTTCTCGTCATCTGATGCTCATTCGGATTCTCTCACTTTTCTGACGAACTCAGAAATGACTCTTCGTCTCCCAAAGAGTCCAGCAAACTTCCAAAGTGTGCCGTCAAATGGTTCCTAGCTCCCTCAGCAGTCGTATAGCGAAGCTTATTGGCTCGGCTGAACAGCAGCGACGCCTTTGCTGACATGCAGGGCTATGGTTTCGATCAATCTTTCGGGTCGAACGTCAAATACTGTCAGGCCTAAGTGCTGCAAGGCTCGTCGGGTTCGACTATTGTCCAGATACTCGAGATACGCCTCCTCTAAGATATCGCTCAATCGCCAGGGCGCGCCGATCTGCGCTACGACGATTCGGCCTGTCCGTTCTCGCCCAGTTGACGCACTCTTCAAGAGAACCTCATTGTTGGTCAGGAGATCCGTCAAGATAATCACAGAGTCTATATTTGCGGTCGTCGCCTGCTCCAAGGCTTTGTACATGCCGGTCTTCCCATAACTTGAACCCAATTTGAGTCTAAGCAGTCGGATGAAGGTCGCTAGTGGCTCGACGCGGGGCGGCCCCTTCTCTCCATTCCAGAAAGGAGCCGGAGCTTGCCCTGCAGGTTTCTCTCCTAGGACTTGTGGTGGAAGGGTTAGCGCAAGCTCGCGAAGCCTGGCCAGTTGTTGCTCGGCCCTCTCGGGCTTCACGGCCTTCACGATTCTGGACTCGTCGTATACGAGGATACCAACACGGTCCGCCGATCCCACGGCTGATTCAACAAGCAACTGTGAGATCGCCAGTGCCTCGTCAAGCTTGGTTCCCACGTAGGATTGTTCTTGCATCGTTCTTCCAGCGTCGATCAGGATCTGCAACATTGCACGTGTTTCTGGATGAAACTCCTTCACCATGAGCGTTCGAAGGCGTGCCGTCGCTTTCCATTCAATCCTGTGATACTCGTCGCCGGGCATGTACTCACGGATACCTGCGTAGTCCACGCCGGTGCGGGCTTTGCGGGAGATCTCTGAGCTCCCCCCGTAGAGGCGTAGCGAGGTCAGCGGCGCCTGCGTTCTCATGCCAGGGTAAACATCAACCCAATTAGTCTGGGGATAAGTGACTTTATCTCTAAACAGGCCTCTCGCATCGGTGAATGTTAGCGTGAATCCAGAGATCTGGAAACGCCCCCTCGCCAACGGCACAATCGCGAACTCCGAGCTGGAAGTTGTTCCTGGCCGGAGCATCCGGCTGAAAGAAGGCGTCACCCTAAAATCCAACGTTTTCTTGAGGACCGGTTGGACGACGAGAATCTGCGCGGCCAACCGAGATCTGTTTCGAATAGTCAACTCTCCCTCAACACTATCCCCGAGGAACACTTTAGTCTTGGACAAGTGTTGTACCACGTGAAGCTCTCTTCGCAGGATGCCTACTTTCCAATGAAAGATGAAGCCGAGGCTTGCCAACGCCAATAGGATTCCTGCGCCGACGGCGGCGAAAATGACTTCCCTCATAAGGAATGCGAGGGCGACCAGTGCCATGCCGAATTCTATTAGCCAGTCTGCTCTCCAGGTTGTCCGTACGGATGTCTTGGGGATTCTCACTTGGTAGACCCTGCTGGTCTCATTCCGGGGATCGGTGTTCCGTCTACCATCTTATGCACCAGGTCATTGACCTCGAGTCCCTCGATCTCTGATTCCCTCGACAACCACATCCTATGGGTCAGCACGGGCTCGATCAGATACTTGACATCGTCTGGGATCACGTAGCCTCTCCCATCCACCAGAGCTCTGGCTTTACACGCCTTGTATAGGTGGATCAACGCCCGGGGGCTCGCTCCAAGCTTCAGCTCTTTCAGATCCCGCGTCTGCCGCACCAAATCCACCATGTAGCTTCTCACATCCTCATTGACATACACTTTCTCAAGATAGCCTGCAAGCTTGCGCACATCTTCCGCCGACGCAACCTTACTAACGTTAGGTGTCTCAATCGTACTGAGCTTGTCAATCAACTCCCGTTCCTCGTCACGTCTTGGATAATCCAAAGCAACTTGCAGCATGAAACGGTCCAATTGCACCTCTGTTAGGGGGTAGACGCCTTCCAACTCGAATGGGTTCATAGTGGCGATTACCATGAATGGCTCCTGAAGGCGAAAGGTTTGGCCCTCAATGGTTACCTGCCGTTCTTGCATGACCTCGATCGTTGCTGATTGTGTCTTGGGCATACCTCGGTTTATTTCATCGATGAGCACGATGTTCGAGAAGATCGGGCCTCTCCGAATTTTGAACTCAGAGGTCTTCTGGTCGAACACAAATGACCCGATCAAGTCCACCGGAAGCAGGTCCGGCGTGGACTGTATCCGCCCAAACTCGCAACCCAAGGTGCTCGCGAAGGTTCTCGCAATGTGAGTTTTCGCCACACCTGGAGCGCCCTGGAGAAGCACATGCCCACCGGCGAGCAAAGCTATCAAAAGGCTCTCGAGAACATCCCGTTTGCCGATAACAAAGCGCGAAGCCTCGTCAAGGATCCGCTTCGCCATATTCGTGACCCAGTCAGGCAGCGGCTCATTCTTTTTCACGTAATCTCCTCCACTTCATCGACGCTTCAAGTTCACGTGCCACATACTCCAATTTGTCACGATCCCAAGTTGGATGCAGACACAACACCGATTCGACATCAAATGGCGCGACGGTCCGCGAGCGTTCGGGCTTCTCCCTCACCTTAGAGGGCTTTCTATAAACGTAGCGAGCCGCAACTAGGATCATCGCAAGTGATGTTAGTCCCAATTTCTCCGGTAGTTGCATGCCGCCCTCTAGGATCGAGATCACGAGTCGTTGAGCCATCAGCTTTGTAGGAGTGAAAGGAGAAGACTCCAGATGAGTCTCGTCCAGCAAGAACACAGTGCCACGTTCTGACTGAGATGCTTGCCTGACAATCGCCGTGTTCATGACATTCTCAATCAGCATAATGTTGTTCGCCCCATGTATCAGTTCGTTCGCAAACGAAGCTGGACTCGTGAAAAGAACAACTGCCCCACGACCCAATTCTAGCTCGGCCAAGATGGGGAAAGGCCCCAAGGGTTCCTCTGACCCTTTCTTGCCGTCTTGATTCAAGTCAAGGAAACTGAAGGGTGATGACCTTGCAAGAACCTTCACATTGCTCGCATTCCCAACGTTAAGGGCAGTAGCATAGTCCAGCACAAGCTCGTTCAGACCCGTGGAGAACTCAGACGGAGAGAAGTCTGAGATAGCTGGAAATGACGGTTGCTTTCGATAGAACAGCGGGTCAACTAGGAGTTTACCGTCGAATCTGACAGGAAGTCCCAGAAGGTCCAATAGGCTATTGCTTGAACCGAAATTGTCACCGATAACCAGGAAGCCACCTTTCCGAACGAAGCCTGCAAGGAAATTCGCTTCGACTCTAGTAAATTGGCGGCTAGGTCCGATAATCAGTAGGACCCCTGCGCCATCAGTAGATGAAAGCGTCTCCAGGAGGTCTGCGCTCACGGCAAGGAAGCCCTTTTCTGCGAGCGCACTTGTTCCGTTCCACTGCGTATTCAGTGTAGAATAGGGGTCGTCTACCGGCATACTCGCAGCAAAAAGGATTGAGAGCGTCAACGCGAGTAGGAATGCTCCGAGCACGGGTGCAGAAGCGATCGGCCTCAGTTTCAACTTTTCACTCTCACACTCGATTCTTCCGCCACTCTAAGCGCGTGGTCGACTGCTTCCTGAGCTTCAATGCGGGAGATCGCATGTTGGCTGTACTCGGCAAGTTCAAACAGTTGGGTCAAAGCTGGCAGAGAAGCAACAGCAGAGCCAAGCTTGTCTGAAACTCGGGCGCTAAACTCTCTTGGCGTCTCTGATTGTTCTCCTCTGGCGCCTAGAAGCTCTGCAAGCATGCGCCTAATCTCCCAGTAAACGGCTTTGACGAAGGGACGGGGCTCCTCGGATTTGACTCCAAGTTGAAGTTCAACTTCGAAGTCCCTGAGAGGCAGCAGCGCTGAAGCTGTGACGGCTCCTTCTGTCGCTTCAGGCTTCTCGACAGCGATCGTCTCAGCTTCTGGTCGTCTTCGTGGAACGGCTCGTCGGCGCAAGATCGAACGAATACTGATTGACCTACCTGAATACACTAGAAGAGCAAAGAATGCGGCACCGATCGCCAACCCTGTCACTGCCGAATTGAGAACTCTCACAACTATCGATCCAGTAACGCTCGCTATCCACGGGCTCGCAGGAACGAAAACTACTAGGATCTTGTTCACGTCTGAAAGATCAAATGAGACGCCAACGGAAATGCGAAAGATACCGGTAGTATCGGTAAGTGCACGACCTAGCTCACGATCTCCAAGAAACGCGATCACCAAGCTTTGGGCGAAAGGTTTCGAATCGATCTCTAATCGACCCTCCAATCGTGCTGTCTGCCCCGAGAGGATGATGAATTCGCCGCCGACCATAGGGAACCCGGAAAGTCCGAGTTGAGTGAAGGTTGGTTTCAGATAGTAGAGTTGGATCGTAATGTTCTCGCTGTTGGCAGTCGCGTAGATTCCCTGTTTCGGGCCGAACCGTGTGCACAGCTGGTGCTCTCCTTGAGGCGTCCCGGTGGGCAACGTCGTGCTCATGCTGTATTTGCCGGCTGAGTCCGTTATGGAGCTGTTGACTGGGTCACCATCCACTAGCAAGTCTACCGTCTTCCCGGCTAACAGGTTACCGAAAGCGTCAGCAAGTTGCCCTTGAACGCTGAAGTTCTCTAGTACGAGGACTCTTTTCGAAGAAGCAGAGATCGTCAGCGTGACTGAGCGGTAGTTTACTGGGACCGTCACAGTCGCCGACTTCGCAGGGCGGAATCTGGAAACATCTTCACCGATCGGCAAGTAGCGAGCGCAAAGTTCGAGCTTGTCCGCTCGGCTACCATTCGAAACAACATACTGCCAAGCGAACCTGCCAAGTTGGTCCAGTGTCAGGTCTGCAACTTGAACTCCATTCATCCAAACCTCCACAATTCGGCTGCCTAGACCAACGTCGCCACTTTGCAGCTCGCCCCAAATGTCCAGAGATCCTTCAGCCTGCACGGGATTGGGATATACTTGCAGGTCCAGCTGAGTTGTTGCGCGTCGGTCCATCGTGTCAAGCTGGTCCTTCAAGTTCGCTAGGCGTTGCTCGAACGATTGCAGTGTGTTTGAGAGGGTTTCCAGGTCGTGGTGCTGGTTTGCGGTGTCGATGTAGTAGATACTGCCTATGCGATCAAGGGAGGAGAAGAGTAGATCCAAGCGTCTCGAAGCCTCACCGATCAGGCCTTCAATTTCGGCGTTATTCCCGCGTGCCTGTGTGACCGCTCCCGAGGCGATCAAGTCTTGAAGCTGGTCCAATCTGGGTTTCAGTGAGTCAAGAGTCAGGACCAGTTCGTGCAGCAACGTTACGTACGTCATCAGGTTGTGCTCGGCGTTCGCTGGAAATCCGCTGGCCATTCTTAGTAGACGCTTGGCCTCTGTGTAGTTACCCTCGGCCGCTCGTTGGGAAGCGATGTCAGCGTAGGCCAAGAGGATCTCCGGCGAGGGAGCGTTCTCTGAAGCAGACGCGAAGTCAATAGCGCTCGTCCTCCTGCCGAGCTTGAGACCAAGCATCGAAGCTAAGTATGAGTAGGTGAGCGGCGCCGTAGCTAGCAAAACGAGCAAGACCACGATTCCTACGCGCCCCCACGCCCTATTCCATCTTGCCCGCAAAATCCACCTACAAACTCCTTCGGCCTAGCTTAGAATCTGGAGTATCCGCTGCACAACAATGTACGCAAAGCCGAAGAGAAACACTATGATGATCGGACGCAGATTGCGTCCCAAGCTTCGTCTGAAGGAAGCGACTAGTTCCAAGGCCACAAGGAACTCGATCAAGTACACAGCATAGTAGATCTCGATTTCTCTCACGCCGACAACCATCAGCGATAGCCCGCTGAGAATGATCACCAACGCGTAAGACAGCACATATCTATCAACTAGCCTCATCGGCCGAGCCTCCGCCGAACCGCAAAGTCACCGAGTGAACTCCGGACTGATGTGTCACCTCTTCCAAGATCATGTCTCTCTTGATGGCTTTGACCACCGCGCAAATTGCGAC
>Ga0315289_10014350_pt1 | contig 11066 bp, 10 predicted proteins | sample YL17G11_40_MG_FD_203452 | JGI IMG/M metagenome (GOLD analysis project Ga0315289, IMG submission 203452) | Sediment microbial communities from Yellowstone Lake, YNP, Wyoming, USA - YL17G11_40 | ecosystem: Environmental > Aquatic > Freshwater > Lake > Sediment | place: USA: Wyoming | collected...
TGCAGATGCAGCTGCTTTTAGGGCAGATATGAAGTCTAGATTGTCCTTAGCTGCTTGCCTTAAGGCTTCTACCGCAGGCTCAAAGGCGTCAACAAGTGTCTTGTCTCCTACCTTGGCCCCTCCTCTTGCCTTGACATCAGCTAACGCCTGCTCCATCATCTGGGCGAAATCAGTTAGATATATCCTGTCCTTAGAGGAGGCAGCCTTACCAAAGCCGATGAATATGCTGCCATAGATGGGACCGGTGACACCACCGGTTGACCTCATTATTGCCATACCAACAGATATTAAAAATGAGGAGATATTATCAGCGTTTTTCTGCCCCTCGTCCTCAAGAGCTGCCCTAAAGCCACCTGCTATAGTTATCCCATGATCGCCATCACCGATAAATGAATCGATTTCGCTGATGTAATCCTTCTTGGATTGAATCATCTCATTTACATCAGCAAGAATGACCCTGAAATCCTCAAGAGTGAGGTAGTTTTTATTCTTATTCATGCTAATTCTTATGCTCTTTAAATTATTACTACATAATTCTAAATATTAATTGGATAATTCCCATACTTTTTTGCTGCATCAATCATTGCAAAGTAATTTTCAGGCTTAACAGTTGACAATATGCTGTTACTATCTGAAAGAATGTGTCTTCCGCCCGGTGAGACCTTCCTTATCAGATCTCTTACATTATCTTCAACCTCTCCGGGAGTTGCCTCGCTTAACATGGTTCCGACATCTACATTCCCGCATACACAAATTCTGTCGCCATATTTTTGCTTAATTTCAAAAATATCCATCCCAGCCTCTGGTTCAATCGGGTGCAGAGCGTCTATTCCTGAAGAAACTATCATTTCGAGTATGGGAATCAGGTTCCCATCCGTATGTTTTATGCAATATGAACCCTGTTTTTTAATTTCACTTACTACTCTTGATAGTCCGGGTAAAACGAAATCCTCAAAATTTTTAGGAGACATGAACGGGCTAGTTTTAAATGCATAATCGTCACCAATTATGAATATATCTGCGCCAATTTTGACTGCCTGCCTTACAATCTCAACGTAATAGTCGGTGGATATTTTTGCAAGGTCTTTTACGATTCCTGGATTATCGTAATAATCAAGTAAAAGCTTATCTATGCCACCCCTAAGGTACCATGGGATATTGAATGCGTCATGAACATGCATACAAATGATTTTTTTATCTTTATATTTTTCTACTACTTCCTTCAAAGTTCTTAATCGATTCAAATCCGTTGGATCAGGCGGTTCATATTTCTTTAAGTCCTCAAGTGACTTAATTGGACCATCTATCGGAACAGTTGTTCTCTCGACAGTCTTTTTTCTTATTACCCCCCATTCATTTTTAAATGTTCCTTCTTTCTCATCCAATATCTCAACATCATGATCCATATCCACGACTATGATATCTAAATCCTTTTGAACACAGAAATCATACCAGGTAATATTCGGGTTTATTTTCTTTAAAACGTTCTCATCCATCCAGAAGGTAAATACTGGAACTTTATCTGGAATCTGATGGTTAAAAACTGTAAATACTCTTTCCCTCGAATTCATATTTTTACTCCCCATACTAACATTTTTTTAAGTTCAGAAATTTAAATTTGCATGAATATCAGTACTTATTCCCCGATCCATAGCCATTTATTATCAGCTCTTTTAGGTACTCCTTCATGTCAATCATTGCATCCCGGGAGGCGGAAAACAAGGAGGGGTATCCCTCGTATTTCTTTGAATATTCCATGATTTTTTTTCTGAAAAGTTCCTGGTAGAGGGCCCCTATATTGAATTTAACAAAAGATCTCTTGCCCTGACTGTCGCATCATATACCGCCAAGACATCCATTCCATCTACAACTTCAGCATGTAGGCAGTTAAGATCATATGCAGCTCCCCTTCTTGCAAGATAATCTATTCCAGTTATTTCACCGAATTCCTGTCCGGTCATTGCATACTGATTGTTAACTACCACGAATATTATCGGTACCCCAAAGCACCTCTTCATGAGACCGTTTTTAAACTGTACCATGGAGGCAAGGTTTATAGATTCATAGGAAATACCGTTAGAATATGCTCCATCTCCTGCAAGGCAAAGCACAATCCTACCACTATCCAAGTACCTAGATGAAATAGCTGCTCCAGTTGCAATTCCCATATGACCACCCACTATGGCGTTTGCTCCAAGATGACCTAACTCAAAATCAGCTATATGCACGCTGCCGCCTACACCCCTGCAGTATCCATCCTTCCTGCCAAAGAGCTCAGCTATCATCCTGTAGATATGCATCTTTATGGCTTTTTCTTCAAACTCTTCCCTTGAGGAGCTGATCGCAGATCTTCATTAATTGCCCTTAGGTATCGCTCTCTTTTCGATAAGAGCTCTCTTAGTTCAGCATCGCTCATCTGCTTAATGACGCTATATCCCTTGGCAATTGCATCGCCATGACCCCTGTGGGAGCTTGTTATGTAATCTTCCTTACCTAGGGCATAGATGGAGCCAGTGGATGTTGCCTCCTGTCCAATTGAGATGTGAGTTGGCCCAACGTATTTGAACTTTGGCAATGGAGCATATATACCAGCAACTATCTCTGCTATCATCTCCTCAAAGGTCCTTATCGCGAACATCTGTTCAAGGAGCTCAAGGCATCCCTTGCGGGTTAGATTGCCTTTGTCGATCTCGCTTTGAAGGGAACGTCTGTATTGAAACATCGGGATCTCGGGGAACCTTAGTTTGCTAGGTTTTATCTCAACTGTGACCTGGATCTCTTTAACCATTTTCCGTATTTTTTACTCTTTTACTGCTCCCGCAGTAATTCCTCTAATTAAAAATCTTTGAAATATAAGGACAAAAGCTATGGGAAATATAACGGCAAGAACAGCACTTGCTGTCAGTCCGCCAAAATCAACTGTGTATCTGGTAATAAAACCCGCTATAGCTAACGGTATTGTGAAGACATTGCTTTTAGTTATTAATGTCATTGCACCTATGAATTCACCCATTGCGAAAACAAAGCATATTGCTCTAGCAGTGATCATGCCTCGCAGAGATATATTACTTATTCTTCTATTATTCAAGAAATCAACTAAATCCTTTTTAGTGGGTGGTACTGACTGAGTACCAACCTTGCTTACACATAACTCACCCACAGCATTTGCATATCTTATGGCAATTTCAATATCTAAATATATCTTGTAAAAAAATAAGCCCACTTATAAACGCATCCCTGGCACATGAAAATGAATTCTACTCTTCTTCGGAAATCATTTTTAAATTAAATATCTTTTCTTATCTAACTTTAATTTATTTCAAAGAAAAATTTAACTCTCAAGAACTTTTGTAACAGTCTCTGCTATTCCCAATGGAGACATGCAATACTTCGTTAATAGCCAATCTCTACTACCAATTTCTGTAGCATATACATCTGGAATACCAATTCGTTTAAATTTTATACGCTCAGTGCATATTTCTGCTAAAACCTCGGCTACTGCACCGCCAAGTCCTCCTAGAATATTGTGCTCCTCAACAGTTATTATTGTACGAGTCTTTTCAGCAGCTTTAGAAATTGCCCCCGCATCAATAGGCTTTAAGGTATGCATACTTATAAGACTGCTTTTGATACCTCTCTTCAGCAATAAGTCACAAGCAAGTAAAACATTATAGCCTATTGATCCTGCGAAGATTATTGTAGCGTCACATCCATCTCTAATCTTGATTGACCTACCAATTTTATAATCAACTGGTTTTTGATGTATATCTTTTTCTCCCTTGTAACCACATCGATAATACACTGGACCTTCATACTCAATCATTGCCTCGGCTGCAGCCTTTGCTTCATAACAATCACATGGTGACACAACTACCATATTGGGTAGTGCTCTCATAATTGCAAGATCTTCAGTTGAATGATGAGAAACTCCCAGTACACCATAAGAGAGACCACCCCCAATTATAACTATCTTTACATTTAAATTATGATAACAAACATCGTTACGAATCTGTTCTAGGGTCCGTAAGGTGGGGAAATTACCTATAGAATAGGTAATTACTATATTACCCTCCATTGCAAGACCACTGGCTATTCCAGTCATATTCTGTTCAGCCACACCAACATTATAAAATCGACCTGGAAACATCTGGGCAAAAGTCTCAAGTTGCCCATAACCCATATCAGCTGTAAGTAGAACAATTCGATCGTTCTTCTTAGTAAGATCTAATATTGTTTTGTTAAATGCATTTCTCACAGTATAACCCCTAACTCTTTATAGGCTTCTACTAGTTCTTCATCATTACAATACTTATAATGGCTACCTAAGGTATCTTCGAGGAAACTAATGCCCTTCCCTTTAAGGGTATGAGCAATAATGCACGATGGTTTACCGTTTTCCAAAGGGAGATCGTTGAGTGCTTCATCAATTTCCTGAAAATTATGACCATTAATCTCCTTTACTGACCAATTAAAACTTTCAAATTTCTTTGCAAAGGGCTCCAAATCAATAATATCCTTATTTCTACCGAATGCCTGTATGTTGTTATAGTCAACAATTGCAACTAGATTACTTAAATGGTGCTGCGCAGCAAACAATGCAGCTTCCCAATTGGAACCCTCATCCCATCCACCATCTCCCATTAATACAAAAACACGGTATTTCTTTTTTCTAATTTTACAGTTAAGAGCCATCCCTACAGCAACTGGTAAACCGTGACCCAAAGAACCTGTTGATAACTCAACCCCTGGAACAAGATAGCTAATATGGTCTCCGAGATGGCTTCCTTCCTGTCGAAAGTCATTAAGCCAATCTTTAGGGAAGAATCCCCTTTCGGCTAGAATAATATATACCCCCAGTCCGCCATGTCCCTTACTCAGGATGAAACGATCTCTTTCCGACCAGTCTGGATGTTTTGGATCTACCTTCAAAATTTTGTAGTACAAAACAATCAAAAGCTCTACCATTGATAAACAACTACCAATATGACCACCTTCCCCTATATTGCTTATCCTACAAATTTGAGCCCTTATTCTTTTGGCTATGTTTTGATAATTTGTTAATTGTTCCCCTGCAACGACATCCATATATGTACCTCCTATAATTTTACTAACTAATAAAGCTATAAAGTTCTTCTATTAGAATCCAAAATAAAATATTTAATATCTCCCATATTTCCTAATGGTCTTGATCATTAATAAATAATTATATGGATCTACTCCAGAATGGATTGAGTTGCTTGAAGACATTATTAAACCACCACCATTCGAAGCGTTTTTTATGATATTTAAGACTTCTTTTATTATTTCATTTTTATTTCCATTAACTAAAGTAGTTGCACAATTTACATTTCCCATTAATACAATCTTTTTGCCATATTGTATTTTTAACTTAGCAATATCCATACCCGCTAAAGGATCAATCGGGTTTAAACAATCAATATTTGATTGAATTAATAAATCTAAAATCTCATTTATATTTCCATCAGAATGTTTAATGACGAATAATCCTAATTCTTTAAGTGATTTAATTAATTTACAGAAATGGGGATAAAAAAGCTTCTTGTACAAACTTGGTGAAAATAATAATCCTCTGTTGTCTGCAAAGTCATCACCCAAAACGACAGCATCAGCTCCAATTTGTCTTACTTTACTAGCTAGTTCTAAATTGTAATAATATGATAAATCTACTAACTCAAGGATCAATTTCTGATCATCATAAAGATTTATTAAAAAGTTCTCATACCCCAATAAGTCCCTGGGTATTGAAATAACATCATTAATTTTAAACACAATAAATTTTCTTTTCTTAAATCTTTTAACTGCAACTGAAAGATCATTAAATTTACCACTTACATTTAAATTAGGAATTATTATATTTTTTAAATCGCTTCTTTTTTTTATTGGTCCCTCTATTGCAATTTTATTTTTTTCGATCGAATTAATTCTTTTTATGCCCCACTCATCTATGAGAATATTATTAGATATTTCTTTTAGCTCAATATTTTGAAAAATAGTGACTCCATCCAATTTCATTTTTTCTACAAAATCTAACAAATCAGATCTTCCATTTAATTTTGAGATTATTAAAGGATGAATTACCAATTCAAAAGTGGGTATCCTGTCAGGAATTTTATGTTCAAAGATAGCAAGAACTCTGTAATATGAATTCACAAAAGATTAACTTCTATATATATTTGCATATATTCGAGAAACATTTTCCAATATATATTTATAATTCTCATAATGCTTTGCAAAAAAAATTTTTGTGTCAATATCTACAAAAAATTCTTCTTCTATATCAAAGACATTTTCTAATTGATTTTCTAAATTGTAATTGGCATCTAAGCATCCCCCCGCAATTAATGCAGTGCCAAGCGTGGTTTGGTCTGTTCTTTTCGCTTTAACGTAATTAATACCAATAATATTTGTTTTAATCTGGTTCCATAATTTATTCTTTGCGCCACCACCAATAACTCTTATATCTTTAATTTTGACATTGTCAAATTTATGCAATATTTCATCTAAAAAAATTTTATACTCAAATCCAATTGAGCACATCATCGAATAATAAAATTTTTCAATGCCGTCATTTAATGAAAATCCTAAATATGCTCCCCTAAATTCGGGCATGGCAGGAGTTATTCTTCCGCTTAGATGTGGCAAAAAATAAAGGATATTATCTTTTTTAAAATCTAATCTTTTATTTAAAGCTTCAAACATAAGATCCAAACTTTTATATCCTATTTTTAATTTTTCATAAAACCATCTGAAATTTTCACCACCACTAATAATATAATGCATTGCTATCCATTTATTATTTATATAGTGGGGAACTAGATTATATAAAAAATTCTCTGTATCTGGGTAATAGTTATCGATACATACACCTATACACGTAGCTGTAGCAGAAATATCCATTGCTTGTCCATCTTTAAATATGCCACTGCCCAATAAACTAGCTGGTAAATCGCCAATGCCTGCCAGAATAATTACATCCTTTGACAATCCAAGAGTATTTACAATCTCTTTTCGTAATCTACCAACGACCTTATTTGGAGAAACTATACTAGGCAATCGTTCTATATCAATGTCAAAATAATCACAAAGGACTTTTGACCATTTTCTGTACCTTACTTCCGCAAGTCCTGAATAACATATCGTTGAATAATCTTGATATACTTCATCTAAACTCAAATCGCACAATTTTCCGACAACATAAGTAGTAGGTTGAATAAATTTATAGATTTGTTCATACATTTCGGGGTACTTATCTTTCCACCATAATATTTTTTGAAGATATGTAGGAGAAGCACCATTAAGGTTAATAACATTTTTAAAATTTTTATCTTGAGCAATAACCTTATATAAATAGGCTGAGTTGTTATCAAGACCAGTATCGTATTCTGTAACAGGAACCCGCTTATGATCTATACCGATAATGCCTGCTTGTTGACTTGAAATAATAATGCACTTAATTTCATCTTTATTTATTTCTACTTTACTTAACAAATCTTTTATCAATAAGACAGTGTTCTTATAAAAATCATCAGCTTTTTGAAATAATCTTTTTTTTTCAGAATCAAAATAAATTCTGTTTCTTTTTGTTAAAATAGCTATTGATCTATATCTAGAATTATATAATGCTACTTTTGTGAAAGTTGTTCCAATATCAACCGATATAATGTAATCCATAAGTGTAAGATGTTATAGTTTATTTAAACTTTTATATTAATTCCTAAAAAGCTTCCTGAACTATTTCTATATTCTTTTTATCGTAATTGTATATAATCAGTATTTTGTCTTAACCTTAATATTTGTACTTTTCATTTAAAACATATTTCTCTTCAATACTTCGAGTCGTTTGCTATTTGTTATATTAAATCAATAATTTCTCAATAATTAAAAAGTCTTTCGATAGTCCCAACCTGTTCAATCTATATACCACTTTTTCTCTTCATATATGAAGTATATGAAATTGCTAGAATCAAGACTATGCCCATGGCAATTTCCTGCCAGTAAAATGTCATTCTCGCCATAATCAATCCATTGTTTAAAATTCCAATTACGAGAACTCCTAAAAATGTCCCTATCATAGAACCTTCACCGCCGGCTAAAGCAGTTCCCCCAAGTATAACAGAGGTTACTGTTGGAAATAGAAATGTATTAGAGGCATTAGCTTGACCAGATCCCATCCTAGAAGTTAATATAATTCCAGTTAATGCGGAGAGAAAACCAGAAATCAAATAAACAGTTATCTTTATTCTATCTATATTTACACCAGATAAGAACGCAGCCTTTTTGTTTCCCCCAATTGCATAAACTTGCCTTCCCAACTTGCTTTTTGATAATAAAATATAACCAATAATGAAAAATATTATTAAATATATAGTTGGATACGGAACTGGTCCCAACATCCCTTGACCAATTTTCTTAAAACCTTTAGTAATTCCTTCATAAACTGAATAACCTCCGGTTACACCAAAAATCAAACCATGTGCAACTGACATTGTGCCCAAAGTTGTCATAAAATCATTTACACCCATTTTTGTAATAATTAGCCCATTTATCAATCCAAAAGACAAACCAACCAATAACACTAAGGGAATAGCTAAAAAAATACTTATGCCATTCTTTAAAAAAAGTGCAGTTAAAACACCCGATAATCCACATACAGCAGCTACAGAAAGATCAATCCCACCAGATATTAATACAAAAGTCATTCCAATTCCCATAATTCCTATAAAACTCATTTGCCTTAAAATATTCAACATATTATCAACCGATAGAGCACGAGGATTTATTATGCTGAAGCCAGTTACTAATACTATTAATACTCCAATTAACATAAATTCATGTTTTCCATTCATATACAATTTTTTAACTCTTTCAAGAAAAAATAAATTCCTTGAGATTGTTGTATTATTGTTTTTCATTATTCCGCCCTCCCAAAGATTGCTAAATTGATAATTTTCTTAGCTGAACCTAAGATTCTCGGTAGAATTTCCACAACTTCTCCTTGTTTCAAAACGATAATTCGATCTGCAATAGCTAATATCTCCTCCACTTCAGAGGAAACAATAATTATGCTCACACCATCTCTGGCAACATCCATAATTATTTGATGTATCTCTGGTTTCGTGGCAACATCTATACCTTTTGTGGGTTCATCTAAAAGTAGAATTTTTGGGTTTACAGCTAACCATCTAGATAAAACAACCTTTTGTTGGTTCCCGCCACTTAAATTTTTAGCAAGCTCAACCATACTTTCAGCTTTAATTCTCAAACTATTCTTATATATATTTGCAATTTTTATTTCATTTTTGGAATTAATAAAACCCAATTTTGCAATTATATTTAATATTGAAATTGTAATATTAGCCGCGATAGACAAATTAAATAGCATACCCTGCTCTTTTCTATCTTCTGGGACTAGACCGATACCATATTTAATTGCATCCTTAGGATTCCTAATTTTACATTCTTTGCCAAATATTAATATTTTGCCAGCATTGCTACGCCTTAGACCAAAAATAGTTTCTAAAATTTCAGTTCGGCCTGAGCCAACCAATCCACTAATTCCAAGAATTTCTCCTTTATAAAGATCAAAGTTTATATTGTGTTTTGAGTTATTAACTTTTAAGTCTTTTATCTCTAACGTTTTAATTGTTTCAACAGTAGATGTTTCTTTTATTTCAAATGCTGACTCTCTACCGACCATTAAAAAAATTGCCCTTTCTTTTGAAAATTCACTCTTCGATATTGTGCTAATTTTTTTGCCATCCCTCAAAATGGTTATTCTATCTGCAAGTATTTCAACTTCATCCATATTATGAGTTATATAAATAACAGACTTATTCATTGTCTTTAATCTCTCAATAGTCTTGAAAAGTGTTTCTTTCTCCTCAGCGCCAAGAGAAATTGTTGGTTCATCAAAAATTAATATTTTTGAATTTAGTGAAAGTAACTTAATTAGTTCAACTAATTGTTTTTGAGATACTGATAAATTTTTTATTTTTTTTGTTATATCTATATCAACATTTAAATCTACGAAAAGATTATTAATATATAAATATTCTTTTTTTTTGTTTATTAAGCCAAAATTGTTAATGATTTCTTTACCTAATAATATATATTCAATTATTGTTAGGTTATCTACTAAATTAGGCTCCTGATAAATCGCCCCTATCCCATTTTTCATTGCTGTTAATGGTGAATTTATATCTACTTTCTCCCTATCAATAAAAATTTCACCTTCATCTTTTTTTATAGCACCTGTAAGTAACCCTACAAAAGTTGATTTTCCTGCTCCATTCTCACCAATTATGCAATGCATCTCACTATTTTTTAATTCAAAATCAAATTTATCTAGCGCTATAACCCCAGGATAACTTTTTGTTAAATTTTTAACTTCAATCAAATTTTCCCTCTCGTTCAATTCCTAAATGGTTAGGGTGCATATGAATGCAACCCATTAACCTTTTTTCTTAATTTTATTAACCTATCTTTATCCATTTTTATCCTTACAGATGATTTGATTAATGATATATTAATCATGTTGTCCGTAGGTTAGGGAGGGGGTGGATACGTTTATTTGTCCCTCAACCCCTAATTATTAATTGAATGAAGCAATCTAATAATTAATTTACTGGTATATATTTTTATAAGGGTTTGTGTCTTCTTGTTTTATCCTTTAATCAATCTATTTATATTGTTATTAAAATGCCTTTTTAAAAATCTTTTTTATTAATTATCAGGCGAGTTATTTTTTAACTCGCCTGATACATAACTAAAATTAAATGTTATTTGCCTTGGATATAATCATCATATTTCCCGGTTCTAACATCTTCGATAGTAATTAAAGCGGTTTTTATCCTACAATATTTACCTTGCCATTCCGGAAGGACTTCACCACCCCGAATTACAGTAATCATCGATTCTGCTGCAAGTCTCGCTTGCTTATCTGGAAATTGCCGTGAAATGGCCCATAAATTAATACCACTTTTCATTGCTTTAACGCCTTCAGGCATTCCATCTGTTGCCACCCCAAACACTTTATCTTTTAGCCC
>Ga0315289_10014351_pt1 | contig 11066 bp, 9 predicted proteins | sample YL17G11_40_MG_FD_203452 | JGI IMG/M metagenome (GOLD analysis project Ga0315289, IMG submission 203452) | Sediment microbial communities from Yellowstone Lake, YNP, Wyoming, USA - YL17G11_40 | ecosystem: Environmental > Aquatic > Freshwater > Lake > Sediment | place: USA: Wyoming | collected...
TGTCCGGCTTCTCTTTGCCGACCAGGATGAAGCCCTTCTGGCTGACGGTCCCGAGGACCTCGGCCTCGCGATGGATCACTTCAGTCTGGTCGCCGCCGACGAGCCGATCGTAGGTCAGGCGAAACCGGTAGATGCCGCGCCGCCGCTGGTCCAGCACAATTCGCCACGTGTCGCCCGTCAGGCGGCGCGAACTGATGCCGGGCCCATCGACCCAGGAGTTGACGGCCCCTTCCGGCAGGCGCACCCGCAGGACCGAAACGCCGGCGTTCTGAATGTTGCACTCGACACTCGTCTCCGCGGAAACCTGGCCGTGGCGCAAGCGAAGGAGCGTCACCGCCGTAGCCGCAATCTGCGCCTCCAGCCGCTCGACGCCGAGGCCGAGCGACCAGGAACCCGAGTACCTGTAGCCCACGCTGTCCGCCGGCAGAGGCGTCTGCCGATCCCCCGCGGGCACGACGCCGCGCACCTCGCCCGCCGGTTGGGCCTGAAGTCCCGTCTCGCCGGCCGGTTTCAGGCGGATGTCGGCGCGCGGGACAACCAGGAGGCCCCCTTCCACCCGCCGCATCCCGACCAGGTCGATGGATTCGATCGCCACCGGCCGCTGGTAGTCCGGGATTTGACTCATCTCCAGGACGAACGAGACGGGCCCGAGTTGGCCCTTCTTAAGATTGATAATGAGGTCGGCCTTTGCGTTTTCCGCCGCCGGTTTCAATTGCCAGTCCGCGACGGCCTCGCCCTGAACCCTGAGCGGCGTCAGACCGGCGGGCATTCGCAGCACGACCTCGAAAACCTCCGCCTGCTCCACCTGGAGGTCGGCCTGGAACGTCCGCAGGAGGACGTCCTGTTCGAGTTCGACGGTGTCGAGGACCAGGGCGGTGACGCGCGGTTCGATCCTTTCGGTCGAAACCGAGAGCGTGCCGCCCGGCTGGCGGTAGCGGTAACCGAGTTTCGCCCCGCCTTTCTGAATCCACTCCGGAAGCGCCGTCACGTCCACCTGCTCGGTCAGCGTCGCACCGTGATGCCGCAGTTGCACTCCTTCGCCGGCCGAGACGCCGATGACGCCTTCCTCGCTGTGAACTTCCGTCGGCTGGAGGCGCGGGATCGCGATCCCGTTCATCACGCGCAGGTTGTCCTGGAGGCGGACGACGACGTCCGCCTTTCCGAGCACCGCATCGGCAAAGCGAACGACCAGGCGGTCGCCGCCGACTGTCTCCCAGTCGCGCACGCCTTGGCCGGCGACGGCAAGGACCGTCGACCCCGCCGGGATGCCGATCGAGACGCTCCGAATCTCGCGCATCTCCACGTTATAATGAAGGTGCGTCTCGAGCGTGAGCACACCCGCCTCGATGACGGCGAGGGCTTCGGTCGCGACGGCGACCTTCGGCTCGCGATCGACGATCTCGACGGTCACCGAAGCCGGCAGCCGCGCGTACGAATAGTCCAGCGACCTGGCCTCGGCCGGGGCCGCTTCGCTCGACCGCGCGGCACCGACCACCGCCGTTTCGTTCAATATCAGGTCCTTGGCGGGCTCGAGCCGCAGCGACCCTTCCTGGAGCCCCGCGCCGACCACGACGACCGGTGAAACGGCCAGGGCAGCCTGGTCAGCCGCGAGCGACTGCTCCGCCCGGACCGCCAGACGCGATTCGTCCTTCACCGTCCGCGCGAACGTCACTTCCGCCGCCCGGCCGTCCTCCTCCACGCGCCACCGCAGGACGTCGGCGCCCACGATGCGCAGCACCAGGACGCCCGCCGGCATCTCGAGCCGCAGCGAACGGATCCCGCCCCTCTGGACGCGGCAGACGATGGGCTCGTCGCGGATGATAAGCCCGCGCCCAATCTGGAACACCGAATCGACGCGCGCCAGGAACGCCGCCTCGCGCTCCGCGGCTCCGGCTTTCTTTTCCCAGACCAGGCTCACGCGATCGGCCGGCGGCGCGAGCAGCCGCACACGCCGTTCCGCGCCGGCGGTCTTATCCTCCAGCACGACACCAGGCGGGGACACGGTAAACTCGCCCGTCCCGGCCGCCAGCACCACCGTCATCGCGCTCGAGGTGGCGATCGGCACCGGCACGACGATCCGCTCGACGCCGGGCGAGGGCGACGCGCGCGGCAAAAGGAAGTCGGCGGTCAGACGATAGGTTCCCGGCTGGCGGACCCAGAGGACGTAGCCTCCCGCCTCCGCCACGACCTCGGCCCCGGACGCTTGCCAGCGCTGAAGCGCCACCTCGCGCGGAAACAGCGGAATCCGCAGATCGGCCTGATGGGCCCGGACCACCAGATCGGCCCGGACTTCGCCCAGCGTCGCCTCCGCCGGCGCCCGGACCTCGTACTCCGCCTTCTCGAAGACATACGGGCTGACGGTTCGGCCCATGGGAGCCTGGCAGGAAGAAGCCCAGGCGAGGCAAACCGCCGCGGCGAGCCAACTGAGCGTGGGTCGCATTTCCGAACCTCCCTCAGGCTTATAGACGCACGAAAACCGGGCAGGTTCCTGAAAGTCCGCTGGGGGCACTGGAAGGGTCCCCCCCCCCGGACTCGCTCTCATCATCCTCCGCCGCGCCCGAGGAGTCAAGCAAAGACGTGTGGCTACCGAAATTTCCGCATAGTCTACTTTGCCAAGGCCCCCGGTCTCTGGTCCGCAAGGCTTCCGGGCCTTACTATTCGGTAGCCGTGGGGGCGGGAAAGCAATGGCGTCCCCAAGAGGAGTCGAACCTCTAACCTTTGGCGCCGGAGGACGAGAGGTCACTTGCAAGTGCCAGGTTCGCAAGGACTTGCGAGGCGTTTTTCGGCCGAAAACGAGACTTCCAAGTGATTGACAAGTCACTGAGCAGGCGATAACAAGCCACCACCACGTGGCGACTGATCCATCAGTGCCCTACTCCTGGCGAGCGACGGCGCCCTGAGAATACCCCCCGGTACTGCATCCGGCCGCTACCACGGGAAGACCCCGGCTCTGGACAAAGTCCGTCGCGATGCGGTCCGCGAGGCCCTTCTCCAGCCACCGCCACTCCGGCGTCTCGCTCGCCAGGCCCTCAATCGCGCGGCGAAGGCAAAGCATTTGCTCCCGCTGCTTCAGCCGCGAGGAGGCATCGAGGTCAGGCTCTTTCAACGTCGCCAGGGTCCACGCGTCTATCGCTGCGTTGCCCGCCGAGCGGGCCTCTGTGTCAAGTTCTGACATAGGACATCACCTCGCACCCCTGAGGGCGGCGGAGTTAGCCTCGATTTCGGCGCCAGCCGAAACCTCCGGCTCGCCCGCGACGCGCGGCGAGTCGAGAGCTATCTACGCCGCCATGCAAGAGGTGATGGCGCCGGCAGAACGCGCCGACAGGCCCGCGCGGGCAAGGAAGTCGACGAAACCCCCGCCATCGCTATCAGACTCAGAATCGCGGTATGCATGTCCCACCCCCCCGGATTCGCCCACGATTTTCCATTTCCTTCCCACCAGGATGGTTATGGTATGTTTCCTAACGAGTTTACCTCGATCGCAGACTTTGACAAGCGTGTTTCGCGTCCCAAGCGACCCAGCCCCTCTCTTTCCCGCCATCCTCCCCGCTTCGGGGCAAGGTCAACCCTGTGGCGCCGACGTTCAGTCGACTCCGAAGCCCAAACATCGCCCTGACCTCCTATCGCCGGACCGGCTCATTGGTCGTCGGCCTGGGAGCGGAGGGCTTCGCCAGATTCAGCACGCTGACCGGCGGGGACAAAGCCGTGCTGGCGAAATACTGCATCGCACGCCCCGGAGAGCATGAACCTGACGAAATCCTTCGTCGTCTCGCTGGCCTGCGGCGAGACGTACAGAAACAGCCGTTGGGAAAGAGGGTACGTTCCCTCGGCCACCGTCCTGCCGTTAGGCTTCACGACCTTATCGCCTGAGCCAATGGCTACAATCCGGACGGCCTTGTCGTCCGGCGGAATGCCGGCCAAATCCACAAATGCAATCCCCTGCGGATCGAGGATCAGCGCCGCAAGGATTTCTGCCGTGTCCTTCTTCACCTGGAGGTTCTTGCACTGTGTGCCCCGCATGACGCCCGAGAAGAACATCGCGGCCACCGGGTCGGCGGCGCCGAGCCCATAGCAGTGGATGTCTTTCTGCGCCATGACGAGGCTGTCACCCCACTGGGCGACCTCGCCGGCGAAGATGGAGCGGACGCGATCCAGGGTCATCGCCTCTTCCTGGTTCACGATGCTCGTGACAATCGCGACCGCCCGGCCGGCGATGACATACCTCTTGGCCTTCAGTTCCGCCCACCTGGCGCCGTGTACCTTCAAGGTCGCCTCGCCTGGAGGGCCTTGAAGCAGGAGCAGTTCCTTGCCGCCCAGGAATTGTCCGACGGCGGCCGGCTCGTCGGCCACGGTGTACCGCATCTGCACGACGGCCTTCGCCCCGACGTATTCGACCGCCAGATCCTGCATCAGGGGGCTGCGGACGCTGCCCGCCGCCTCGATCCTCGCGCCCTTGCCGGCCTTCATCTCGTCCAGACGCTGTGCGGCCAGCATCTCGTTCTGCGTGGCCCGGGGGAAATAGCCTTTTTCCCTGATGATCTCAGCGGCGGCATCGCTCACGGCGAACCGACAGAACTCGCGGACAGCGGCGGGCGACTTGTCGGAGAAGACGAAACGAAACTCGCGGACGACGGGATACTTCCCCAGGACGATGTTCTCAACGGTCGGAGGCAAGGGCCGAGATTTCGGGTCCTCGGCAACAGAGAGGAGTTTGACCTCCTCCGGGGGCGTGGGGCCGATCACGATGATGCCGATGCCGTTCGGATCCTTCGCCACGGCCCCGATGACGTCGCGGTTCGAGGTCAGGTTCTGAAGGTCTTTGCGCCACTTCCGGTAGTCCAGCAGGTTATCGCTCAGCATGGCGCCGGCCAGTTGGCGGGAGGGCTGGATCGTGTAAACCGCGATCCGGCCGCCGCTGCCGCCCACCTCGCGCCAAAGTGTCACCGTCCCGGACCAGATGGCGCAAATCTGGTCGAAGTTGAGCGCGCCCAGGCGATTACCCTTGTTCACCACGAACCCCAGTGCGGTCTGGGCAAAGGTCCATTCGGGGCCCGGCTGCTCGATGTCGGGAAAATGGGACGGCCACATCTTCCCCAGGATTTCACGCAGCGGCCACTCGACGTAGGCCGCGTCCGCCCGACCTTCCTTCAGGGCGGTGACGCCCATGCTCGCAGCACCCCCGCCGAACTCGATCCGCAGGTCCGGATGCTCCTTCGTGTACGCCTCGGCGAGGCCGCTGAGCGCCAGGTAACAACTCGGCGTCCCCTGCAGGCGCAAGGTTTGCACGCCACCGGGGTTGATTTCGGCAGCGGCCACCCACCCGGCGGCGACTACCGCCCCGGCAAGGATCGCTAGAGCCAAGATGCTTCGCATGACAGGCCCCTCCGTCAATTTCTATTCCACCGGCGGCGGCTTCTTCTCCTTCACTTCCGGAGACTGGGTCTCAATCTTGAGGGCATGGTCAAAAACTTCATGCACGATCTTCATCACGCAGCCCTCGGCGCGAAGCGCTCACTTCTCCTCCTCCGTGGGCTGGCCGTTCCGATATTCCTGAAAGACCAGGATTCCTCCAATGCTTCCCGCATCACCGGTGGCAGGAATGCCACACATCCCCTGCCAGGGCTTCCCGTCGCGCCATTCGCCCTCTGCCTTAACCGTGCCGTCCCGGTTCCAGTAGGTCCACGTGCCATGCTTCCAGCCTTTGCGATAGGCGCCGATCACCGCTATGCTGCCATCCGGATACCAGAAGGTTTGCTGACTGGAACACTCGGAGTCATATACCGCTTCCCGGCACTTGGCGCCGGTCTTCTCGTCCCACTCCTGCCATAAACCTATTGGGTAACCATTCTGATACGCCCCCTCCTTAGCCTTGCGCCCATTGGTGTACCACTCCGTCATCCGACCCTGCGGGAGGCCGTCGACGTATTCGGTCTCGCGATGCAGTTGGCCGTTTTCAAACCACAGTCTCTGGGTCCCATGGAGAACGTGCTTTCCGTTCTTGATGTAGAAACTCTCCTCCTTCAACGACCTGCCGACCGGGATCCTGACGGTCTGGACGCGCTGCCTGTCGGCTGCCTCATGGCAGCCATTCAGTACGCCCATCCCCGCGACATACAGGAGCGACAAGAGCAGCGTGCTTCGTAGCGGGTGCCGCATGGATACCCTCCTCTTCTTCGAGCAGCAAACGGATACGCCACGGCCTTGCATCAGCGCGTCAGAGGTAATCGACATAGAAACGGTGCTCGCGACCCAGGAGCCAGCCATCGAGCCTGACAAGCGGGTAATAGACGGCGACCAGCGTGTGCTCCCAGTCCGGGTCGGCTGAGACGAAGGCGTAGTATTGCGTCCCCTCGGGCCCCGCTTCGATGCGTGCGGGAAAGCACCGAGTCCACACCAGGTAACTGCCGACATAAAGGAGCAGAACGGCGAGCAGGACGACAAGGTACCTGCGCGCTCGCCGCGTCCGAGCCCCGCGGGGTCCCTCGCCCGGCGACGAACGGGCTGGCGGTGGGTGATTCATGGTTCCCCTCCGGCTCCGGGCTCAGCGGGCCTTTTCGACGGTGTCGGCGAACTGGAGGATCACGGCGTCGCAGGCCTGGACGCCGGCGTCTTCCAGGGCGGCCTTGGCGGCCAGGGCTTCCACCAGGTCCACGCGGGCGGCCACGCCCTTGTCGCTGACTGTGACGGTCCTGCCCGGCACGGCGATCAAACGCAGTTCCACGCGGGCGCGGCAGGAAATCAGGCCCTCCATCGCGGCCGCATAGGCGCTCGTGCCTTCACCCTCCAGAACGAAATCCACCTTCTGCTCGCCGTATCGGCCGGTCTCCAGCAGCGCCTGCTTCCAACCGGCCACCGGGTCCTTGGGCACGATCACCTCGATCCCCAGCGCCTTGAGGCGGTTGGCGACGGCCATCTGGGCGGCCGGGTCGGCCAGCGGACGGTTCACATGCGTTTCCGTCACGTCCACGAGGATGACTTTTCCCGCCAGCGCCTTGGCGGCCTGGCGGACCTTGGCCATGGCCTCGTCCTCTTCGGCTTTCAGAGGTTTCTGAAGTTCGCGGACCTGGGGCGTCAGAGAGTCCTTGAGCCGATCCACCAGCGCTTCCAAGCCTTTCTCGGCGACTGCCTTGGCCGAGACGGTCGTCTGGACGGTCGTGCCCACGTCGATAATCTTGAGCACCACGTAGTTGGTCTGCCCAATGCGGCTCGCCCGGCCGACGATCACGTAATTGGCGGCCAGGAACTTGCCGAGTTGCGCCGCGGAGGCGTTGTCCACCAGCCCCGCGAGTGCCATCTTGTGCTCGTCGGCAACCTTCTTGATCTGGTCGCGGTTGACGATGGTGACCCGGTCCATCCCGGCCAGCATCGTGTTGACCTGGTCGGTCAGAGCGGCCGGCTCCAGGTCCACGCTCTTGAGCACGTCGAAGTCGAACACGGCCACTCGGATGGCCCGCAGGTCCGCCTTGTCGGCTGCCTCGGTCGTGCTTTCGGCCGTCTGGGCGGCGGCAGGCTTGTCTTCCGGCTGCGCCCGCGCCTGGGCCACTCCCAGCAGGGCTGCGATGGCGATGCATGCGACACAAACGGAACGCTTGCAGGTAATCATTTTCTCTCCTCCTCTTGTTGCGGCGGCCCCAGCGGCACGCCGAGTTCCGTGAGCGTCAACATCAGTCGTATTTGATTCTCCTTCGACGGCGGAAGTTCGTCGTCCGGCAGCCATTGGACGCCGGCGGCGGCTATTAGTTTCTTCGCGCGGTCCAGTTTCAACCATTGCCATTCGTCCAGCATCTTGTCGTCGCCCAGGATGAGCAGTTCGCACACGGCCTGTCGGTTCTCGATGGAGTTTCGGCAGATTTCGGACAAGTCGCCGTCCGGATATCGAATCTCCTCCTTCCCCCGGAGATCCAGAATGGAGTAGATCGGCGGATTGTAATCCGGTTTCCCATCTTCTCGCAGCACAGGCTCCACCGATCGCACCGCGGACAGAACGGGACGGTCCTTCGCGTTCATCTCGGTCTTCTTCGGATAGATGAACTCCACGGGATGTCCTGCGATTTTCGGCGGCGCCGCCTTGGCCGCCGCCGACAGGACTGCCAGCAGAGTGGCGTCGGCCTCTTCGCGACGTCCGAGTTGATCTTCCCACGACAGGTAACACAAGACCACCGAATGCGCGGCCTCGGCCGGCGCGGCGCCGGCGGCGACCGACTCGGCCAGCGGCAGGCCGTCTTTGCCGAGAATCCACGCCCAGCGATTCATCACCGCTCCGCAGGGGCGTCGGCAGAAGCGAAACTGGAGCGGTTCGCGCCACGATTGCTTGCCGGTGACGGCCAGCAAATCTCCCTGCAACTGCCCCCCACCGACCTCCGCCGGCCCGGCGGCGTCACCGAGAAAATCGGCCCACCGGTAGGCCCAGTCGGGGTCACCGAGGAGGAGGATGTTGACGTTCTTCTCGTTCGCAAGTTTCACAAAACGATGAAACGGATCTCTTCTGTCGATTGGGCCCATGCTGAGAATCAGGAGCGCCTTGGCGTCCTCGGCAACCTGGCCGAATTCGACGGCCTCCAACTCCACTCGCTCGATGGTCTTCAACGGAAGGCCCGTGGCCTTCGCCCACCAGTTGAACCAGGCGGGCGTCGAGAAGCGAGTGGAGTAGAGGACGATCTTTTCGTCCCACGCCACGCCCTGTTCGGGGTAGGCGACGATCTGGCATAGTTCAAAAGGCGGCGCATCAGTCGGCGTGACGGAGAACACGGTCGGCACGCGAACGGCGGGAACCGTCGTCTCAAATTGGTAATGGTCCATTCCCTTGTCAAAGGAAAGTGCTGCTTCGGTCCACGTTCGTCCGAAGGCACTCAAAGCCACTTGCTTCACCAGCCGGTTGAAGGTCATCGGATTTCTAATTACGGCGTTGCAGCCCGACCGGACGAAAGCGACGGGCACCTGCGGCCCGGTCGGTGGAGTCGCGGGTGCCGCGACCGTCCACGGCAGGACCATGAGCAGCGCCAGCGGAATGGCCCTCTCCACTCGCATCAGTTCCGCTCCTGCCGCATCGGCCAGGCGGACGCCTCGACGTTCAGCACCTTCTCGCCCAGGGCCAGTTGGCCCAGCGAGGTCTCGGTCAGGCCGATGCGGCGCCGGCCCGCGAGGCTGGCGACGGACGGCTGCCGCCCGTCCCCATCGACGGCGATGGCGTACTGCATCTCCACTTTGCCGTTGACGGTGCGCGGCGTGAGGTACACCCGCAGGCCCGCTCGGCCGGGCGATTCGGCGGGCAGTTCGATGACGGCCGGCCGGTCCTCCCGGCAGACGATCACAAGCGTCCGCACGGCTTGCCCTGAGCCTGCCGAATGGGCTGCGCCGGGGCCGGCAGGCCCCAACTTCAACAGCACGGCGATGGGTGTTTGTCCGGCCTCCGTCCCCCCGGCGGAGGCCAGCCGGATGTTTTGATCGTCGGCGGCGTACCAGGCCAGCGGCCCCGCGACCGATTCGTGCAGGGCGAAGATCATGGCCACCTGCTGCATCTGCTCGGGAGTCACGACCGGGGCGCCGAAGCAGCGATCGAACACAACCGCATCACCCGGCCGATGGGAACGTCCCAGCCATCCCGCCGCCCAGATGCCCGCCAGCGCCAGCAGCCCGCCGACGCAGGCCGCCACGGCCAGGCTGCCCATGTGCCGTGCCATGCGGCTGCGGTGGAACGTCCGCGGCCGCTCGGCCACGACCATCACCGGACGCGGTGGTTGCCTGGTGCGCCAACCGGCCGTCGTCTGCCGAAAGCGCAGCAGCGCCTTGAGTTTCTCCCGGTCGGCCGGTGCATCGAGCACGCTCAGGAGCAACTCGTTGGCCTGGTCGCTGGACAACTCGCCGTCGGCCAGTTGGGACATCAGGATTTCGTCGCGTTCATTCGTCATGGTTTCGCCCTCCCATCCATGTGGGCATTCATCTGTTCCAGCAAGATCTTCTTGGCCCGAAACACACGCGAGGCGATGGTGCCGCGAGGTTGGCCTTCGATCTCGGCCGCCTCGTCGTAGCGGTAGCCGTCGAGTTGCGTCAGGGCGAAGGCCGAGCGGCAGTCCTCGGGCAACTTATCAAGCAGCGTCCAAGCCAGGTCCGTCAGTTCCTTGGTCTCGGCCGCTTCCGCCGGACAGAGCCCCGGACCCTGATTGACCGGCTGGGACTGGAGCCGCCGGCGGGCATGCTCCTTGCGGGTTTCGCTTCGCATGGCGTCCTTTGCGCAATTGACGGTGATGCGGTGCAGCCAGGTGGCCATCGTCGCCCGTCCGTCGAATCCGTCCAACTTGGTCAGCGCCTTCACACACGCCTCCTGCACCACATCGTGCGCCCTGTCGGCGTCGGCCAGCAGCCGATAAGCCACGCGGTACATCCGCGGCACATGGAGGCTGATGTCATTGTCCGGCGCGGGGCTCATTTCGCCTCTCTTGTGTTCGCCTGGCTTTGCCGTGGCGACGCCCGGCGTGTGTCCTGGCCACTACCTGTTAGACGGCGCCGGGGCGGCCGGTTTCACGGAATCCTTGTCGGGTCCGGTGGCTGCGGAAGGCTCCTTCGTCACCGCCTCTTCGTTCACCACTACTCGGAGAAACTTATTAGGCCGTCCTCCCCACACAACCAGGCCATAGTGGGCCGAAATGCCGCAATTACTGGCCGACCGGTAGCCGAGCGGCGCGCGCGGCGCCGCCAGGTATTCGACCTCCATGGTGGTCGGATCGATGCGGCACCACGGCTGTCCCATGACATAGACCCGGCCTTTCCAGAATGTCAGATTACTATTCGTGTTTAATAAGTAGGGGATGTTAACCAGCGGGTACTCATAGTCTCTGCGTCGGACTTCAGATAAAGAAGGATACATCCATATATTATTTGCATTCAATCCCAGGACCTTGCCGTTGTCGGCAAAATAGTAGCGCGTGACCTCTGAGAGCATAGCCTCCGAGACGGATACTTCCAGGGTATCGGGGTCAATGACCAGCGGTTGAGACAGTCTCTCTCCGCGCGGACCATGCCGCTTTACCACTATCAGCGGCCTCTCGCCGGGCCTGGGATACGCATAC